>Ga0209410_1000870_pt1 | contig 14383 bp, 17 predicted proteins | sample Mar14436cmmetaG_FD_184135 | JGI IMG/M metagenome (GOLD analysis project Ga0209410, IMG submission 184135) | Marine hydrothermal vent microbial communities from Guaymas Basin, Gulf of California to study Microbial Dark Matter (Phase II) - Marker... ... | reverse complement strand
TAAAACCGCGAATGTTGATTTTCCGGTTCCACCCTTACCTCCTGTGGAGGCTACTAAGCGCACTGCTCCTCCTTCCCCCCTAATCCCTTTCAGCCTCAACTATCTCCTCTATCTTCTTAGCGATCTTCATGAATGCTTTCGCCGCCGCTGTGTCTTCATGTTTCATCACGAATGGCACGCCTTCATCGGAGTCCTCGCATATCCTCGGGTCTATCGGGATTCTGCCTAGGAATCTAACGTTCATCTCCTTCGCTATCTTCTCGCCTCCGCCGACCCTGAAGATGTTGATTTCAGCCCCGCAGTTCGGGCAGACGAAGCCGCTCATATTCTCGAGTATCCCTATGATCGGCGTGTTCAGATGCCTAGCGAAGCTCACAGCCTTCATGACCACATCCCTCGACACCTCTGAGGGAATGGTCACTATTACAACTCCGTCCATGTCGGGGAGAAGCTGCATTACGCTCAACGGTTCATCACCCGTTCCAGGAGGCAAGTCTATGAAGAGATAATCCAGCTCTCCCCAGACGATATCCGAGAGAAACTGCCTTATTGCTTGATACTTTAAGGGTCCACGCCAGATAACAGGAGTCTCCTGCCCAGGAAGAAGAAAATCTATCGAGACCACCTTGACGCCCAGCGGCCCAGAGGCGGGGAAGATTCCGGGCGGACCCGCGATGAGCCTTTTCCCCTTCAACCCTATAATCTTTGGTACGCATGGTCCGTGAATATCAGCGTCTAGGATGCCGACGCGGCCTTCCCTCCCGTTCAACGCGAAGGCCATGGCGAGGTTGACCGTGACGACGCTTTTTCCCACCCCTCCCTTCCCGCTGATCACAGCTATCTTATGTTTAACCTTCGCCATCCTTTCCTTAACTCTTTTTAGATGCTCCTCGAATGCACGCCTCCTATCCCGCTGTTGCAAACATCTGCCTCCGAGACGTTAGATGTTTTAATAAATAAGATGTTATATATAAGTTTAGTTTAAAAAATACAGTGATCGGTATGAAGGCCATCGACAGGAAGATAATATCGCAGTTGGTGATCGATGGGCGAACAACCTACAAAGACCTTGGGAAGATCGTTGGCTACTCTGTTATGGGCGCCAAGAATAGAGTTGACAGACTCTTGAAAGAGCAAGCGATAAAGGTATCGGCTCAGATGAACGTAAAATACTTCGGTATCTGTATGGCTGTCGTCCTTATGGAGATGGAAAAGTGGGAGGACACGTGTCGACTTCTAGAGCGTTTCAAGGAGTGCCCAAGAATCGTCTACATATTTACAACAACTGGAGGATATAACGTGGTCGCCTTGATGATAGCCGAAGATAAGGATACCCTCGAGAGTATAGCGTTCGGGAGATGCTCCATACGAAGCGGGAAAGGAATCCGTAGGTCTGAATTTTATCCGGTGATGGACATCTATTACTCGCCCTTTCTGCCCATAAGAGAAAATCTTACCCATAAAGGCTTAACCTTAGCTCCATGTAAAGTCGACTGTGCATCATGCGAGAGGTATATATCCAAAAAGTGTGTAGGATGCCCCTCAACGAGGCATTACCGCGGTTCACTTTAATTTTGAAGACTTAAATGGAGGGGAAACTTCTTGATTAAGCGGTTCAGGCTGAGGGTGCTGGTTGAAGACTCATCCACGGAAGAGGGTAAACTTAAGGGGTTGAGGCCTGAACACGGCCTATCCATTCTCATAGAGGTTCCTAAACCAAAATTCTCGCTTCTGATGGACACTGGGGGGTCGCCGTACACCCTACTACACAACATGAAGACTCTGAACGTGGATCTAAACATGATTAACCTCATATTTCTGAGCCACGGTCACTACGACCATACGGGTGGACTGCTCGAGCTCCTAAGAACTTTGAAGAGGCCTATACCCGTAGTGGCTCACCCAGAAATATTCAACCCGAAATACAAACTTGATCCGTACCTCAAGTTCATCGGGTCGCCGTTCAAGAGGTCCCAAGTCGAATCGTTGGGCGGTAGGCTGATCTTGGCCAGAAATCCAGTATCCTTGATGAGCGGCGTCTCAACTACGGGTGAGGTTGAGAGGGTTACGCTTTACGAGAAGGTTCGAGGCTTCTGGACGGTCAAGAACGAGAGGTTCGTTGAAGACTCGATGCCGGATGATCAAGCCTTAATATTAAATGTTAAGGGTAAGGGCTTAGCGGTTATATCGGGGTGTGCCCACTCGGGAATAGTGAACACCGTGGAGCAGGCTAAGAGGATCATGAGAACCGATAGGGTCTACGCCGTTATAGGAGGCTTCCACTTGATTGGAGCAAGCAGAGAAGTGATCGAGTCGACAGTGAATGACCTAGCTAGGATCGATCCGGAACTCCTATGTCCGTGCCACTGCACTGGGTCGAAGGCCGTCAAAGAGATGAAGAAAAGGTTTGGGGATAGATGCAAGCCTCTGGGAACCGGAGCCGTAATTGAACTGTAGGATCATAATCCCGGGTCAAATCCCAAAAAGAGTACGTGCACCATCTCTGTTTGTCTAAGTTTCCTATACACTCTTGAATTTTCTTAGGTAATATCTGTGGCCTTCATACTTGAGTTGTAGGAGTTTCTCCTTGTCTAGGAGCCTCTCAACGACGCTCCAATCCGCACCTGCTCTCCTCAAAAGTTCTCTCATTCCCTCCTCACGGATAGGATGCACGGATGCTATGCTGAGTATGTCATCCTCGATGTCTCCGGTTGAGACGAAAGCGCTTCCTTCATAACCTATTAGATACTCAACCCTCTCATACCCAAGCCTCTCAGAGAATATCTGGAAGACTTTGTTTACAACTTCCTCTTCGGCGGGTTTAACCCACTTCTCCGCCGGAGGCCGTGTCGGAATAGCCACATAAGCCTTATACGGCTTCAACTCTGAGAGGAAGTCAGCTATCTCCTCGGCTTCGTCAGTATAGTCCAAGCCGTTTATGAGCATAGTCTCGGTGATGAGTTTCCCTTTAAACTCCTTAGAGAACTCGGAGATTCCATCTAGGATTTCAGATATTTTCAGGGATTTATGAGGCCTGTTTATTCTTCTCCAGACGCCTTCACTGACGGCGTCGACCTTCACGGAGACGAGGTCCGCCTTCAAGAGGTCTTCTTCCACGTCTCTGCGCCAGAGAAGTGAGGCGTTGGTCAGTATTGCTATGGGAATTTCTATCCGTCTCAGGAGCTCTATCTCTACCCCAAGATTCAAGTCTAGGGTTGGCTCCCCATCAGGGACAAACGTTAGATAATCGATCTCCTCGCCTCTCGTCCTAGCCTCTTCAACCTTTCTTCTAACATCCCTAAAGATACGGTCGGGATCGTAGAAGGCTCTCCTTTCCAAAGTTATCTCTTTAGTTCTTCCTAGCTGGCAGTAAACACAAGAGTAAGTGCAGACCTTCGCGGGAATATTGTTTATCCCTAAGCTCTTACCCAAACGCCTAGAAGGGACAGGTCCGAAGGCAATCATCCCAACCGCTTCGGAGAAAAGCTGAGGCCCTTCACTGCCCTAGCTCCCTTAACCTCTTCTTTATCTGTTCCAGCTGATCCTGTAGAATCTTCATCTGATTCCTTAACATCTGAATCTCCTGCTCTTTCGTCATTGGAGGGGCAGGCATCATTGGCGCTCCGGGATAAGTCGCCTGCATGAATCCTCCAGCTCTGCGTCCCATACCCATCCCACGTCCCATACCCATCCCACGGCCTCCACCCATCCCCATGCCGAAGCCCATACCGTAGTGCATTGGAACTGTGGGTGCGGATGTGCCTTTGAGTTCACCGCTCTTGAACTTCATCACGGCTTCCCTTACGGTTCCATACACTCCTGTAACTATCTGGATTCCGGCTGCCGACAGGGCTTGATAGGCATTTGGACCAACTTGCCCAGTCAAGACTACTTGAACTCCCTTACTTGCTACTATCTGAGCGGCTTGGATTCCCGCGCCTCCCCCGGCGTACCGGGCTTGGTTCTCTAAGGCTTCAAACTGCATGGTCTCCGTGTCGACTATCACGAAGTATGCGCAACGCCCAAAACGCGGGTCAACGGACGCATCTAATGAGGGGCCTACAGCAGAAACGGCAACCTTCAAACGTTTTCACTTCCCCTATTCATTTGAGAGATACGATTATGTGATTACACACAAAATATATAAACTTTTATCCATATCCCTTCATTAGGCCTCCGTATCTTCTCAAGTTGTAGGTTTAGGGGTTGATGAAGATCGGTCTCCCCTCAGTCAATGCTTGGACAACCTTCTTTCTCGCGCTCTGGAGGAGCCTCCAGACGGTTCCGCGAGACACCCTCATTCTCTCCCCCGCATCCTCTTGGGAGAGCCCCTCCAAGTCTACCAGCCTTAAGGCCTCCAGTTCCGCGGGTTCGAGGTAGATCGGTGTTCCGTTGCTCTGAGGGAAGGGGAAGAACCTGCTTATGGGAGGCTGTACCCCCAACATTACCGGTTTAGGCATTCTCCCTCTAGGCCCGCGTCTACGTCTCCGCCTTAACAATTTAATCTCAATTATTTTTTTTAGATACGGTTAAGATAAGGTTTGTGTTGAGAGTTGAAGCCTTTCCTTCTCTGCGACTTTATAGATTGCTTTTCTCCCCCAGGCTCCGAGAATGCATCTTCTAAGGAGGGTTGAAGCCGATATGGAGTTCACGGCCAGAGAGTGACCGTTAAAGTTAAAGTCGTAGTAGCGTTGCAGCTTCGATCTCATGCTTTTACCGTGATCAGCATAATAACTGAAGGCTCAACCTGTAACCGTTCTTATCGAGGTTCCGTAGTTAGCGCTCTAGTTCTTTAATGACTTTCTCGGCTATCTCCCCAACCTGCATCCCCGCTTCAACCTTGAACATCTTTATCTTACTCTGTTCCAGCAGAACAGTTACGCCTGGGCCGAACTCGCTAGCCGCAACCGCTGTCACACCCATATCCTTGAGCATCTTCACAACTATCGGCCCAGCTCCATGCTTATACTCTCCGGCCGGATTCTCCACAATCTCAACGTTGACTACGGATCCGTCGACAATCTCCAAGATCGTGAATTTTTCGGATCGGCCGAAAACTTCCGACACAGAGTCTTCTAGGCCCTTGTCCCCTTTAGTAGGAATAGCGACTCTCAAATTAACCATTTGCCTATCCTCTTTATCCACTCGTTTCTGTTGAGGAGCCTTCTCCGAGCTCCTTGAGCCTCCTGTTTATCTGGCTCAGCGTCTCTTCTATGAGCCTCTTATGCTCCTCTAGGAGTGCGATCTCTTGCTCTTTCGGCAATCCCGCGTAGGCTGGAAGGGACAAGAGGGGTGTTATAGGCCCGTATATTCCTGTCCACCACCATCTTGGAAGCCACGGGAACCACCAACACCGCCAAAGCCAGTAGAGGTACGGGTACCAGTATGGAGCCATTAGCCACCATAACCAGAAACCGAAACCACGAGGCATCTATAACACCTCCTTCCCCTCTTTTAGTGTCGGTTAAGGTCCGTATAACGGGATGAAGGTGGAGATCGGCCAGTATCCTCTATAGTATGGAAGATAGTATGGAAGACCCCATAAGGCTCCATATAGGCTTAAGGCTGGGTATGCCCACCACCATCTAGGTAGCCACGGGAACCATCTGCAGAATGGGTAGGGGTTGCCGAAGCCCCTACCCCAGCCGAACCAGAAGCCCCTCCCAAACCCTCCTCTAGGCAACTCGTCTCCTCCCTCACTTACTTAGCTCTTCAAGCCTTTTTCTAAGCGCCTCTAGCTGAGATTCCAGCATCTTGACCTGCTGTTCGAGCATCTGCTTCTCCTGTTCCTTTGTGAATTGCGGAGCGAAGGATGCTGGGAGCTGAGTAGGCGCCGCTGGAGTTCCGGTTGGAGGCATCGCTGTGGGAGCCGCCGTTTGTAGGTACTGCATGAACTGCGGTAGGAGCCCGCTTTGTATCAGCCATTGAGCTGTCGGCGGAAGTCCAGTTGGAGACCTGCCTATCCATCCGGGTGAGAACCCAAATCTTATCCATCCGGGGAGGCCTGTTAGGTAGTACATCCATCTGTACCTGTAACCCATTCTTTTTCACCTCTTTCTGTGATTACGCACGTTAATACCAAAATGTGAATATGCACAAAAACTATATAACCTTTACGGTTCACAGGGCTTACAGCCTTGAAGCAACGGGCGGCGTTGAGAGGCTTCCGAACCTAATCGTGGGTTCACAGCACATATCTATGACTTATGGACATTGGCTCAACGCACTCATGGAGGCTGGCAAACTCTTAAATTTGGAGGTTCCACACCTATGAGAAGAAGGTGATACAAGGTGGAACTCATCGTGAAGCCCATCTTAACATACAACATCTATAAGAGGAGGGAGGCTACTAGCTGGCGGCCTTGGGGCGGAATACAAACGGAGAGTGACCTAGCCGAGGAGAGAATGAGAATAGAGGAGGAGATCTCAGATCTATCTGCGAAGGTGGATTTTCCGCTTAGGATGTTGCCGCTCACGTGCATAAGGAGGATTAAGGAATTAGATGATGTCATGGATGATGTTGAATCGTCGGATGTTATACTTCTTTACGCGGCTGGCGGAGATGAGGAGCTCCTAAGAAACGTTATCTCACAAAGGCCGAGCATAGTCTTTGTTAGGCATAAGTCAGGTCCGATCTACTTGTGGTATGAGATTGCTCATCCAACACTTATACGCCGTAGAACAGACGAGATAGCTCAGCCCTGGATAGGATATGACGATGTTGTAGTTGACGATTACGGCGAGGTGATCTGGAGGTTAAGGGCATATTATGGATTGAAGAATACGATGGGGGCGAGGGTGGTCTCCATTGGAGAGCCGGGAGGATGGGGGATAAGGGAGAAAGCTGTCACACTTGCACGCTTGAGGTGGAATCTCGACATCAAGGTAGTTTCGTATGAAGAGCTAAGCGATAGGGTCAAGAGGGCTAAGGCGAATAGGGATTACATCGCCGAGGCTGAGAGGCGGGCTGAAGAATACCTAGCAGAGGGGAACGTGTCATTAAAGACCGATCGGAGATTCTTCGTGAATGCGTTCCTTCTCTACCGGATCTTCAAGAATATACTTGAGGAGTTTGAGGCTAAGGTGATCACTGTTAGAGAGTGCATGTCCACGATAATGCCGATTGCCGAGACAACAGCATGTCTCCCCCTAAGCCTACTGAATGATGAGGGATACATAGCCTTCTGCGAATCTGACTTCGTAGTCATACCATCCGGGATCCTCCTACACCATATTTCCGGGAAGCCGGTCTTCCTGAATGACCCAACATACCCACACGACGGCGTTGTAACATTGGCTCATTGCACAGCCCCGAGGAGGATGGATGGAAGAAGCCTCGAAGACGTTGAGATATTAACGCATTTCGAGTCTGATTATGGCGCGGCTCCAAAAGTGAACTTTAGAAGCGGACAAGAAGTGACTATCATAATTCCGGACTTCAATGGGGAGGTATGGGTGGGCTTTAAGGGCAGGATCCTAGACAGCCCAAGCTTTCCGATATGCCGATCTCAAGTCGACATTAAGGTGGAGGGCGATTGGAGGGAACTGCTGAGGGAGATGAGGGGATTCCATTGGATGATGGCGTACGGGGATTACCTGAGAGAGGTCGGCTATGCTCTCAGCAAGATCGGGATAAAATGGAAGGTTATTTAAGTATGGCTATCCCTCTACTCGACATGTTTAAAAAGTTCTCAATAATTTTCTCCCCATCAGGAAGCATAGAGCGGTCGGCCCTTATGCCTCACAGCCTATATTCTACACTCATCTATTGAGGCTGAATGAGACATTGGTTCAAAAATTTGATTTCTCAATGCTCATTCATAGATAATGGCCTCTATTCCTTTCATTTTGCAGATTGCCTGTAGCTCCTTAATGTAGTCTCCATAGACTAAAATCCAGTGGAAGCCCTGCCAATCCTCAAGTATGCCCGTTGGATCCTTCACTTTCACTTCTACTTGGGATCGGCATATTCTAAGATCCGGCGTTCCAACAACCTCGCCCTTCACGATTAGCATCCTATCTAAGCTGAATGAGAGCCCCGCTATCGTCACCACCCCTTTACTGAAGGTCGGCTTTGGAGTGGCGCCGTAATTTGTTTCATGATGCGTCCTAACCTGATACGGGAACGCTGGCTTATCGTATCCTAAAAGCTTCGTCGGGGATGTGCAATGCGCTAGAATTAGCGTTCCATCCTTCTCGTTCACTGTCGGATCGTTAAAGAATGCCGGTTTGCCTGAGATTCGCTGCATAAGGTAATGTAGGATCATAGCTGTTGGGTCAGCCTCGCACGTCGCTACTATTCCTGAATCGTTAAGGATAGAGAATGCGAAGCACGGTGTTGCCTTAGTCTCCTCTAATAGCTGACTCAAGCAGTTCACGGATATCCAGTCAGCTTCATTCTCATCCAGATACTTCTTTAGAACCAAGTAGTATATTCCGGCTCTTAGGAGATTCTCCTCCGTTGGCTCTACAACCTCTACGGATTCGGACACGAACCTATTAACGGCGTCCATCGCCTCTTTCCGCATCTTTTCATCCTTAAGGAAACTCTTAAAGTCCTTTATGAACTCCTCGTACGTGTAAAATCTCGTCTCATAACCGAAGATTTCCGTTCCCTTCTTGAAGGTTATCCACCCTCCAAATGCAGAATTCGCAGGGCCCACACAGACAAGTTTGGCTGAGGAGATCCTCTTTAAGCCATATATCGCCCTAAGAATCGCCTTGAGCTTTTCCATGTCCCCCTCAACCAGAAAAACGTTGCTTGCAAGCCCATGTTTCTTTAGCGTCTGGTAGGCTGGAGGCGTGAAGAGCGTCCCAGCATATGTGTTCGGCTTAAACTTATCGAAGAATACAGCATACTTAGAGGCTGCAACGATCCCATATGTTAGGTCTCCGGGACTCCATACGCCCATCGGAAAAGTCACCAAGATCACGTTTACATCTGACCTTTCCATATCGTTAATGTTTTTCAATAGGTCATCCGTATTCTGAATCTCGATCTCCGGTAGGAGTTCTATATCGATCCCCTCACCCCTCAAACTTTGAATTAAACCCCTAAATTGCCGCTTAACGGATGCCTTCTCCTCCTCATAATCCTCACGGCATCTAACGAATCCCCAGTAACCTCGCTCAACCTTCTTCTCCGAAAGCCAATAATCCGTAGGCTTAGCGAATATCAATCTTGCCTTTAATTTTGAATCCATTAATCCTTGCCCCTCCAAGATTGAAATCGATTCCTCCTGTACAGGAATTTCTAATTTACATTCTCCCTTATTAAATATTGAGGATATATGCGTTTTCTATGCCTGCTAGTGTTTTGTTTATTAGTTTTCTGTGTTGTTGATGTGTACGTCGCCTTCGGCGAATTTCTTCTCGCCGCATCTTCAAGATGAGCCGTAAACTGGCTGGTATGCTTAATGCTTTGCCCCGTCGAAATGAGAGGGTCTTTAGAAACGCGAGCCTCGCCAGCATCAGAGCGACCTTCTGCAAATCGTGGGTACGAGCTGCCCAAAAACTTAGGAATCCAAGGCTACTGCGCATACACTTTCACACCTTCCGACACTGGAAGGCAACCATGCTCTACCACCAGACTAAGGACATTCTCTGCGTGATGAGGTTTCTGGGACACAGGAACGTAAATAACACCTTGTTGTACGTGCAGCTTGAGGAGGCTCTCTTCGGAAAGGAACCGGATGAGTTCGTCTGCAAAGTGGCTAAGACTGTGGGGAGGCTACGCGGCTCGTGGAGGCTGGATTCGACTACGTATGCGAGTTCGACGACCTTAAAATCTTCAGAAAAAGACGGTGAAAAAAAGGCTCGCAGAATTGTCCAAAAGCTAGCAGATTGAGAGTCTCCCGTAGGCCAAGTCCATGCAGAACTTGTCTATATTCTCGAGCTCGAAGTCCACGATTCGTTCTATGCTCTTCTTCAGGGGCTTTATGGACGTTCCCGGTTCCGTTATGACTTGAACGGCGGCTACGGCAGGCTGGTCTATCGGCTGGCCGATCTTGCTCAGTATCCAGACGTAGACCTCTCTTAAGCCGTCCACATGCTCGTATATCTCCTTCGCGATCTTGTGGGTTAGTAGGTTGTATATCTTTCCTACGTGGCTGACGGGATTCTTCCCGGCCGCCGCCTCCGAACATTGAGGCCTATTCAGCGATATGAGGCCGTTTGTCATGTTTCCTCTCCCTATCTGCCCTGAGTCAGCTCCATCAGCACTCGTCCCCAAGACGGTTAGGTAGATTCCGTCGATCCCCCTGCCCGCCTTATCGAGAGTGTTCAGGTGAACCTTTATCTCCTTAAATTCGTTTTTCTTCTCCTCGAGGAACTCGTTTATCTCGTTCAGAACCTCCTCTTTCTTCTCAAAGTATTCTTTCTCGTCGTTGAAGAACCTGTCAACGAAGGCCATCGAGATCGTTAGGTCGAGTTTATCGCCGTACCTGAATCCCATAACCTTCACATCCTCCCCTGACTCCGGGAACTTCCTCTTAAATTCCTTAGAGTTTAGGTATTTCTCGAGGTTGAGAACTGTGACCTCGGTCTTGGTCAGGGGAGCCCACCCAACAGCCGCGGATGTATCGTTGGCTCCCAAGGTTCTTCCTCCCCTCCTGAAGATGTCGGTTAGCGCCGTAGAGCCGGGTTTTATCTCCACTTGATATTTGACATGCTTCTCAGGATCCACAAACCTCAAGTTCTCTCGAATCCACTCCTTCGCCGTTTGGATGGCTATCTCCTTCACCGGCACCTCAACCTCGTCGACTTTGTAGGTGGCTCGGTCTCCGAAGATCAGCTTCATGGGGCTTTTCACTACGCCCCCTCCAAACCTCGTCTCAACCTCTCCGGCGACGAGTAGAGCCTTATCGATGTTGTGATGCATCACGGACCCGAAGAGTTTTAGGTACTCCTTGCTCAGCTTGACGGAGACCTCGTTCATTATGGAGTCGCATATCGTGTCAGGGTGGCCTAGCCCCTTCCTCTCCACTATCTCGAACTTCTGCTCCTCTAGGGGGGTCTGCTTCAAACCGTTAACAATTATATTTCTCATAGGCAACGCCTTTTTGGTATCTTTCTGTCTTTATAAGGATATGCTAATATATAACTTATGCCATTAACTTTTATGAAAAATAACTGGAGGTTATCCGTTGCTAATAAGAGGCTCCACTATAAGAAGGCTGAGGGTTGAAGCCGGGCTGACCCAGAGCCAGCTCGCAGAGCTCGTCGGGGTCTCGCAGGCCCACATCGCCAAGATCGAGAACGAGAAGGTAGACCCAAGACTCTCAACCGTGAACAAGATAATGGAGGTTCTCCTCAAAGGTAAAAAGAAGAAGTGCCGAGACATAATGACGAAAGGCGTGATCTCGGTCAGGCCTGTGGACAATATCCATTATGCAAGCGACCTCATGGTTAGGCACGCCATATCGCAGCTCCCAGTCATGGACGGGGAGAGGGTCATAGGCACAATCACCGAAGAGGACATCCTCAAGAATCTAAACCCGACGATTGCCGACGAGAAGGTGGAGAAGGTGATGAGTCCCCCTCTTCCAAAGGTCTCGGAGGATACTGACATAACGGTTGCAAAGTCCCTGCTGGAAAGGCACCCCGGAGTTCTAGTCGTGAAGAACCAAAAAATAGTCGGCATAATAACGCGTTCAGACATTCTCAAGACGGTCTCAGAACGGTTATAGGTTTAGGACTTAAATGGAGGCCCCCAGCACTAAACTATTTGGAGGCCAACCATGAGCATAGAGGGGTTTGTCGAGAGAGCCACAGAAGCGGTTTCGGAGATGAGACGCTCCGGAACGGAGAAGATACTTCTGGTTCACCACGACGACGCTGACGGGCTCTCCTCGGCCGCAACTATTAAGGCGGCCGCCGAGAGGGAAGGCTACGCCGTTAGGCTTCTGTGCCTAGAGAAGATTTACCCGGAGGTTGTACAGTCCATTCACAAGGAGTGGGACGGAATAATAATTTACGCGGATATCGGGTCAGCCCACGGCGACCTCATCGCGGAGTCCAACCGGGGGAGAAACCTCACGATAATACTTGACCACCACAACCCTCAAATGTCAGAGGACCCAAGGGTATACGACCTCAACTTAGAGAATTATGGGTTTAAAGGCGAGGAAGACTTTTCAGGAGCAACCGTCTGCTACCTCTTCTCAAAAATCCTGAACGAGCAGAACAAGGACCTTTCATACCTAGCCTTGGTTGGGAGCCAAGAGATTCCATGCGGAATCAAAGGCTTGAACAAGCTCGTCTTAGAAGAGGCTCTGAGAGACGGTGTAGTTAAGGTTGAGGGAAAGAGCGTGAAGATCGTCAAGCTCGGAGTCACCGTTAAGAGGCTCTTCTCAAAGCTCCAGATACTAGGCCCGGTCGGCTACTATGAGGGAGGACCAAACGCCGGAGTCAAGGCTTGCCTAGAAGGCTTAACGGAAGAGACTGAGAGGATGATAGCTGATCTGGAGGCTCGGAGAAAGTCTGCAAACCGAAGGCTCATAGCCAAGCTTTACAGGGAAGGCCTAAAAGAAACCGCGCACATCCAATGGTTTGACGCGAAAGGCCTATATCACGGTATGGGCTCGAAAGTTATAGGGCAGTTCTGCTCCCTCCTATCCTACCAGAAGAGGCTCATCAAACCTGACAAATACATAATTGGGATTATGGACCTCCAGAATGTTGTTCCGGGGTGGGGTAGACTCGAGGGAAGCTTCGCCAAGGTCTCGGCTAGGGCTCCCATGAAGCTGAGAACCCTCATAAAGGAGGGGAGGGCCATGAGTGTCGTGGACTTGCTTGTGAAGGCTTCCAAGGGGTTCGGACTAGCTGACGGCCACGAGTACGCCGCCAGCGCCGTGATCCCAGCAGAGAAGAAGGAAACTCTCATCAAAGGGGCGGAGGCCGCCCTCGAACTATTCAAGGTTGGCTAGTTTCTCTACTTCTCACCTTCCTGACAGCGTGAACGAGGTTCTTCAGCTTCTTGATCGACACCCTGTATCCGAGCTCCCTCGACCCTTCAGGGATAAGTTTTTTAAATCCGCAGTCTGGCGTGAAGATTATATTGCATCCATACCTCTTGATGGATGCCTCAACTATGTTCAGAATCTCTTTGACGGTCTCCACCTTCGGATTCTTACTTGACACGCATCCAACCGAGATTATCTTCCCGCTCCTTCTAACATCATCCGGCTTATAAACCTCGAAGTTCTTTGGGGTGTCGTGGAACTCGTGGCTCAGGAAGTCTAGGTCGGTTTGTAGGAGGGTCTCCGCCAGTCTTGGGGAGATTCTTCCGCAGATATGTGTGCCCACCGGAACCTTCCCACAGCTCCTCTTGAGGCTGTTATATATGTCGACGATCTCTTCCTCCCCGTAGTTGAAGGGTATTCTAAGCCCAACGATCATGCTCAGGACGGGCTCGTCTATAGAGATCATTGAGGCGCCCTCGGCGACTGATCTACAGCTCATCGAGACGGCTTCCGAGAGCTGCCTGACAAGTTCTATCTCTGAGACCGCCCTGTTGAATGGGAAGGTTCGTCCCTCCCTGATCTCTATGTAGGAGGCCAACGTGAAGGGTCCAGTTATGGAGGCGCGTAGCCTCACCTTTTTGTGGAGGCCTCTCTCCTTTAGGTAGTTGAGGGCCCAGTTGAAGGGTTCTACTCCTGGAGGTGAACTTGGAGGTTCCAGACGGTCACCCTCCAGCATGTAGCCGCCCTTCTCACCTCTCAGTATGTTGCATTCCTTGACGAGGTCTTCTAGGAACTGTTCACCCATCTCGACGAGCTGGGGGTAGTTTGGGAAGTCTATGCCGACGTTCAGGAGGTCTCTTAGACATCTCACCCTACTCTCTATTGAGTCTTCGAGGGGAAAACTTCCGATCGTGGCTGTGTAAATCCCCTTTATACTTCCAGAGCCCAATAGGTCTAACCTCTTTCTCACCTAGGTAAGCGTTCTCTGAAAAATGTTAAAAGAAGCCTATATAAGGGTTGGAGTGAGAATGACTTACGATCTGTCGATTAAGAGGGTTGATTATGGGAAGACCCAAAGTCTACATCACCTCTAGGTCCTTCGGTAGACGTTGCACCGAAGCTTTAGATATGGTTAAGGCCGTAGCGGATGTGGAGGTGAACCCATACGGTAGAACCATGCATAAGGCAGAGCTGCTAGAGGCGGTTAAGGATGTTGATGGGCTCATCGTCGGCAACGACAAGATTGACCGAAACATCATCGAGAACGCTCCGAAACTGAAGATCGTTGCTAGACACGGCGTTAGCGTCAGCAACGTCGACCTAGAAGCCGCTACGGATAGAGGGATAATCGTCACTTACACGCCGTCCGCTAACGCCGACGCCGTGGCCGACTTCACGGTTGGACTCATGATCTCCGTGGC
>Ga0209410_1000869_pt1 | contig 14389 bp, 12 predicted proteins | sample Mar14436cmmetaG_FD_184135 | JGI IMG/M metagenome (GOLD analysis project Ga0209410, IMG submission 184135) | Marine hydrothermal vent microbial communities from Guaymas Basin, Gulf of California to study Microbial Dark Matter (Phase II) - Marker... ... | reverse complement strand
TGAGTTTTTTCTGGTTCTCATCTTTCAGGATTTCGCTGAATTTGTCGAATATCCATGTCTCGTCTATGCAACCCCTTACCAGTTTTCCATTTTCCCTTATAGATTTAAAATACTCAGCATAGGTTTTCTCTCTGCCTTTCTGACATACAGCCAAAGTTCTGAATCCTTCCTCAACAGCTCCATCGCACACGTCAAGAGCAGAATGAGATGCAATCACTCCGATTTTTACATCCTGTAGATTATACTCATCCACAATCTTCTGGATTTCCTTTCTGGATATCATACAGTCGACCTCCCTTCCCAGGAATACGGATTTGATGTTATAAATGTACCTACATCGGGTCCTGTTAATTCGCTTTCAACATAAAAATGGTCTAAACCAATGCCGCCGGCATGGATTTGGATAAGAATCTATTCTACTCAGATGAATAATAGAAACTACAATAGAGAGATGTAAATCTTCTTTTTTTTACTTTTATCCTTCAAGCCTTTCTATTTCCTCTCTTATATCTTCAATCACTTCTGGATTGTAAATTTCTTTCTTGTTGTCCTTTTTAATTGAAAATACAATAAATACTTTTCCACCAAAATTTTCTTCAAATTTCTTATGTGTCCTGCCGAGCCATTCCTTCCATCTGTAAATCTCCGGAGTTTGTTCATAGGTTATAGGTTTTATCTGTAAACCAATATATTTATCTCCAATCTTAATATAAAAGTCTACATTATAAAGCCTATCCCACTCATCAGGTGCAGGTTTTATCTCAACACCCAAAGCTCTCTGTAATTTTCCGTATATTGTCCTTATTTCTGTTAGATAGCCATCATATGTCCTATTAATCACAAGGTTGCGGATATACTGAATGCAATCTTCCTCTGTTACCTCCTCTATTTCTGCTTGGATAACCTCTGTAATTTTTACATATAATTTTCTCCCCAAATCTTCAATATACTCCTTAGGGGATAAAGAAATGCCCTTGCTTTTGAGAAATTCAGCGAGCTTTTTGTAGTAAAAATCCTCCCAATCATTAATTGTTTTTGGGCCGCATTCCCGTATCCACCGCGACACTGGACCAACGCTGTTTTTCTTATTCAGTCCCCATCTGTTTGTTGCCATGTTCAATATCCATTCTTTTGCCATCATTTCGCCTCTTTCTCTTTTCTTAATTCAATAAACCTTGTTTTATACTTATAATTCCTTACTGTATCCACCTCAGCCACCCCCGATTTTATTAAATATGCATTCACAAAAATTCCGTTTTTTAGGTAAACATAGGCGCTAACTGTATTTCCATCTAATACCGATCCATTATCAAATTTTAGATAAACTTCCTTTTTCAAAATACGGTCTTTCAGATATTCCATTGCCTCATCCTTTTTAGTTATTTTAACACCCAAGAACTTAACGAGTAGACCAGTATCCAATTTAATAGTTTGTTCATCTATGATATCAACAACCTTGTAAAATCTATCATCTTTAAAATTAAATTTCTTTGGGTCTATTTTTGGCTTTGCATCTTTGATCCTCGGAACATAGTCAATCTCATCAACTTTTATTGGCATCTGTCTTTTTATTATCTGAATATTTTCGCTAAATCGCAGCAAGCTTTCCTTTAGACCAATTTTTTCTTTTATTACTTCTAAAAACTTTTCATTTATTTCGTAACCAATGGCATTTCTGTGCAGATTTAAGGCTGCTTTTACGGTTGTCCCGCTTCCAAGGAAGGGGTCAAGGACTGTATCGCCCACGAATGTATACATTTTTATCAGTCTTTTGGGTAGTTCTTCGGGGAACATGGCTTCATGTTCTATCTGTCTGGCTCCAGCAAAATTCCAGTGCCCATAGAAATATTCTTTCCATTCCTCCTTGGATAATTTTGATTTCTCTTTAATTTCCTTTGGGATTTTTTCACTTTTTCCCGGCTTTTTGAAGATAAGTATAAATTCGTAATCGATTTCGATCATTCCATTTGGGGGATAGGGATATGAACCCATCACATTCGCTCCGCCAGTTGTATTCATCGTAGTCTTCTTCTGCCAGATTATCGAGCCCATATAATCAAAACCAATGTCTTCGCATTGGGCTATAAATTCAGCATGTAGTGGGATGATTTTATACCTGCCATAAATTATAGAACGTGCAAATTGGTCACCTATGTTTATACACAATCTCCGTCCCGGTTTCAGAATCCTGTAGCACTCTTTCCAGACTCTATATAAATCTTTCAAATATTCATGTAGACTTTGCCCATAACCAATCTGCCCTTCAACCCCGTAATCTTTGATATGCCAGTAAGGAGGAGATGTAACAACAAGGTCTATACTATCATTATCAACTTCTACCATTTTTCGACTATCACCGATTATTATTTTCGCCCAGTTGTTCATCATTTCACTCTATACAATCCCACGATATTAACATTTTTCCACAAAGGTACTGCGAAGTCAATCGTGGATATCCCTCGCATCTATCGTGCCTCATGTGTTCCACTTCAAGACAAAAGCCCTATCCACTCACGAATGATTTCGAAATTCCACCCGTAGAATTTGGGCAAACCATCGCTTTGAGCACATCCCTCAGATACACTTTATACTCCCGTGGCATATTTCACACTCCTTAATATATGGGGTTTCAGATTCGGCTTTATGGATTCCAGAATTACGAGATCAACTTTGCAGTTGAATAAGTCTTCCAAGAAGAATTTTAGTTCCATATAGTTGTCAAAGGTCTTCTTCCCTTTTTCAAACTCCACCAATATGTCTATATCGCTTCCTTTTTTCTGTTCACCTCTAACGTATGAACCAAATAAGCCTATCCTTTTAACCCCAAATTTCTTAATTTGATCCTTGTTTTCTTCAATCTTCTTTAGTATCTCATCCGATTCCAACATCTTACCATTCTCCATCAGGGCGCCGGCGCGCATCCTGCTTATCAGACATCACCCACCAAACTTTGCCCTCTGGGATAAGAAGATTGAAAGTGGTAATCTATCCTGCGGGTAATCTCTAACTCTCTTTTCTATCAGTTTGAACATGTCTTCGATGGTGTATTCCTCTTTACCATCATCCAGTTCTGCTCTCCTGAACCTTGGTTTGAACTTCCTGCTCTCTTTCTCCTTCTCTCCAACCACTATGATTATAGGAATCCACTCTCTTTCTGCCTCTCTTATCTTCTTTGCAACACTCTCCTCTCTATCGTCTATATCAACTCTAACCTTGATACCATCTCCCATGTTTTCCAGTTCTTCTGCAAACTTCTTGCAATCCTCAACAAACTCCTGACCAACTGGAATAAATCTAACCTGGGTTGGAGATAGCCATAGAGGAAGCATCGGCTTTTCTCCCTTGTTCATCTTCATCGCTTCTCTCTCGAGCAAAGCATAAAGGCATCTATCAATACTTCCAGATATGCTTGCATGCAGTATGTATGGATATCTCTCCTTACCTTCGCTATCAACATAGGTTATACCAAACCTCTTTGCATTCTCCACGTCTATCTGCACTGTAGATAAAGCACTGGCTTTGTTCGTGGTATCTATAACATTAAACTCAAACTTCATCACGAAGTAGAAGTACCTCTCGTCCCATATCTCCACCAGAACCGGTTTTCCAACTAACCTCACCAACTCCTTTGCAAACTCCTTGTTCTCCTCGTAAAAATCTCTCACAAACCTTATTGCAACCTCATAATCTAAACCAAGAGCCTTCATCCATCTCATCGATGCCTCAAACTGCCTCTTGAACTCTGCTTTTGCCTGCTCCATATCTGCGCAGAGTGTATGCATATCGGGCATGGTAAATGCTCTCAATCTCCTCAATCCAGATAACTCTCCGCTCTGCTCTCTTCTAAAACTGTAGTGCGTAAGCTCGTATAACCTCAACGGCAGATTTCTGTAGGAGATTATCATGTCCTTTGCTATCATGTACTGTCCAAAACAGGCGGCAAACCTCAGGAACAGTTCTTTGTCATCGGATCTAACTATGTACTGCCTTGCTGGAAACTTCTTCACATACTCGCTGAGAGCAGGATGATCGACATCATACATTATTGGTGTCTCCACCTGCATTCCACCAAGATCTCTGCATATCTCTGTCACATACCTCTCCAGCAAACCCTTAATCAGCCTTCCCTTTGGATACCATCTGAAGTTTCCGGGATCACTGCTGCTCTCGTAGTCAACGAGCTCCAATCTTCTCATTATCTTCACGTGCGCCGGCTCCGTGGTTGCTCTTCTTGTTCCCTTGCTCTCATACTCGTAGAGAATCTTCAGCTCGGGATAATTGGAATAATCGAAATCGTCAGCATTGACAAGCTCTCCCTCAGGTGTGAGAATGTACCAGTAAGACTGAATTTCCTTTTCCTTCTCAACAGCGGTTTTCTCCGTCTTTGGAGAGACATCTCTTGATAGTTCAGAGAGGGGATGACCCTTACACGAAATCTTGAACGACTTGTACCATCCGAAAGGCGCTCTGCCTACATTGAATTTCTCCTTGAGTTTCTCTTCCATTCCTTTGAGTATCTCCATCGCTATTTTGGGTCTTGCCAGGTCTGAAGAAAGGTGAGCATAGGGATAAAGCATGATGTTCTGAGTCTTTAACTCATTCGCTACCTTTTCGATCTCCTCACAGCCACTTTCTATTGCTCCCTGCAGATTCTTCTCATCCTTCTTTTCAACCGCTATAAAGGCAACGAGAGCATCATCCATCTTTCCTTTTTTTCTCTCTTCGCCAACCTCTTCAGGATTCTTTATCGCTTTACTCTTTGCTTCGTACTCTATGAAATCGCTATGGATGAGCAGTAGTTTCATGTGAAACTGATAAGGACTTTAGCTTATTAAAACTAATCTTTCAGTTGTGGGGGAGGCGGCGGAGATGCCTCGCTAGCACGAAAAGAAGCCATTAGCATCTCCAGTGCAATCCCATCTCTCCGCCTGACCTTAAATTCAGTTAGACATTTAAGAAATTTTCGGTTTGCCTTGTTTTCTCTTGGGAACAGGGATGACCCCACTTTTTGTAACGATTTTCCGGATCTGGTGGGCAGTTGGGTAAAATTATATTAATGATAGATGCAAATTAAAGTTTGATGGGATCGTCTTCCATGTACAGGAAAGCTTTGGTGGTAGCTGGTTTATTTGTAATGCTTTCAATCACAGGATGTATAAGTGATATATATCCAAAAGACCGCTATGCCAGCATAGTTTTTGACAATGTAATTGTTCATAAAGATGTAGTATACGGACAAGCCCATGATTATACTGGTAACCTCACCGATCTTCTCATGGATATCTATGAACCAAAAGGCGATTTTGCCCGCAAGAGGGCACTGGTGATAGCAATTCATGGAGGCGCTTTCATCGGAGGAGATAAGGCGAGCGGCAAATGGGTAAAACTCTGTACACTCCTTGCAAAAATGGGTTATGTGGCAGCATCGATAAACTACCGATTACAGCCACCAGAGAACTTCAACAAGAGTAGAGCAATCACAGAGGCTATGTATGATGCAAAAGCGGCAGTCCGCTTCTTCAGAGCCCACGCAAATGATTACGGGATAGACCCCGATCGCATAGCGCTCATCGGCGCATCAGCTGGAGCAATAACAGCTTTACATGTTACCTACCTCAGAGAACCCGAGTTCGAGGGAGATAGCGGCAACCCCGGTTATTCATCAAGTGTAACAGCCTGCATAGATCTATGGGGTGGACTGTATGACAATGTTACGGAAATTGACCCGGGAGAACCCCCTGTGCTGATCATCCATGGTACAGAAGACAAAGTGGTACCGTATAGCGAAGCAGAGAATATCTCCAGGCGCTGTGAAGAGGTGGGAGTCTATTACAGTTTACATCCGTTGGAAGGCGCCGGGCATGCGCCTTGGGACAGATACGAAGAATTTTTACCCTGGATTCTGGACTTCCTGTACAAGTACTGTGCCAGAAAAGATGAATCGATATGGCCACTGCAAAGCACAACCAAATACAAAAACTCCTTCTGGGAAGAGTTGGCCAATGCAAAAATTATAATGTGGTTTGGAGCGCATCCCGATGACGAGCTATACACAGCAGGAGTTTTTGGATATTTTACAAGGGATCTGAAAGGTCATCTGGTCATAATTTCCTTGTACCACAATCCAAAATTCGTTGAAAGTAACGGCATGTCGGCAGAGTTCCTCGGTGGGGCAGATTATATAAGGATAGAGGAGCAAATAGGCGAACAACTACCCAGATGTAAAAAATGGAACCAACTGGATGAGGTGATCGAAGAACTCGAGGAGATGGGGGTAAAAGACCATATCAGGCAACTGATCATGCAATACAAGCCAGATATGGTTATAGGTTTTGAATCGACGAACGGTTTTAGGCATAGTTGTCAACACGTGACAGTAGCCAAGCTCCTTGATGAGGCACTTCTGGAATTGAGAGAGAATAATATCTCTATCAGCTACTACTATACCCTCAATAGAGATCCTGGATGGTTTGGTCCGGAGAAAATGGACCCACCACCTGTAACCGATATAGTCAACCTGAGCGATGAGATGTGGAGCTACAAACTGAAATTGTTTGAAATCTACTCTCCGTTTTACCCAACTCTCAGCAACGAAACTTGGATCAACGGTTTACAGCACAGGGAATTTTTCAGAAAGGTGGATCTGGAAAATACAACCGGTATCGAAATAACATTTGCCAAACCAAAACCAGGTTACTTGTATTTACTCAACAGAAAACTATTCTACGTAGGCGAAACGGTAGTAATTGGTGGTATAACCGTTGAGGTATCAGCGGAAGATGAAAACCACAAGATTGACGAAATCAACTTCTACATCGACGGTGAAATCAAGTTTTCAGATGATGCGCCTCCATACAAGTGGTTTTATAACAGCAGGGGAATAGGCAGGCACGTTATGGGAGTGGAGGCAGAAACCACCGGTGGAGAGACCATTTACATTGAACAGGAGGTATGGTCAATCCTTTGATTTAAAACCCTCATGCTTGCAGAGAAGATGCGACGGTGAGAAACTCGGAGCGGGATAAATATTTTAAATTCACCCTGTCTACGGGGAAACGCATGGAAGAGCAATGGGAGAAAAATTATCCGGCAAGAATCCTGCTCATCGCTCTAATTGTCACCATTGTGTACATCATCCAGGTTTACATATTCTATTTATCAATCGAGACAACCTTGATAGTTACTTCCATCACCGCAGTTGTTCTCATAATCGCGGTTTTTCTGCGAGACCTATCTGCCGGGCGCCGAGAGCGTGGTTCTCTCAGAGATGTACAGATAGATCCCAGAAAGGGAAGGAAACTGATGGAGATCTCGGAAAAGCCACTCGGAGATAACAAAACCACTGCGGTAGCAATTGCCATGATTCTTGTTATCGTTGTCATGGCCATAGCATATATCTCTTACTCCAGGGATAAGGATTTACCATCCACCATCATATCTACCGCGATAATGTTCACATCCGCTATTTTCGGTTTATTCACATCGAGCAAGCTCATAATCTACGAAAATGGAATCGATGTAAATCGCAGGTTCATCAGATGGGAAGAGATCAGGGGTTACAGAAGAGAGGGAAAGTATCTCGTTATAGAGGTGAGCAGATTTCCAAAAAGAATCAAACTGCGCGACAAGAACAGAAAGATGGAAGATGTATTAAGCCAGTTCTTATCTCGGAGAGTTCAACATGGTGATAGATCTCGACGTTTTCAGGACAATCTATATTTAACCTCTTTGGTATTATCGTGCTGGTGAGTTTATGATCATAGGTATCATAGGATGCGGGGCGATAGGAACAGATGTGGCACTGGCTGCGGATGAGATGGAAGAGATAGAGGAGATATATCTCTATGATAAAGTCGAGGAAGCCGAGGAGAAACTCGCGAAAAAACTCAAAAAGGGAAAGAGGGCAAAGGATGTAGACGAACTCATAGAGAAATCCGACGTCGTATTCGAGACGGCATCCCAGGAAGCCGTAGAGGAATATGGAGAAAAGATTTTGAAAGCAAAGAAGGATATGGTTATAATGAGCATGGGTGCGCTTTTTGATGATGCTTTCAGGGAAAAACTGATAGATACGGCAAAGAAAAACGGGTGCAAGATTTACCTCCCATCTGGAGCCATATGTGGTGTCGACGGGATATATGCTGCAAGCATTGGTGGCTTGGATGAGGTTACTCTCGTTACGACAAAACCACCGGAATCTCTTGGCAAAAGTTACGACAGGAGAACGGTTGTCTTTGATGGCACCGCAAGAGATGCCGTAAAGTTATTCCCTCAGAACATCAATGTGGCCGCATGCGTATCCATGGCCGGAATCGGCTTCGACCGCACAAGAGTGAAGATAGTCGCCGATCCGGTTGCCGCGAGAATCCACCATAAAGTACTCGCTCACGGTAAATTTGGAAGGTTGAGAGCGGAGATAGAAAATATGCCCAACCCCAACAATCCAAAGTCCAGTTACATAGCTTCGCTCTCCGCAATAGCCATACTCAAAAAGATCGTCAATCCCATACAGATAGGATAAAATGGCGAAATTCGAAATCAAAGAGAGAGACTGTTTATCCAGAATAGGGCGCCTGGAGACGCCGCACGGCATAATAGAGACTCCCGCACTTCTTCCAGTTATAAACCCCAACAAAATGCTGATCGAACCCGATGAGATGAGAAAACTTTTTGGAGTAAATGCCATCATAACAAACTCCTACATAATATACAGGAGCGATAAACTCAGGAGAAAGGCTCTCTCTGAAGGGATTCATTCTCTTTTGAAATTTGATGGAGTTATAATGACGGATTCGGGGACATTTCAATCACACGTCTATGGTTCTGTTGATGTCGATTATCTGGAAATCTTCGAGTTTCAGAGGGATATGGGGAGCGATATAGGAACGATACTCGACCTCTTCACCGAGCCAGACGAGAATCGCACCACCGCAAAAAGAAAGGTTATCGAGACGGTGAAAAGGGCAAGGAAAAGCGTAGTTGTAAAAGATAAAATGCTCGCAGCATGCACGGTGCAGGGCGGAGTTTATGAGGATTTGAGAGCCCGTTGTGCCGAGGAAATGGGCAAAATCGACTGTGACATCCATCCGGTTGGAGGCGTTGTTCCTCTGATGGAGAACCAGAGATACGATGAACTGGTCAGATGCATAGTTTCATCAAAAATGCACCTGCCTTTATCAAGACCCATTCATCTTTTCGGCGCCGGGCATCCCATGGTTTTCCCGCTTGCCATCGCTCTCGGCGTGGACATGATGGATTCTTCATCCTATGCCAAATATGCGAGAGATGAAAGATTCATTTTCCCCTGGGGCACAAAAAAACTGCAGGATATGGAGGAAATTCCATGCAACTGTCCGGTTTGTAGCAGAGTGGATGCAAAGGAACTGAAAGAAATGAATAAAGAGGAGAGGGAGAGAAACATAGCCCTGCACAACCTTTACATCTGTTTCTCCGAGATGAAGAGAATAAAGATGTCGATAAGAGAAGGTAGCCTATGGGAACTCGTAGAGGAAAAAGCTTCCATCAATCCACTGATTATGGATGCATTGAGATTCCTGGAAAGAGAGAGCATCAAGGAATGGCTCGAAAGATTCGAACCAGTATCCAGAAAATCTGCTTTTTTTTACATCAACCGCCACTCCATGCACAGACCGATTGTTTACAGGTATCAAAAGAGGTTGCTTTCTGTGTACAAACCATCTGGCGAGATCATTGTCAGAGAAGAGGTCGAGAAACCTTATGGCAGGACTTATAGAAAGGAGTGGGAGAGAAGCAAAACAGATATTGTCATAAAATCACCATTTGGTCCCGTTCCCCTTCCACTGGACGAGATGTATCCGATTGCTCAATCTGTATTTCCAAAAGTGATAGATAAGGAAAGCGAGGAACTGGCCGAGAGAATCCTGAACAAACTTCTGGAGAAGAACGAAGTCAAACCTGTTGAAAAACCAGAGAGGGGAAAGAGAAATCTGGACATCGACAGGGTGAGACTAACCGTTGATATGCAGTTTGGTAAGGGCGTATCGGATATACTGCTCGACGGCGAGATAAGCATCAGGAAATCCAAATCCACGGGTAAAATAAGGAATGTTTTTGTAGATGGAAGACACATACTTTCGATGAGGGCGCGGGATGGAATGTTTACTCTAAAGATCGCCGGAGCCAGGATTCTTCATGAATTTTACGCACCTCCAAGGTATCGAGTTATTGTGGAAAATGATGTGTCCAGATTCATAAGAGAAGGAAGAAACGTCTTTGCAAAATTTGTCATCGACTGCGACTCGAAACTGAGACCTCACGATGAATGCATCGTGGTGAACGAGGATGATGAACTTCTTGCCGTTGGAAGATGTTTGCTGAACAGGGAGGAAATGCTCTCTTTCAATCACGGCATCGCCGTTAAAGTTAGAGAAGGTTTAGATCAATCCTGACCAAATCGCCATCGAAAATTCTAAATCTTCATGATGGACAGGAGCTCGTTGACATCCACTTCTCCAAAGGCCATCACGGAGTCGGCGGCGCCGTAAGATATTATGATCCTGTCATCAACCAGCTGTGCACCACATGGAAATATGGCATATGGTCTATCTCCATATCTTTCATAGATTTCCTTCGGCTCCATTATGTAATGGGGTGAGACGCCGATGATCTCCATGTTTTCGTCCATCGCCACCGCGAAAATCCTGTACTTCTTCATTTCTTTGCCCACACTGTGGAGGAACAATACATAAAAATCATCAACCTTTACGGGGGGAGTTCCCCATCCAATTTTATCTTCGAAGTCCTTTTTCCTCAAAACCACCGTTGGATTTTTCACCTCGATCTCCACGAAATCGTCACTTGTGGCGATATCTTTATCCACATCGCTGACGACCAGATAAAAATTGTTATCCTTCATATGCAATCTGTGAAACAGTTTGTAACCATCAGATACTTTGAAAATAAAGGCATCCTTATCACTTATGAGAAAGCCTCTGATCTCTCTGGGTAGGCGAAATACACACACCTTTTTCCATTCCCCATCATATCTCGCCACTATGGGGAGAGTTCTCTCCACCCATACCGACTGATTGAAGTAGTTTATCGTCCTACCGCAGTACGTTATGAAACGCTTTCCATCGACAACACTGATTCTCGGATCTTCGGCACCCCACATATCATACTTGCTATCTGGAAGTATCCTTATCTCAGCTTCATATTTCTTTGCGGAGAGCTCCTCATATTCTTCCCATGGCAGGGTTATCTCGCAAATGATACTAGAGTATGTGAAATACCCGAGGATCACCCTCGCGTATATGACCATCTTACCATCTTCTATAATGAACGAGGGATTGAAGGCGGACACGGGTCTCTCTACAGGATGTCCCTTCAATCTTAGATTTCCCGGAGTTATCACACCCACCCTTCTCACTATATCCACGGTTCTGTTCTCTCTGTGGAAATTCTTCTCTACGTGGGAGAACATATCCCTCTTCAATTTCAGTAAGATTTAAAAGATTTACCTTTTGTCATATTATATGATTACAACCGTTGTTGAAGGGGGTGGTGAAGTGAGAGTTGCACTGTTCACAAGATGGAACGCAACCTGTGGGGTGGCGATGCATGCCGAGATGCTGGTGAATGAAATGCTAAAGAGGGGCGAGGAAGTCATAATTTTCGCGCCGTATCTGGACAGCGCAAACAAGTGGTGGCACCACCGGATTGTCAGAGAGGATGAGGATTTTGTGGTTAGATGCTACCGCGAGATGGAACCCTCGACGATGTCCGGCGGCGGCATAGATTTGGATAAGATAATGAAAGAAGATTTTGATGTATTGCTTGTGGAGTCATACACGAGTATCCCCTATAAGGATGTGGAACGCCTCGTTGGCATGTTGAGAGAAGGAGGAATCACAACCGGTGTGGTTGTTCATGAAGGTGATAAGGAGAGCATGAAATATTCATCTCTGGATATCTTTGACTTCGTGGCCGTATTTGATGACAGGTATGTGGAGATGCTCAGAGGTTATGGAGGAAATATCCACGTGATTCCATACCCGTGTTATCCCGTAAATCCCGGTAACAGAGAATTTGGTGAAGATGGAATAAAACTCTTCAGTTTTGGAAGACAACCGGAGAAGGAATATGCCGACTTTATCGAGGCGCTGGACAGATTGAGCAACAAATACGATTTCATTTACAGAATAGTAAGATCCGATGGCTTGCTCAATTTCGGCAGAAAATGGCTCATTCAGGAAAGGGAAAGAATAAAGGATACAGAGGAGGTGTACGGGTATCTGCACTCATCGGACATACACCTCCTACCGAAGGGTCGCACCGATAAGGTTGTCGTATCATCCACTCTCTGTCAGTGCATCGGCTCTCTGGTTCCAACGGTTGCACCCAACACGAGGCATTTTGAGACACTTCCAGAAGATAATCCCGTTTTGCTGTACAGGGATGTTGATGACTTAGTAAACAAGCTTTCTCTTTTGATAGAAGACAAAAACACCAGAGAAAAACTCAGGGAAAATGCGAGGAAATACGTTGAGGAGAACAGAATGGATGTGATAACAGATAAATTCCTGAAACTCTTTGAGACGGTGAAGGAAAAAGTGGTCGCGTAGGAAGGATAAAACCGAATCCACGGTTAACCTTATAAAACAGCTCATGTTTCGGGCGTGAGGGCCAGGTGGTAGCGTGATAAAGGCATACATTCTGGTGAGGACACGGGTCGGAAAACTGGAAGAGGTACTGGAAAAAGCTAAGGAGATAGAGAATGTGGAAAATATCTCCGTGGTCAGCGGTGACTATGATATTATTATCAAAGTCAAGGTAAACGATCTCGAAGACCTTATGAAACTCACGGATAAACTCCACCTCATTAACGGAATAAAGCAAACCGTGACCTACGTTATCGAGAAAGAGATATCACTATGATACCCGCATTGAGAGTAAGAAGAAAATATCTCTTCTACATTGTAGCGATAACCTCTACCATCTTCTCCGCTGTAACGGTTGGTATGGATACCTTAATTACATCGAGGTTATCAGAATATTATCCCGCCGGAGAGGTATCTTGGATATACGGTTTCAACACATTCTTCATCGGTCTCTTTACAACCATTTTGATATGTCTGTTTCTCTCCATAAGGGTGAGAGGAAGACGGTTGGGTTCCGTGATAATTGACCCCGCTTTTGATGGACTGAGATTCATCACAAAGGAGGAATTCAGATATCATATCTTTGCCGGCTTGGGTAACGCCATCTCCACAATAGGATACTTTTATGTTCTCTCGCTCATGGTTGATCCCTCTGCTGTGATTCCATTCTTCAGGGTTGTGATACTCTATCTCCTTCTTGTGGAGATGATAGCCGAAAAGAATGCACCAACGCTTATAGAGGTACAATCATCTGTAATCGTTACTCTCGGTGCCATTCTTGGCTCCATATCCATATCGGGAAATATCGAGATTGCGCCGCTTGCCGCAATGTTCTTTATAGTTAATCCGGGCTGGGTCCTGTTCTCCATAAGTCAGAGGAAACTGAAACTTCTCAGAATAAATGGTAAGCCAAATGACTCTATAAACATAAGATTGTGGAACCTGATATTCACCTTGGTATTTGTAATCGCAATTATGCTGATTCATGATATATCTACAGGCACATCCTATATAGCAGATAGTTTGAGAAACTGCGGAGAAATCCTTGGTATGGTGGCAATATCAACGAGTATAACATTCTTTGCATACGTCCTCTACATAAGGGCTCTTGGTATGGGAAAAGCGAGTATCACCGAGGCGGTGAGGGCATCTATAGTAATCTTTTCAATACCCGTGACATTCATCATATCCCATATCGTTGAAATCCCGGTACCGCAATCTGCGGTCCTCTGGCTTATAAAAGCAATAGGTATAATTCTTGTTGTACTTGGAATTCTCTCCTTTGCACTTGCTCAGATTACGGCGTATATATTCATAAAGGCAAAAAGTGGAGTCAGGATCGAGAAGCTCATAGAGAGAATCTGGAAAATCAGAGGAATTGAGAGCGTATCCGCCGTAACGGGGAATTACGATCTCATAGCAAAGGTTCGAATCAGAACCCTGCCAAAGGGTTACGAGAGGATAATAAGGAAACTGGAATCCATACCAGATATCTACGAGTTCAGGTGGTACTCCGTACTAAAGGAATGGAGCGTGGTGTAGGCAAATCAGTCCTTTTTCCTCTTTATTTTTATCACATTCCCCATAATTTTGGAATTTGGTATTAGCACCTTCTGTTCCCCAGAATCCACGACAGTGTACATCATTTTTATATCGACAACCCTCCCTTCTCCTCCGGCGACGTTGATGCTCTCTCCAATTCTGAAAGGTTTCGTTATGATGAGAAATATTCCGGAAATCGCGTTTCC
>Ga0209410_1000868_pt1 | contig 14393 bp, 10 predicted proteins | sample Mar14436cmmetaG_FD_184135 | JGI IMG/M metagenome (GOLD analysis project Ga0209410, IMG submission 184135) | Marine hydrothermal vent microbial communities from Guaymas Basin, Gulf of California to study Microbial Dark Matter (Phase II) - Marker... ... | reverse complement strand
ATCAAATACCAGTCTGGTTTCAACCCTTGTTTTCTTGGATTTGAACTACACAGAGGATGATTTAAAGAAGCATCTCGAAGCAAAGTTTCAACCCTTGTTTTCTTGGATTTGAACTCAAGGATTGCACCCACAGCGGGAAGAATTGCAAAGGTGTTTCAACCCTTGTTTTCTTGGATTTGAACCTGCGGTATACTAAACGATGACACGGCACGGCGGGGCGTTTCAACCCTTGTTTTCTTGGATTTGAACAATTTCCAGATTTCCCATACAATGCAGTTGTTCCATCGTTTCAACCCTTGTTTTCTTGGATTTGAACTCAGAATTTTCTTTATTGTGCCATTCTGGGTGTGCGTTTCAACCCTTGTTTTCTTGGATTTGAACGATACCAGACTGGGTCATGACGGCGTCTCTTGGGTACGTGTTGTTTCAACCCTTGTTTTCTTGGATTTGAACACATATTTTCATGGAGACTTATTAAGAACCATAAGACAGTTTCAACCCTTGTTTTCTTGGATTTGAACCTTGAGATCATCAAAAACGATCAGTTATCGAAAGCCATAGTTTCAACCCTTGTTTTCTTGGATTTGAACCTTTCCAAGCGAGACTCAATTTGAATATCGTGAACGAAGTTTCAACCCTTGTTTTCTTGGATTTGAACTCTCACCGCAGGGACAGAGAACACCCTCGTGGTGAATAGTTTCAACCCTTGTTTTCTTGGATTTGAACGTAAAGTCGTAGGAGCAAAAGGATTCGCAAAGATTCGTTTCAACCCTTGTTTTCTTGGATTTGAACGATTTTGAGAAGATGTACAGGTTTTGCAGGGATCTGAGTTTCAACCCTTGTTTTCTTGGATTTGAACTATCTGGTGCAACGAGTGGGGCGCATGCATTTCAGATTGGTTTCAACCCTTGTTTTCTTGGATTTGAACGTCGCCCTCTTGACGTGCTTGCACTCGACGTGCAGCCGTTTCAACCCTTGTTTTCTTGGATTTGAACAAAAGACTATTGTCAAATTATTTTTAAGACTGCGTCGTTTCAACCCTTGTTTTCTTGGATTTGAACAACTGATTTTCGGGGAATTCAGAATTGGGCAAAATGGTTTCAACCCTTGTTTTCTTGGATTTGAACCTGTGCGAGATGGGAAGCGAGGAACACGGCCGCCTTCGTTTCAACCCTTGTTTTCTTGGATTTGAACAGAAAATAACCGAAGAGAATATCAAAGAGGTCATTAGTTTCAACCCTTGTTTTCTTGGATTTGAACTCTCTCTTTTTCTTTTCATGAAAAACATATAAAAATCTGTTTCAACCCTTGTTTTCTTGGATTTGAACCATAAATATACCAGAAGACAATAGTCTGAAAGAAATGTTTCAACCCTTGTTTTCTTGGATTTGAACAAAATCGTTCGCTCTCCGTAGCAGTTCTTTTTGCTGCGTTTCAACCCTTGTTTTCTTGGATTTGAACACAGCGAAAATTGTAATTGTCGGGACATACAAAAAGGGTTTCAACCCTTGTTTTCTTGGATTTGAACCCTCAATAAACCTCGTGAAAAACGAATGCCTGAAGTTGTAGTTTCAACCCTTGTTTTCTTGGATTTGAACCACCGCAATGACTTTTTAGTCCCTGACCAACTGGTCGTTTCAACCCTTGTTTTCTTGGATTTGAACTAAATCGATAAAAAGCATTTGCTGTGCCTCCTTTTACGTTTCAACCCTTGTTTTCTTGGATTTGAACAATCTTCTCCTTAACTTCCCTCTCTCTCTTTTTTTCAGTTTCAACCCTTGTTTTCTTGGATTTGAACATAGTTAATCTCTTACTAAAACTGAAAGAGTGAGATCAGTTTCAACCCTTGTTTTCTTGGATTTGAACCTTTTGGTGCACCAGAGAAACGAATATGCCAAGAGGTGTTTCAACCCTTGTTTTCTTGGATTTGAACGGATATGACGATGTAACGATACGCAGTCTTAAGAGTAGTTTCAACCCTTGTTTTCTTGGATTTGAACACCACCAGAGACAATAAAAGTACATCCAAAACCTGTGTTTCAACCCTTGTTTTCTTGGATTTGAACCAACCCTGAGGAAATTATCGAAAGCCATAAGGCAAATGTTTCAACCCTTGTTTTCTTGGATTTGAACTGTGCCGTTAACAACCAACCTCATTTTGGTTGTATTGTTTCAACCCTTGTTTTCTTGGATTTGAACTCTCTGTTGTTGTTGTTGCGAATGCTAATGGAGGAGGTGTTTCAACCCTTGTTTTCTTGGATTTGAACACGCATCAAATACCACAGAGAAAGAATCGCAGTACTGTTTCAACCCTTGTTTTCTTGGATTTGAACCGACAGTGAGTCGTGGATACGGATCGAATATGCAGAGTTTCAACCCTTGTTTTCTTGGATTTGAACGTGCTCGAGGATTGTAACATTCATATTATGCAAAAGTTTCAACCCTTGTTTTCTTGGATTTGAACAGCGGCTTGTGGGGGCTGAAATTTGCTCTCAGAGGCAAATTTTCGTATCTTAATGTCGGGGATCGAGGATAATGACGTCTTTTTATAAAGATTCCCGACGTTTCTTGCATAGGGATTTTACCGTACCAAAGCCGTGAGAAACCCCCTTTCCTATACCGATATAATCTGGTAGAATGAAGTTAATTCTGAATTCTCCAGTGAATCCTATAACATAAACCCCCTTGAACTTAACAGTTGTTTTATTTAGACGGGAAGATGCAAATAATCTTCCCTTTACCGTGTAACCCAGACTTTTACACATTGACAGAACATTTGCTACAAGAACACCATTCAACATTTTCTTTTTCTCCTTAGGATCTTCCATCTCCTTGTATCTTCTATAATTTTCTTGATTAAGCGCTAACCACGGCAAAAGAATCTTGTAACCCCTCGATTGTTTACATTTCCCAAATTCGACTTCTGATATATTTATATGTACGCTTTTCACCCTGTATTTCCTTTTTCCCATAACAATCTCATCAATTTCGGAACAAATTTTTTGAAGGACCTCGGCCCCTTCTTCTATACCAACGATGATGGGGGTACCCTCTATGACTTTATACTGAACCCTTGGATACGCATATATCGTTTCCTTCCCAACATGATGATGTAGAAGAATCTCGTCGGGAAATTTTTTCCCGAAATATCCGCGGAGTTTGGATGAATCCTCCTCTACCCGTTTATCTGTTTTGAATACAACAACCGCTTCCTTTATCCTCATAATTTCGGAAACTTCGCATCCTCTCTCTTTTTATCAATATTCCTAACAACTTTTCTACCTACGTCCAGTACCTTTTTCAAGAATTTCTCTGCCGTTGCTTTATCGACGGGTTCATTGCCATGAGCCAAGATGGAAAAATTTCTTTTCCTGATAAGTTCCCTCAGTTCATTATCATTTTTCAGTTGCCCGAGGTCGCTTTTCAGAATATCTAAGAGATTGATATCTTCCATCAGACCAATTTTTATTTTATCATCGATTCTTTTTCTTTCCAGCTCTTCAACGATCTTTTCATCCACCCCCAAATCCACCTTCAGCCTCCATGTATCAACGTCGGATGAGTCAATTCCGTAATCCTTCTTGAGAGTGTATTGCATGATCATCTCGAGGCATCTGTACAATCTGGCAACAGCATCGTCGTATTTTCCCTCCTCTATTCTCCGTTCAGCATTGTTTAGTAAATCCGGGATAAGGAATTCTTCGACAAACCCTCCACTTTTCTTAGTGCTGTTCATTTTCCCAAGAAAGGATTTGTTCTTAGCAATGCCTCCATTGTCGATCTTCACTTTGCTGAGTAATTCCCATGCTTTATCGTGATTAAATTTATCCCACTCATCATACGCATCAACTATTTGCAAAAGATGATCTTTCTCTTCTGCATCAACCACTTGTTTGAGATAATTTCTGGCGTCTTCAAATCTGAAGGAGTTAAAAGCATCCTTAGCTCTATCAATGGAGAATTTATCATACACTACAAAAAGATTCTGAGATCTGATATCTTCTGTTCCAGGTTTCACCAAACCATTTTCTCCCCTTTTCCCTATGGTTACAAACAGATCTATCTGGTAGAGCATAGCTGCAATTGCCGCACTCGTTGTCATGGTTTTGGTTCCGGAGGTATAGTCTATAACTATCTTATGATCTTTGTACTCTTTGATTTTCTCCTCTATGGGGGTATAACAGCTGTTGAAGTCATCCACATTGCTTATTTCCACGAACTCGTATCTTTCCTCCTCTAACTCTTTATTTTCTTCTTCCAAATACAATTCTTTTATCGCTTCTATAGTTCTTTTACTCTTTTCCGATCCAAAGAAGATAATCTTATCCGGTGCATGTTTTAATATAGAGACGAGAAGTCCATGGGCTAAACTTTTGATCTTTGCATCATCCTGCCCCACTCCGGTTCCGACAGTCAGGAATAAAACCTTCATTTCAACACCTCCAGCTTTAACCATCCCATGGGGTATGCCGGTTTATCACTTTCAAAAACCAGCTTTCTTGTCTTGGGATAAGGTTTGACATACTCTGGAGGATTCCTCCTCCTTCCCAACTGATATCTCCTTCTCAGTTGTTCCATAATATCATCTCCAAGAATCGTGCCAACTGTCATGCTGTGCCAGCCAGATCCCCATGACATCCTTAGAAGTATACCTTTTTCATCTCTCAATCTCTTGTAGAATTCTATTATATTGTTAAGCCCGCCATCAACGTTGCATCTATTGAAAAAATCTATCTCATAATCTATGAGCATAGATGAAAATTCTTTGCAAATCTTTTCCAGTTCCGACAGGTAGGATATCTTGTCCTCAAAACCAATCTCTTTCAGCACCTTTTCATCCTCGAAAAATTCATCTATCTCCATGGTTAACCTAAATCGCGAGCCTACCCTGAGAGCCTCTACAGGGATACTAAATCTTTTCCACCCATAGCCGACCTTTCTTGTAGAAAGAATTTTCACGTTTTCTATCCGGAAAAGATTATGAGGAAGAATGTCTGTGTCTGGGATGTGCAGAACTTTTAACAGATCTGTAGTCGGGTTTTCCCCAAAAACCATCTTTTCAATCTCATCATCCACCCGCTCTCTCCTTACACGTTTTCCTCTTATGACATCTAAAAGATGCATCTCCATCTCCGAGCGAATATTTTCATCGTTTTTCAGGATGTACCATAGAAGTGCGGTTCTTACGGCTCCTTTGATCGAACTTCCGGGTATAAAAAATCCTCCTCCGGTCTTTGTGAATTCAGCCACTTCCCCGCCGGTTTGATGGAGACAGGTTTTTGCTGATGTAGAGATATCCAACTCATAGAGTTTGTGTTTTTCGGCAACGGATCTGTACCTTTCTTCCAAACGCGTTAAACCCATTTCAACGTCTTTTACAAATCCTTCCCGGTCAAATTTTTCATCCGAAAACAACGAATTCATATTAATTCTGACAAATTTGCTATCTACAAAGTACTCCAATGAAGAAATCTTATTCCCATTCCCTATATGGATGGGAGACATTACAATTGCTTTATATAATTTCTTCATGATTCCACCCTAATAGGCAGAGTTAATCCAAATCCGTACCTGTATATCGGATATTTTATCCTTGCAATTTCCACCATCTTCCCAATCACTTTTCCTTTGAACACAGATCCTTCCTTGATCATCCTTACGAACTTCTTTCTTTTTTGTTTCTCCTCCGGTGAGTAGACCCAGCCACCTCTTTCTACAAGTTCAAAATATCCGCCCTTTAGATGTTCTATCTCTCCCTCACGTGGATAAATCATTGAAAGAGTAACATACCACTCGGTTTCCACTTCGTTGAACTCTATTTCATCAAGTTTTACCACACTAAACAAACCTCTGCCACAGCTTCTATCTCCTCCAATTCCTTCGTCACCAAGCACACGGAAAACCGTCTCCACCCTGTTTTCGATATTCTTATCTCTTACATCTATGAGGAAGTGAAGGCTATCCAGAAAGACAGTTTCTCCGAAGTAAAAAATTTCAGAAGAACTGGCTTTTCTGTCAATGGTAACACGAGGTCTATCAACCTCTATCCATATTTGGTCCTTTCCAGTTATTGTAGATATTACCCTATCTTGGATAATATTCTCTCTTTTTATCTCAATATCTTCGCCAGTGAGAATCTTTCTGAAAATCGTCTCATCGACAAATTCTATTCTTTTGAGAATCTTCTGCTCTTCATCTAGAATTTTTAATTTCTTTTGATTCGTGCTTTTAGGCATCGGGAAAAGAGGTTTGCCGTCTACACATGGGAAGGCAGAAGATAATATGAAAGGAGGGTTATCTCTCAGGAATTTTTCCAACAGATTTTCGAGCTCATCTCTACCGTAAACGAGACGATATACATTGCAGAAAGCACTAAACAGCGTATCTGAAGGTACGTAATGCAAACTTTTTTCCAGGTTCCCCTCCTTTATCCCAATATGGAAAGGTGTTCTCGGCTCTATGATGAATATCTTATACTTCATTTCCCATCTTCCCTTTGAGCTCGTCAAAATTCTGTATAAGTTCTTCTGGAGTTTTGTTGTCACCATTTATCGTGATTTTTCTCAGCTCCCCGCTTTCGTATGATTTGATAGGATTCCAGAACACTTCTATGTCCTTGAATCTTATTTTACCGTACCCTCTACTACCCGACGAGCCAAGATAGTCGTCTTCCAGCAATTTCATCGCTTTAAAAACATGCCTCAGATCATTTTTATCATCGTCACAAAACACATTGTATATCATCTCAAAATTGAATTCTGCTCCAGCAGGCACTCTTTCTGCCTGTCTTGGATTTGCCGCAGACGTAATCCTGTCTATTGCATTCTCAAACTTTATTTCAGTGTACTCCATATCTGTAGGAAGTTCTCGCAACCTCTTTGCACTTTCATCTGTTAAAAACGAATCTCTCACAATAAGACGGGTAGGTCCTCCAAATTCCTTTTCGCCAGGCAACCCGAAGATCTTACACACGCAGCATTTTTTGTAATCGTCCTCTCTTTCGCACACATGTATTCTTGCTTTCCCTAAGGACGTTGTGAGTTCTTTTCTCTCTGCTCTCTCCAAAAGGCATCTCATTTTCCCTTTCAGTGAGGAACCAGGTATGTAGGGTTTTCCTTCAACATCTTTTATAACGGGGTTATCTACACCGCCGATTTCCAGTCCCGCTCTGGATCCACCTATTGAAAGTCCCGTCCTCGTCTCTATTTTTCCGGTTATTATAACCTTCCCCAACAATCTAATCTCTTCTCCTACCATTTCACCACCTTCATTCTCCACCATAATATCTGTGGTACGCAAGAACTGCTTCAAAGAACTGCTTAAAATTCTCGAAATCTTCTTCGTTGTGGATCTCGTCTATACATCTACTCAAGACCTTAACCATATCTGGTACTGCACCAACCAGACCGTCTCTTGTGCGTTTTCCATGCCTCCCTGCTAGGTATGCCAGTTTAGGTTTTAGTAACAGTAATCTGTCTTTACTCTCCTCGAATTTTTTCATCGTTTTTATCTCGTTGAATATGTTCCTTATCTGTGATGTCGATAGTTTGTTTCTCGCCAAGTGCTCCCCAAATGCATCAGCATTTTCGATCAACTTTTTACGGTTTCCCCTAAGTATGTCCGGGATGTTTTTCAACACATTCTCCACAACATTATCCACCGCTACTCACCTCCTCCCTTTTCAACAACTCAACCCACCTGACAACTACATCCAGAACATCGATGTTATCAGATATCAGACGTCTCCAAATATCCTTCTCTTCCTTCTTTATATGCCTCTCCCTCGCTATCGTATATGTGAGAATCCATCTCCATCTACCACATCTGTTATCATACTTTGCTATGCTTGGGGGCAATTTGTTCTTCTTCATCCTATTGTTGTAGAGAGAGTGTATAACAAGCATTTTATGCAGAAATCCTTTTGACAGTCCCTTTTCAATCTCTCTTTCTATTTTCTCTTTTAGTTTCTCTACCTCATGAAACTTTTCCCATCCCATAACCTTGCCCAGAAAGACGATAGAATTTTTTCCACCCTTTTTAGCTTTATTTTCAAGTTCTTCGCCAACAATTTCTGCCATCCTGTAAACGGGGTATGCCACCGATGGTGCTATTGATATGGCGGAGGATAGAGTTATAGATGGATTGTTACCTGTAAAATCTATGAAGGATCGGCGAATTTCCATAGCTAGCTCCGGTAAAATGTTCCACGAACCTATAATGAAAAAGTCATCACCACCAGAATATACCCCATAGATGAATTCCTTGTAAGATTCACATATTTTGTTCATTTTACCACTGAAGAAAAATACCATCAAATTGCTCAGATTGGATATTCTTGAAAGGGTGGGTTTAGCGAGACCTTCACGAAATATTCTACCAAGATTATCAACGTCTCCTCTAAGTATACCCCACCTTTTTATACCTTCGGACATGTTTGCTAGTGAATCTAGATCTTTCAGACCCGTTTCAAGATGATAAAAGAAGGATGTGGCTCCACTTTTTCCTCCTATCTCTGATTTGTTGATACTGTAGATGACCTTCGCCCCATCATCCTTTGATTGAATGTCCGAGAAAGATATATCATATCCGAGATAGGAAAACATTTTTTTCCATCCAACCGATGTACCATCTCCATCCTTTACGATCAAATATTTCTTCCCTGTTGATATCTTTGCAAATTCTTCAAAACCCTTACATAGATCACATTTTACAATTTCTTCCTCACCCTCTTCGATGATCATCTCACTTTCACTTTCGAGAGGCGAACCACAGCTTCTACAGATGTTCACAACATTTACCGGCTGGAAGAAATCCTCATAGTTCACTATCTCCTCAAACTTCTTTTTCTTCCTCATAGAAAGTTTATTGCTGAGATCGCCCCACTTTTCTGCTAAGCCGGTTTTCCCATCTTTAAGCAGAAAATCGAATGGAGATAGACCAACAAAGTCTATGGAGAGATATAACTTTCCACCATACATCGCAAAAAGTTTTTTGACGATATCCTCCCGTATCTTCGCGATTTTATCCCTAGCATTAAGTGGTGCAAGAATGAAAAAGTGACCACCCGCACAATAGATTACATTTGCAATACTCAATCCAAGTTCCTCCACGATGTGCCTTGCTACAATTTCTGATAAAAGCTCCAAGTAATATGACCTCCCTTTTAGACCCTTGACGGCACCTTTCGATATCACTGTGTATATAAATTTCTGAATACCCGAAATATCACCTCCAATAAGGATGAATTTATCATTCTTGAGGAATTCTTCATCTTCTTCTGTGTATTCTTCCATTGTGAGAATTTCTATAAGTTTGTCGATGTATTCACTGTCATTCTCTTTAAAGAGACAATCTGCTATGGCGCATGTTGTTTTTAGATGATCGTATAGAGATATATCTGGTTTAGATTTATACACGGCAGATGGAACAAAAAGACAGTATTTTTTGATCAAGCTCATGAGAGACTCAAACATCTTGTTCATATCATCTTTTCTGATCTTCTCGATATCCTGCACAAAACGTTTCCACAAATTCTTGTAATATGGTGTAAGGTCAGTTATCTCGTTGAGCTTTACAGGGTCTTTTGCTTCTAAAGGGTCATATACAGATGGCAAAAAGTAACGTTCCTCTGCCTTCTCTCTTCCTAAAATCCGAACCTCAGAGAATATCGAGAGCAGAGGCGTTAATTTCCTCCCACCAGATGTTTCTGTACTTTCTTCGCGTTCTCCAGAAGAAAGCCAATCAGAGATCACCAGTATTTTGAGAAGTTTGTAACCTTCCCCTTTATATCTGTACTGTGAGGGGTTGTGGTGGTCTGCCACAAAGGTTATGTCCATCTCTGGAAAAAACTGCCTGGCAAATCTTGCGCTCAACTCAGGATGTCTTCCTTTTTCGCCAGCACCCTGCCAGAACTTCCCTATGTCATGCAATAAACAAGCAAATCTGAGCCTTTCTATGTCAGTAGGTTTACCCAAGCCGATCCCTCTATTAAACAGAAAGGGAAATCGTCTTAAATACGTTTCTGATTAAGACGTACCTTCTGCAATTTCCTCCAACAATTTTATATACAGATACGATATTTCAGAACTGTCCCGAGGGGTGCACTCATAGAGGTGAGGATATAGGTTCGGCAAGGAGGGAGCGGTCTGTATCTAAAGGAAATAAGGATGGAAAATTTCAAATCATTTGGTAGAAAGGTTGTTATCCCTTTCTTTCCGGGATTTACCGCCATAACGGGTCCAAATGGCTCCGGAAAAAGCAACATCGGAGATGCAATAAGATTTGTTCTCGGTCCAAAAAGCCCAAAGGCAATCAGAGCGGAGAGGTTGACAGACCTCATTTTCAACGGCGGTAAGAACAAGAAAAGACCCGCAAATTACTGTGAGGTCTCTCTCGTGTTCGATAACAGAGATAGAAAACTCCCCGTGGATTCGGATACCGTTGTTCTGACCAGAAGAATAAAGAGGGCACCTCTCAAGGATAATCCGGACAACTTTTACAGTTATTTCTACATCAATGGAAAATCTGCTTCTCTAACCGATTTCGTTAATATCCTTACCAAGGCGAGGATTTCTGGAGAGGGCTACAATCTCGTTAAGCAGGGAGATGTTACCTCTCTGATTGAGATGGGTCCCGTCGAGAGAAGGAAGATCATAGATGAGATCGCGGGCATAAGCGAGTTTGATAAAGAACTGGAGAAGGCGGAGAAGGAAAAGAAAGAGGTCGAGGAAAACATCCAGAGAATCAACATAATCCTGGATGAGGTGGAGAGACAGCTGGCACAGCTCAAGAAAGAGAGGGACGAAGCAATAAGATACCGAGAACTCCAGGAGAAACTCCACCGCATAAAGGCGATGATATCATACAAGAAGAAACTCGACATAGAGGAGCAGATCGCCGACATCCAGAGACAGATAGAGAGCTATGAAAAGGAGAAGAAAAAACTCGAAGGTGAGAAGGCGAAAAAGAAAGAGGAGTACCAGAAAACCAAGGCAAAACTGCAGGAGATAGAGAACAAGATCGCGCAGAGCGGCGGCGAGGAGGCAAAGAAACTCACGGAAAAGATAAACGATCTCAGGACGGAAATCGCCAAACTCGAGGAGAGGATATCCAACATCAAAAAATCCATGAAGCAGTTGAATCAGGAAAAGTTGAATTTAAAGAGATCTCTCGATAAGGTTGGGAAGGAGCTATCTTCTCTGGATAATGAAATCAAAAACCTGGTTTCCAGCATTTCCCAGAAAGAGCGGGAGAGAGATGGTATCGAAAAGGAACTGAAAGAGCTCAGGGAAAGTCTCAAGGAATCGGATAAGGCATCCATGGAGCTTTCAAAGGAGCTCGCAAAGCTGAGGAAAGAGTATGATGATCTCATACAGAGGAAGCATGAGCTCGATCTCGAGAGGGAGAGGGAAAGGAGCAAGATGGATACCCTGAAATCCAAGCTCTCGGAACTGGAAAAGACGAGAGAGACCTATGAAACCGAAATCAAGGATGCGAACTGGAGGATAGAGGAGGTAAAAAAGGAGAGAAACAGAACCATCAAGAGAAAAGAACACCTCGAAAGGAAACTCTTTGAAAAAAGAAAGGAAGAAGCGGAACTGAATCAGCAACTGAGAGAGATCAATCTCGCGGTGAGGCGTCTCGAAGGAGAATACGCCAGATTGAAGGCGGAGATCGATGCGAACGAATCGATGAGAAAGGGCTACACCACCGCCGTTCTGAAAATTCTCGAGGCCAGAGACAAAGGCGAACTGAAAGGAATCCATGGAACCGTGGCCGAGCTGGCGAGGGTGGATCCAAAGTACGAGATGGCTATGCAGATCGCCGGGGGCAACAGATTACAGGCGATCATCGTCGATGACGATGAGGTTGCCGCAGAAGCTATAGAGTACCTGAGGAGGCACAACCTTGGAAGAGCCACATTCCTGCCGCTCAACAAGATGATTGTCGGAAAACCGAGAGCGAAGGCACTGCTTGCGGTGGAGGACGAAAAGAGTCATGGTTTTGCCATGGATCTTGTATCATTCAAAAAGGAATACGAGGGCGCATTCTGGTATGTATTTGGAGATACGGTAGTTGTTGAAGACCTGTATACAGCCAGAAAGTGGATGGGCGGCGTACGGCTGGTCACCCTCAAAGGAGACCTCATTGAAGCGAGTGGGGCGATGATCGGAGGTAGCACAGAGAAGGTGATTTCATTCTCACAGGTTGACAGGTCAAAACTCGATGAGATTGAGGATAAACTCGGGAAGACGGTCGAGGCGAGAGATTCTCTCATCGAGAAAATAGAAAGCATAAGAAAAGAAATGGAAGAGATGCTCAAGGAAAAGGCGGAGATAGAGGGTAAACTCTCCGTGGATATCACGGAGATCGAGACGAGAAAGAGGGAATTTGAGGCAAAGCTCGATGTTGTGATGAAGGAGATCGAGAAAAAAACCGGCGAAATGAAAGAGATCGAGGAGCGAGTGAAGACCATAGAATCGGAACTCGATGGTATAGAGAAAAGACTGGAAGAAATCAACAGGTTGAAAGAAGAAAAAGGGAAACTTCTCGTCAGAGGGAAGAAAGAGGAAATGGTCGAAAAACTCAAGGAACTCGAGGAGAGCCTTCTCGGTATGAAAGAAGAACTGGTTTCCATGAATGGGGAACTTGAAACTCTCAAGAAGAAGAGAACGCTCCTCGAAACGAAGAGAGAGGAGATGGAATCCAGGATACGGGAGATAGAAAAAGAACTGAGAGAAAACGAGGAAGCCGTGAGAGAACTCAAGGAAAAGAAGGATAAACAGGTTGAGGAGATGGAAACCCTCATCTCTCTGGAGACAACCCAGTCCACAAAACTCAAGGGATTATCCGAAGAGAAAGACAGGATCTACAGGGAAATGGTCAGAATGGAAACGGAGATGGACAAGATATCAACCCGGATAGAATCTTATGTTGACCTCATCTCCCGTGCGAAGTACAGACTCTCCACCGTTGAGGACGCCCTCAAAGAAGTGGAGAAGGAGATGGAAAGATACCGCGATATTATTGAAAATATCTCCGAGAAAGAGATACCATCCCTTGACTCGCTCATGGAGAGTTTGAGACTGACCGAAGAGAACATGCACGAGCTCGAGCCCGTTAATATGAGAGCTCTCGAGGAATACGAGCATCAGGAGGAAAGGAAGAAAAAACTGGAGGAGGACATCAAAAAATTGAGGGAACAGAAGAGGGATCTAAACAGGGTCGCAAAGGAAATTGCAAAAAGAAAGAAGGATAGATTTTTTGAGGTTTTCAACGAGATCAATGACAACTTCAGAGATATCTACGCAGAGTTGTCTGGAGGCGGAGAAGCATATCTGGAACTCGAGAACAGAGATGACCCCTTCGCGGGTGGAATGAATATCAAGGTTAGACCAAAGGGAAAGAAGGTTCACAACATCTCCGCGCTCTCCGGCGGCGAGAAGAGCATGGCGTCGCTCGCCCTCATATTTGCCATACAGCGATACGACCCGAGCCCGTTCTATGTTCTGGATGAGATAGATATGTATCTGGACAACATAAATGCCGAGGCCGTTTCCAGAATGATAAAGGAAAACTCGTCCTATGCCCAGTTCATACTGATCTCTCTCAGGAAAGTTACCTTGAAGGAGGCAGACCACATATATGGAGTGACGATGAGAGAGGATGGAATATCCGAAATCATAGGGGCGGTGGACCTCTCAGCCATTGGTCCCCACGGAGAAGTGTCTGTTGGGGGCGGTAGAGGTTGATAGAAAATATAGACCAGGAGGTATTGAGACATCTTCTGTTCCACAAAGCCATAGCTGAGTATGGGGATGAACTGGGAAGGATCGACAGGTATATAGAGATACTGAAAAAAGCCCAGACCGGTGAACACCTTTTCACCGAAGATCCCTTCGATAAATCCATAGCCATCGCTTTTGAACTCGTTCTTCAGAAACATCTGGATCCATGGGCTATAGATCTGGCAAAATTCTCGGAACTTTATCTTGAGAGAGCGAAAAAAGAGAAAGTGGACCTCGCTGTCGCCGGCAGGTTAATCCACATGGCGTGGAAGGTTCTGAATCTGCAGAGCAGGGATGCTGCGGAGAATGCAGAGAAATTAACCAGAGAGGAGGAGATATCGTGGGATGATATCGCGGATTGGGACTGGATGTTGGATGACCAGCAGAATGAATCCACGAGGATGATACCCGATGAACCCCTTCTCGTTGAGCCAGTGAGGAGAAAAATCGAGAGAAGGGTAACACTTATGGAACTCATAGAGGCTTTCGAGAAGGTCAGGGAGGAGGTTAAGGAAAGGCAGTTCCTCGAAGAGATCAGGAGAAAAGAAAAAGAAAGGATACTGAAGGAAGCGAGGAAGAGAATGAAGGGAGCGGTCCATGAAGAAA
>Ga0209410_1000864_pt1 | contig 14409 bp, 7 predicted proteins | sample Mar14436cmmetaG_FD_184135 | JGI IMG/M metagenome (GOLD analysis project Ga0209410, IMG submission 184135) | Marine hydrothermal vent microbial communities from Guaymas Basin, Gulf of California to study Microbial Dark Matter (Phase II) - Marker... ... | reverse complement strand
GGTTATAAATGCTTTATGCAGAACATGTATCTATATGATTTTCACGTAATTTATTCCAATAGTGACAATAAGTGTTTAGAGTAAGCATTCTTAACAATGACAAAATATATAGTTAAAAACTCTTGTAATCTTCTTTGAAATAGTCTTATTCACAGTGATTTGAGTAGGTTCTTGACGATGCTTATCTTTTCCATGTTACTAAAGGGATTTAGTTCTCGTAGGTATGTTAGGGCACTTGGACGTGAATTTATTTCTAGCAATATATAATTGATGCTTTGAGTCCTTTCATCATATTTGAGAATAAAGTCTAGGCCCATATATCTTAAAGTTTTATCAGAAGGTAAGCCTATATTTATCCCATTTGCAACACCTTTAGAAAGAGTATATAAATTGGCTAGGTCATTCTCTCGATAGGCGTACTGGCTTATCCCATCATGTCCTTTAACCCATATATTTCTTAGGACATAATTGGGGTTCTTTATTTCCCCTCCGTGCGAAACCGAAGATATCTTGCCGTGTGGTCTTGTAACTATGCAATAACCTCCCTCGATATTGAACTCCCTCCCATTGTGAGAAACGACCACCCTTAAAGAAAAGCTTCTAGTCTTATCGTAATAGACATTTCCCACAAATTCCTCAACTATTACTGATTCCATCCTTGAGAGCTCTACAATATACTTTATAGCATTATCTTGTTCCCCTTTCTCAAATACCTTTACGCCTATGCCTTCCGTACCGTGATCGGGCTTAACGACAATCCTATCATGTTTATGGAAGAATTCCTTTATTTTTCTCTTAATATCTGATGCGGATTCTCTGACAGGAATATATACATATTCGGGCATTAGAATATTGTTTCCTTGCTCGTTATACGTCTCTATAAATTTATGCGTGAGATATTTACTATCGCATCTACTGGATGCAATGTATGGATTAATCAGCTTTACATGTCTTCTTTCCAGGTATTCTGAGATAAGACAATGTTCAGCTCTTTCGTCTTTTAGGTTAAGGTTTAAAACAATAACATTTTCTGGTTTTACGGGATAGATAGGAGTTTCGACCATATTCGTGTCCTTTCTGTATATGACCCTAAAGATATTCGCTGTTTTTAAATCAATCCATTCTAGGTGTACGCCTTCGATGCTAACGTCAATACCATATTCTTTCATGAAATTTGCATCATTAGTCATTTCCCAGAGGGCGTTCTTAAAGAATTTTTCAAAGGATCCGAAAATGACTGTTAACCTTTTCTTTAGTAGGTATTTTCTAGGAGTTGTTGCCAAGAAGATATAAGGTTCCGAAATGAATCCTACAGACAATCTCTCTGAAATTAGCCATGCTAGGCGGGTAAGATAGTATCTAGAAAAAAGAGTTCTTAATAGTTCTAAGTCTCTAACATTGTAAAGCAGTTTGCAGAATAATAACGGTAAGGTTTTAGTCATATCCTTCTTTACTTGAGACAATAATTGCTGAAAGTTCTCAGAAGCAAGGTGTTTTTTCTCTCTTAGATAAAAGTATTCGATTAGAACGTTTACATTATTCTCGCTGAGCTTACCGTTTAAGAGCTTCACTGTATCAGAATAAATCTCATCAAAGTTTTCTAACATTCCAGCTGTACAGATTTTCTCAGGAGACTCCTTACAGATGTTTGTAAGAGAAATATATTCTTTGAGCCATCCTGGAAGAAAAACATTTTTCCCAAGATATTCTTTCAACACAAGATCGTATTCCTCGCCCAGTACGCCTGAGAATAGTTTAACGATATCGTCTTCTATACCATAATAATGGCTTAAATGTTCTATGAGAGTGTTAACGCCTACACGTTGGTTCATTAACCTTATCAGTTCCGGAACATTATCCTCGTTTACAAAATGATATGGTTTATCTATGAAATATGAGCGGTAAAAAATTAGTATGTCAATAATTCCCTGGAATGGATTTTCTCCTATTCCATGCAGAATATTAGATATCTTTCTTGAATAATCCATTACTGTCCTGATTCTAGTATTCTTTTATATTTTAGACCTACGATAGCTAAGTTTCTTAGTATTGGATCTACGGACTCGCCTCTTCTACCCTTTTCTTCTAATTGTTTCTCATATGGGTAGAAGAGACCCATACCGATGTTCTCTTCAATTGGGACAACAATCCATCTTTCGATTTTACCGTCTTTATAAACGGGCTTTAACATCAGGTCCGAGAGATTCGTCATTGGAACGGAATACGGTACACCTATCGCATTCCTTCCAACTTCTATGTTCAGTTTCTTGGCGAGGACAGGAGCGTAAAGCTCCATCATTCTCATAGTAGCTTTGGAAATTCTCTCCATCTCATCTATTAAATGCCTGTATTTCTCTTTAAACATGCTTCTTTCTAGTACGAATAATTGTCCGCCTTGACCGAAGTTTGCTATGCTCTTAACATGTATTAACATGATCCATCCAACTATCTCTGGTTCTTCTCCCGGAACCTGTGTGACGTAGTTTCTGAAGTTCCAGTAGAGAGGAGTATCCTTATGGATCTCAATTCCCAACGCTTCAAATCTCTTTACGACTTGTCTGAACGCTTCTTCAGTTAGGATCTCTCTCGGATTAGATTCGATGAACTCTTGGACGACAGCATCATCTTTAGGTAAAATATCTCTCACTATAAACTGAACCGCGTCTTCAAAATTGTAAACCTCTATCGACCCATCTATACCTCTTATTCTCTCATCGTTGATCGATCCATCTGGTTTCCTTAAGAGTGCTACGATCGTACCTCTACCACCTGACTCGGTGCTCGTCTTTATGATAACCTTGTGATGCTTCAAAGAGAACTCGCTTAATATCCTCTTGACCGTTTCATAACGCTTCTCTAAAGTTTTTCCTTTGAAATCTTCACGATATATGTTAACTTGATCCATAAAGGGTATTCTCTCAGCTTCAGAGACCTGAGAATTGTAATATTCTATCATCTCAGGCATAACCGTCTTCATGTAGGTTAATCTATCTATAATCCTGGATTGGTTTAAGGGTACTCCCATCTTCTCAAGGGTCTGTTCTATGAACCATGGGTGTGTGAAATGCGGGAAAACGACATGAGCAACGAGCGGCCTCTTGAATCTCACGAAAACTAGCCTTCCGTCAGGGCCTATCTCCTTATACTTCTCGCGGAGCTTCGGATCAATTATATACTTTAGAATCTTGTTACGTCCGCCAGCTTTCTCATATTCTTCCTTTGTTAAATACATTAACCCGTACTCCACTAGAGCGATCTCCCTTCCAGATTTCGCATCTTTTTCTTTTCTCAGAAAATTCGTCATTATTATGTTTTTATCGGGTCCTTTACCGGCATGATGATATGGACCACGGCGCAAGAAAGTCATAGCTGTAGTGTTCCCAAGGTTGTACATTATCACAACATTAACTCTCTCATCGCCTTTTATTGCATCAGGATCCACATTGTCTAGTATTTCTGGAATGTAAAAACCATCATGATATAATGTAGCTAGATCCCTAAGTCTAGCATAGCTAAATACGAATTTAGATGCTTCAGGGTATCCATCTCTTGCCGCAACATCGTCCCTATCAACACTCCATGTAAGTAATTTTTCCACGTCTTCTTTATCCCACAGTTTTAATTCAGTTTTCTCAACCATGTTTTCTCTAATGTACCTATACAGCCATTGATGCCTCCTAGCTATCAATTCAAACAGTTCTTTTCTAGTAAAGACATCATTGAAGTCCTTATCCTTTAAGAAAGTAGCTCTAGTATAAAGGTAGGGTGCATAATCAAATATGTGGTTATTGAGTGTTCTATCAAAGAATGTTGCTATTGCAGTCCATCTCTCCCTCCAACTAATAGCGTTTGAGATTAGCTCAATAGCTAAAGCTGAATCGAGCAATTCAGCCGCCATAGCTATTCTTTCAAGCTTATCCTTCTGGCCCTGAACAAGAAAAGCCAGCTGGGAAAGATGATCAGTTAACTTTTTGTGTTCTTTAATAGTGAGCCCGCCAGTTTTTAGAACGTAATCGTTTATGTACTCATAAATGCTTTCTGCTTCACTTCTTCCAGCGATCTCAAGGGTTAGGCTCTTAAACGCTTGAGCTAATAATGCAAGGTATTCTGAGAATGCTTCATCAGAGAATGAATGTATATTCTCCTCTAATATCTTCTTTGCCTCAGAATAGTTTGTATCAAAATCCTCTACAAGCTTCTTTCTCTCCAATAGTTTGGATATTATGTTTGACCTGAATTGCCTCTTCCTGATCATTCTCAGCTGCATTACTTCCCATTCTTCTTTCATTTCTCCTTTGAGGGCGCCACCTAACACTCTTTCAATTTTTAAGAGTTTTTCTTCCTTTATTAGGAAAGTTCTAATGATTTCATCTACTTTCTCCTTCGAAAAACCTCTTTTTCGAGGACCTGACATGTTATTTCTAGCTCTGTATTTTCTGATTTTCTCCTCAAATTTTTCTCGTAAAGTGTATACATAATCCTTGAACTCTTCATATGAAGAGACTTTATTAGCGTTACTCGCCACGAGATATCTTCCTCCAATTAATAGAAATGTGCCGAAGTCTAGTTCGCCTATATCTAGACCATTTGTTACCTTCTCTAAAGCCTCTATTAGCAAATTGTAACGCTTTTTATAATCACTATATATCTTCGCGTCGTTTCCTAATTCAACACCTGAGTAAAGCCTATAGTATTTTTCTAGGCCTTCTGAAGATATGTTCCTTGAAATCTCATCTAGTATCCTTTGAGCCTCTCCATACTCTTCATCCATTATACTTGTTAGAAGCCTCTCAGCTAGCTCTTTCTCATTTAACATTTCTTTCCTCCACTCTTCTACAACCTCGTCTGAGATGCCGATACCCGTGTAAATACCACCGAATGCAAGCCACATTTTCACCATATCGTAATCCCATACGGGCCCCCTCGCTCCAGCTGTACCGTCGACTATTCCTAGCAAACTCGTTGGATTACCATCCTTCATAAGGAAGTAAAGCCTAGATAAGTCGTATGCTATCTGGACTATGTTTGGATGTGGTATGCCTAGGCTGAGAATATCTAAGCCCCTGACTCCAGAGACTACATCGTCCCAGAATCCCTTATAGTATGTTATAAGCCATAGAATCTTGCCCTTCACCTTATTGATGAGGATTCTGGATATATCATTGATGCTTCCTATTTTAGGCCATTTTTCAAAATCTAATCCGTATCTTTGGAAATAATCATCTATCTCCGTATCACTTAAACCTAATTCATTAAGCTCGTCACGTAGGAGTTCAATGACCACTCGAGGCTTATCCTTAACGGTTAATAGCTCGCCGTTAGGCTTAGTCCCTATTACCCATTCGAAAATGTTATTCCCGTAACTTTCGATATTAAACCTTATATCGTCCTCGCTGAAGTCTTCTATAACATCCAGAAGCGTCATTTTTACTTCTTCCGCTAGCTTACGTAGAGTTAATTCGGAGTCAAACAGCCAGAGATTGCGATCAATTAACGGGTCTATCACTTTAATTTCTTTGGGAACATTATATCTGTACAGGCCTGAAGATACTACCTCGACAAGCCATTTCCATCTCAGTCTTCTCAACCTCCTAATCGAATGTGTTAACCCCAGGAATACATCGAACTCTGTAGTTAGACGGCTATCTTGTACCCCAGGTTTATATGAAGCCTGTATACCAACAGAACATTCCTCAAGGTCTTTGTTAATCCCCTTGTACTTTTTTGCTAGCTCACAAATATGCCCGATAAGCATGGCGACATGGTAGGCCATGTAGATGTTTACTGCTCGTGAGGGTAGATACCTTTCCTCATATAGTTTTCTAGAAACTGTTCTTAGATATCTTCTCCAGTCATCTCTAGAAGACCCTATTTTATCAAGCAGTACCGAAGCATATGGGAGGCTTCCTAGGTAAAACTTCCTAGACTTTGTACTACCAAGAATAGATTCTATTTTTTCGTAAGATTCCTCTAGCCATTCTAGAGGATCCTCATAGTCAAGCCTACTCTCAAGTATCTTATTCGCTATAGAGATTACCTTTTCATGCAGGTAAGCTGGTACATCTATCTTCTCTAATACATCCTTATCTCTAAGGCCTAAAACATAGCTTACAAACAATCCATCTTTGGGTACACAGAATCCACCATAGCCTCTGCCAGGCCATAAGATTAAATGAGTAGGTCTATAATTGATATTAGCTATCATCGAGTAAGCATTTGCATCCATTGCTTCGGCTGTTAAGGCTATAAGATTAGCGAATGCAAAGTTGTCATCTCTCGAAGCGTTCTCAAGCGTTTTCTGGCCTTCTGCATGCGATGGGTTGGGATATACGTATACTCCTTCCTTAGAGATATTTATCTTCTCGTAAAGGTTCTTTGCAGATATTCCAGCCTCTTTATCAAAAGGCCCTAGTTGCTGTCCTAAAGCAATAACTGAATCAATCTCATGGGGACCTAAGTCGACTCTGCTTGGAGCATAGACGAGATTATAGGCTTTATTTTTACCTGTAGCCGAGAACCAATAATCCTTAACCTTAGACTGTAACCCATACTGGGCAATGATCTCTTTTCTTGCTGTTGAAAACGCGAGGCTAAGCCTCTTGTTTAGATACTTGTCTACCTCAGCATATAGCGAATCCTCGGGATCAGATGTCGGGACAAGTTCAAGGTTGTCACCTATCTTATACGCTTTTAGAACCTTCTCCCTAGCCTCGCTTATCGTTAGGCCCTTGCCTGTTAGTTCGCGAACCTTGTCCTCGAGCCCGAAATCTTTAATTAGGCAGAGTTTTGCAACTTCCCTTGAGAATTTGGGATCCTTGTGTATGATGTTCAATAAAGCTCTATTCCTATCATAACCCTTCTCTACCTCTTGCCTTACGGCTTCCTCTAACTTTAATTCGTCTATGACCTTCTCAGCGCAATTAATAATATGCTCTTTATAGCTTGCGACTTTCTCTTTTACTTTTTCTTCAAGTCCATAAGTTTTAATCAAGTTGTAATTGGCCATCTCCTCTTCAAGCCAAAATCTGACCATGTCGGTCATATTGTAGCTCTGTGTAGTAACTACTATGAATGTAGGCCTTTTCGTTTTTTCCCTCCGTGCACGCTTTATGTTCTCGGCCCAATATGGGGCCATCAACCTAATAGCAGCCTCCATATTTTCATAGTCTATCTCGTATACTCCACTTCCAACTTCATGTATAAACAATGGTAGGGCTTCAACCCAGTAATCCACATATTTTAATGCCTCCAGACTAGGTGTCGCATAGACTTCGGAACCTCCTTCAATAATATATTTTTCTAATCCGAAAGAGGGCCCAGCAAAAGCCTTTAGAACCTCATTTACATACGCTATCTTTGACGCTCCCTGTTTAGAGATCCTCTGTCCAAAGAATACGAAGGCACCTCTCTTGAGGGGGGAAGACTGGAGATGACGCCTAAAGTCTAAGAGAAGCTCATGAACCTTTAAAATCTTCTCGTTGAACTTTTTCATCTCCTCGATAACCGAGTCCCATCCATGTGCACCCTCACTTAACATCTTTTCCATCAGTTCCTTTCTTCTTTTCTCTAATGAGTCTATTATATTTCTCTCAACTCTAACGATCTGGGCGTAAGGAATGTACTCATTTGAAAGCAGAGACCTGAGTATTAGAGTAGAGATATAGGCTTCACTATCAATTGTTTTAAGATACTCTAGGAGAGCGGTGGCTTTTTCCTTAAGAACATCAGTGACTTTAAAAATTTTGGATGCTGCAAGAACATAGCCCATTACCATTGATGCTCTGCCGAATCGCATATATACAAGGTCGACTCCCTTAGATCTAGCTCTCTCAGCTAGATATCTGAGGTTCTCCTTTTCCTTCTCCTCATCAAAGGTATTTTTTAGAACTTTGTATAGTTCTGTTCTACACTCAGAAGTATACTTTGCATCACCATACTCTTCTAGGATCTCACGTATTTTTTTCACATCATAGGGATAATCTCTCTCGACCTGCGAGAAAAGCCATGTAATCCATCTTTCTCTTTCTTCACCCTTTTCATCAGCAGCTTTTTTCAGAAAAGTTAGAAAGTTATTGTTAAAGTCAATGTCTTGGTTTGCAAGAATCTTCTCAATATTCCTTTTTTCGCTTGGTTCTAGACTTGCATAGACATCCAATATCTTGGAAATAACTTTTCTCAGATCCTGTAGGAGTAGGTAATAGATGAGAGATAACAATGTGAGCTTATAGATGGAAATAACTTCAGGAGCATTAAATTGATCTAATAACTTAGCGTCTAGACGGAAGGCTTTATGACTAACATCCAGTAAGCAATAGTGATCGTAGAGCAGTTTAACATGAATATGTCCACTGTATCTAATTTCTGTTTCTTTTACAAAATTATTGAAACTATCTACTATCCTCTGAAATCTAGGAGTTAAATGAGCATGTAAAGCACAATTTATTGAGAAATCTTTTATGATTCCCTTGTCAACTGTAAGTTCGATGTAACCTACTTCTCTTCCATTCCTTCTTTTAAGCCTACCATTTTCTGCAAAATATATAGGTACTATGCAAGACTTTTCGTAACTCATACGTATTTACTCCCAAAATAAATCGTGATATTGGTTTATATATTCTACGGAGTAATATTATAAGTGATAAAGTTATTGCTAATACAATATGCTTCGCTTATATCCGGTATATCAAACATCCAAAGTCTCAATCCAACTTTCACCGGTTAGAAAATAGCCTTTTTGGTATAATTGGTTTCTATTTAAAACCAAAGTTTTCTTCTATACTATAGACAAAACTTAAAAAGATGATATGATTATCTTTAATGTTACATTGAGGTGGTTAAGCATTAGCCTATTCACAGACTTAGACATCATAACTAAGATATTAGAACCGTACACCGAGAAGACATATACTAGGCGAGGGCTTACATACATTATTCCAAAAGACTCGCCCTTCTCAGAAATACATATAACTTTTCAACCGATTGGTTTGGGATTTGAGAAGAAGTACTTATTTGTCGGAAGACTTGTCGTGGTTGATCTGGATGATATGTCAGATGAAAAGGTAGAGCTCTACAGGATATTTAAAGGAATGGAATGTGAGCTAATCTTTAAGGGATTTATTAGAAAAAATGTATTTTTCCAAATTCGTAAAAAGTTATTAGAGCTAAAAGATAGACTTGAAGGAATAAAAATTGATCAATCACTCGCAAATAAATTGAATGCAAACCATCGATTACTAGAAATTTTAAAGAAAGTGAATGTAGCGTGTACCCTTGTAATGCTAAAGTTTACTTCGGTGAAAGCTCCCAGGATCCCTGAAGATGCAGTAAAGGGATTGAAACAAGTTAGCGATATTATGGAAGTATCGTATTACTATAATCCTTTAGATATAGTATGGGAGCCAGTGATAGAGGTTATGCTTACTAGGAGTCCAAGTTTCAAAAATAAGGTCTTACAAATTTATGAAGCCCTTAATATGATAGGAGAAGAAATTGCAGAATTTGTAAAGGAATACCAGAGATCTTCATAGAGCTATACTTTCACTGACAATTTTCGAGGAGAAAAATATTAGGCATTCATGAGACTTAGAAAGAGTTGTCCATATAATCAAGAATATAAAAAAATAGAAAATGATTTACTCGTTATATACTCTGATCTGGTATATGCGTGCTGATAGGTCGCCGTTTGTCTTCAGAACTTTTACTTGAAGCTTGCTCGCCTTTACCGGAGTAAATCTATGTATCTTGAATCTGTGGTAATTTCCTCTAATGCTTACTACTTTTATCCACCTGTTTGTATCGAATGCTAGTATGTCATAATCCTTTACACATTGAGGGACTCTATAGAAGGGTGGAAATCTGTGCGTGTCAAAATGTAGATTTGTGTCGAACGTGATATATACGGTATTGAAAACCACGCTTTCTCCAAAGTCTAAAGTAACCGACTGTGGCAGAGGCTTGTTAGGGTCTGAAATCCAGATGTTGGTCCATTCCTCAGGTCTAGAGTATCCGTTATTCACATTATATGCTCCATATGGTTTTGAAGGAGGAGAAATTCTCATTGCGTAAACATCCGGAGTATGCATCCACCTTTTCCATTTTTTCCTCTTAACTGCGGCAGCAACCCCAACTTCAGGCTTTGACTTAGATACAAATAATCCCCCCTTCCCGATGATATCTAATCTATAAAGCTTTCTCGGTCTTACCTTTATATCCAAGTCAATCTTGACCCATCCTCCAAGCCCCGGAGGAACCTCGATGTCCTCATATGCTAGTAACTCGTATACCTCATTAAAACTCCATATATCAGGAGCCTCCATGAGCTTCACTGAAATAACTTCTGTCTTCTCCAACTTTGACTTAACATAAAGTTCTATGTAGTCAATTTTATTCCCGCTTACTGGAAATATTTGTGAAACATCTATATCCAATTCCTGATACTCTCCCGTAGGCTCAAGAGACAATGTCATTTCCGAGGTCGCTAAGGCTGACGCCTTAAGTGCAAGGTCGTTGGGATCCTTATTTGGCATTCTTGGAATAAAAGCATCATATTTGATAAGCGTCTGCTGTAGCTCCCATATTAATTTCGGGTTTTTAACGATATCACGAGGCTTTACATTCTTTTTCACACAAAGAGCCGCCGCAGTACCGACAGCTTGCCCTTCAACCGCTCCCGTTAACATTAATCTAGTGGAACCTAAGGCGACATGTGTCGCTGAAATGTCTCGTCCAGCCATGAACAAATTTGATATGTTCTTTGAGTATAAACATCTTAGTGGAATTGGATACGGGAACACAGATACCTTTTCCTTTAGGTCAAAATCTCCGCAGGTTGGTTCTGGAGGTAAATCCCTAGCAAGTATTCCTCCAGGCACATGAATATCGATAGGCCATCCTCCATAGGCAACGCGGTCATAGAATAATGTTCTATTCTTTAAGTCGTTTTCGTTAAGGATGTAATCTCCGATTAGTCGTCTACTCTCTCTTTTACCTGGTACCATACCAACCCAGTCTAGGGCTTGATTCGAAGCATCACTGCGTGTTCTTTTGATTAAGTCCCATATACCTAGCAGGTGTCTTAATAACTCATGTCTTATCTTTTCATTATCCTCTATACTATCGTAAGGATACCCTATTTCAATCCACCAGTATCCCGAATACTCTTTTGTCCCATAAGGCGTATCTCTCGAGACAGGTTCTCGATATTTTAGTGAGGTAGGATCCTCAAATTTTACTGCCCATTCTGGGAGGACAAACTCAGCCTTTTTTGAAATGTTAACTGTCTTGAATAAAAGTGATGTTCCCTGAGTTACTCTATCTGGGTTTTTCGGGGCTAGAGATTCACCAAACTCGTCACGTGCCTCTCTACCGATACGGTATTCTGCGCCAGCTGCTGCACCTACAGTACCATCACCTGTACAATCGATGAAAAACTTTCCATAAAATTTAAATATCTTTTCAGTACCTAGTTGTACTCCGACGACAGAGGAAATCTCATAATCATTCTTCATCTCTACTCCTATAACTCTCGTATTAAGAAAAGCTTTCAGATTAGGCTCACATGTCACCCACTCATACAATACTAGATCCCAAACAGAATTTATTCTACCATTCACAAAATAGTCATGGTTTCTCGCCCTTTCCTCTATTAGAAGTTCTTCAATAATACCCGTCTCTCTAGCCCACGCACCACCAAGTGTTGCCCCGCCGGGAGCAACCCTAATCTCACTACTAGAATTTCCTCCAAATACAGGACGGTCATGAACTATAGCTGTCTTTACACCATTCCTAGCAGATGCTATAGCAGCTACTACTCCTGCTAGTCCTCCACCAACAACGACGACATCAAAATATTCCTCAATAATCTTTGAAGGCAAACGTAGGTTATTGAACAAGACCATCCCCTGAATCAGTTTATAATATAAGATTATAAGATTATATAATGTTACCATTCAATTGCTTCGTATCGTTTCATATCTTTTTGATACGGAGCATATCATTACGGTTGTTTTCGCTCCTAGCCCGACTGCAGGAACAGGGCGTTTTTAGATGATTTAATGTTGCGCTGAGCCCCGCTCCCCTCATCGAACTAGGAGCACATTCAGGGCTCACAACCCTCATTATCTCATCAGGCTCAGTATACACCAAATCTCTTATATACGATATGTTATATAAGTTTTTTAGGCGTTGATCATGGTTAAGAAGACTATTGAGATACCTGACGAACTATGGGAGGAGTTCATGCTTAGAGCAGTAAAGAAGTTTGGATACTATGGAGCTATCAAGAAAGCTGTGAAAGAGGCGGTCGAATTATGGCTAGAAAGAGAGAGACAATCAAACCCACAGTAATTGGAAAACTAGTTATCAGAAAGCCGGAAGACAGGGCTTGGCTCCTGCTACTTATGAGGAAGTTTAGAGAAGCTATTGAGATGGCACATCACCTACTAAGTAGAGGTGTTAATGAAGGTGAGGTTAAGAGAAGGATAACTAGATACCTCTCAAATGCTTGGTATGCAAGCTCTGCAATTAAAAAAGCTAGGCTATATCTGAATCAACCCTATCTTAAGCTAAAGAAGTCACAACTTTTCTCAGTAGGCAGTAAAGATGAGAGAGGTAATAGGAACGTCAAGCTCATCAGCACTAGCGATGTACTAATCAAGATACCACACGCTAATGGAAAACATGGCTGGATTAAGGCTGAAGTAAAATTCGGAAAGCAACATCTCCCAATAATTAGTGAACTTATTAGTGGAGAATATAGCTACGGAGCAAGCATAGTCATAAAGAATGAGAAGCTTTACTTACACCTTCATATACCACTTGAACTTTACGCTAAATATGAGAAGAAGAAAGCAAAGAATAAAATTGTTGGACACATAGCTGGCTTCGATTTTAATCCAGACAGGATTTGTATGGTTATAGTAGACCAAAGAGGGATAATAAGGGATATCAAGAATGAGCATTTTCCTGAAGTTATCCCCCACGGGTTTCCTAGAAGTAAAGCTGTAACTATTAGGAGAGAAAAAGTTGCTAAGCTAGTAAAATATGCTAGAGAACACGGAGTAAAGTACTATGTTATCGAGAGGCTTACAAAGCCATATCCCAAGGGATCTAAAACGGCTAAGAGGAAGCAATCTAAAATGGCTTTAAGAGAATTCATTCAACAAATGGAAGTGCTAGTCCCTAAGGTTGACGGTGACTTAATTAAAGTCAACCCAGCATACAGCTCAGTAAGTGCTGGAATAATAACAAAAGACTTAGGATTAGATATTCATACAGCATCGGCATACATAATAGCACTAAGAGGAATAAAAAGACACTTAATGATACAAAAAGCTATAACCTAATGTTACCCTGGTTTCGAACGCGTCATCCTTCCGGGCAGCTTCATAGTATAGAAGTATACGATCCTCTTCAAGAAGTATATCCGAGTAACGGATAGTCTTGTATTTATTTCCGGTGGGCGAAGTGAGTACAGGACTTAAAGGTGTTAAGTCGATAAACTCCTTGAAATTGACTGTGAAAGCATAGCCTGTGGCTATGTTATAGACTGGAGCATACCATTCGTTGTTTGATCCACCGTATAGTAGTAGGAAACCTGTATTTAAAGGTAAAATTGAACAAGGCCTAGTGGCATAATCATGCCATCCGCCTACACGAAAAACGGGATTTTTCTCATATTTCTGCCATTTTTCTCCATCATAAGAATATGCTAGGAATGTCTGCTCTCGAGTTCCTCCCCCGATATAGTACATAAGGAATATTTTCCCCAAGGAAAAAACATAGGGATCCTTAACTCCATTATTATCCAAACCCTCCGGACTAGGGGCAATAACAGTTCTCAGAGTTTCAGGATCAAAATCCCTTGGGTTATCAACGTCTTTAAACTTGCCTATGACCCATCTTCCTCTCCTACCATATTTTTGAGGGCGGGACCCTCCAGCAAAGTCTCTCTCATAAGAAATAAAGAGCATAAACTTTCCAGTATAAGGGTTTTTAAGTATCGAGGACCGTTCAACGGAAATCATATAATTCCCGAAATCCTCCCTTTTTAGAACCTTTTCATTCTTAAAGGATATTCCATCTTTCGATCTAGCTATATGGATCTCAATACCCCTCTCTACTTTATCCCTAACTCTATAGACGAGCCAATACTCACCTGAATCCTCATCGAAGACTACTGATGGAGCACCTGCCCAGCATCCTTCACTGAAGTTTTGAGGCTTTGCAATAACTTTATACTCGTTTAGGTTGAACTCCGGAATATTTAAAAAAGATTTTTCCCTAAACTTCAAATTCCATCACAAGTTATAGGTTCATAAGTAACATTAATATTTTATTCTTAGCTCTATTAATAAAGGTAAAAAAAATAAAAATATTATTTTAAATTTAGATTAATTTTCTAATAATATC
>Ga0209410_1000860_pt1 | contig 14423 bp, 12 predicted proteins | sample Mar14436cmmetaG_FD_184135 | JGI IMG/M metagenome (GOLD analysis project Ga0209410, IMG submission 184135) | Marine hydrothermal vent microbial communities from Guaymas Basin, Gulf of California to study Microbial Dark Matter (Phase II) - Marker... ... | reverse complement strand
GTGGAGAAAGAAGTTTCTCCTCACACTCGTGGAGAAAAAGAGGGTCACAAGGAAGGAACTCGTCGATCATCTCGGAGTCGCAGTTTCAACTTTGAGCTACATGATAGATGAGATGAAGAGGATGGGGTTTTTAACCTCGATGAACGTGGCACACGGACGTGGAAGACCTTACGAGATACTGGAACTCAAAAAGGACGCTTGGTTCGGTATATCGATGAAAGTTGGAAGGGAAAGTGTGAGATTAATGCTGTTCGACGCCCGCATGACACCGATTGAGGAGAAAGAGGTCAAGATAACGAAAGAATGTAGAAATACCGAAGGATACAGAAGGATCATCGAATCTCTCCTCAAACCTTTCGAAGATCACGAAAAATTGGTGTGTGTGGGTATATCAACCTCTGGAATAGTTGAAAATGGTAAGATACTTCATTCCCCGATAATGAATGTCAAAGATCTCGATCTTCATTCGATAGTTTACTCGCTCTTTCCAAATTCCCATGTTTCCATACTAAACGATGTCGAGGCACTGGCAAATTACGAAAAACACGAATTCGGTGGAAACAGGTTGTTGGTGATAAATTACGGGACAGGTATAGGAGCTGCATTCCTCGAAAATGGAAAAAGGAAATTCTTCGAATTTGGACACGTGATCGTGGATCCGGATGGAGAGAAATGTTATTGTGGACAGAGGGGATGTTTGGAAACGGTTGCATCGGAGTATGCGGTTCTGAAGAAATTCATGAACGAAGATTTCTCAATAATGGATTTCGTCGAATATGAAGAGGAGAGATACAGAATACGCTTGGATGAGCTCAGACATCTCTCGAGAAATAACCCCAAAAAAGTGAGAAGATTTTTCACCGATTCTCTGAAGATCCTATCCAAGGAGTTGAGCAATCTCGTAATCATACTCAATCCAAAGAGGGTGAGTTTCTACGGTGAAGGGATAAACAGATGGATGGTTGAAGACATGAAAACCAGGATTGGTACCATGCTTTCAAAATACAGGTTGAGCGATGTGGAATTTGTTTGCAGAGAAAATATCCCGCATTCTTGGGAAGTGGGAGTCCTTCTGGATTCGCTCGAGAAATACTTAGATACCCTTTGAAACCTGAGTTTCAGAATCCTTTCCTCATCATCTTCTGGTATCTTGAACGCTCTGTTCCCCTTGAACTCTTGATTTTCAGGAGTATATCTGGTATATTTTTTTATCGATGAGATCGAGAGGGGATTTAGAACCGTTCTGGGAAAGGGGGGTAGATGATGAACAAGAAAGCGTTGGTTGCTGAGGTTGCGAAGAAGGCTGGAACGACGAAGAAAACTGCTCAGAAAGTGATTGATGCCTTTGTGGAAGTCGTGAGCGATGCACTGGCAAAGGGTGAGAAGGTCAGGCTCGTCGGTTTCGGAAGCTTTGTTGTGAAAGAGAGAGCGGCGAGGAAAGGAGTCAATCCAAGGACGAAAGAACCGATCAACATACCTGCCAAGAAGGTGCCAAAGTTCATACCCGGTAAGAACCTGAGAAGCAAAGTTTGATCTGTTCCTTGTGGGGAATCTGGCGGGGGTATACCCCGCTTTTTCAATCTTTTCACGGGGAGTTCAAGTGTGCTGAATTTCAAGAGAAAGCTTTCGAAAGTTTTAGATTTGACGAAGGAACTGTATGAAATTCTGAACCACATGCTGGATTCGGATCTCACGGATGAAGAACATTTGAAAAGATTCGATGAAGTTCTCACACTGAGGGGAAAAATTTTGAAGGAGCTGAAGGACTCAAAAAATGTCCCGCGCAATTTGGATAATATGAGAATCGAGATAGAAAATTACGAGAGAAGGATCGTCGAAAGGTTACGTTTGATGAAGGAAAAGATGTTGAAAGAGCTGGAAACGAATTCCCAAACACTTGAGATTTTGAAAAAATATTCCAAGGTTTTCCGTGTATCCGATGACCGCCTCAAAACCAAATTTGACAAGGAGGCATAATTTGGAAGAGATGAAAATCACGGTATTGGACAACGCATGCATATTCCGAGATGGGAAATTTCATTATGGACATCTGATCATAGCTGGGAAATACATTGAAAAGGTTGGAAGTGGGTCGTTCGAAAACGACTCTGGATCGTCAGAAGAGATGGAGTATCACGATCTGAATGGAAAAATGATACTTCCTGGATTCGCGAACACGCATACTCATTCCCCCATGGTTGTTTTTAGGGGTTTGGAGGATTTCGCCCCACTTTCAAAATGGTTGAGGAAGGTTTTGGAAAGGGAAGCCAAGTTGAATTCCGATTCCGTATACTGGTTCACCTTGCTCGCTCAGATGGAGATGGCATCGAAGGGTATAACTGCATTTGGAGACATGTATTTCCACCTTGATAGCATGGCAAAAGCGGTGAATGAGTTCGGAATGAAGGCGCTTTTGACGAGGGGATTGGTTGATATGGATGGAAATGGAAGAAACAGGTTGATGGAAAATCTGAGGGAATTATCGCTCAGTGGAGACAGGGTGAGAATCGGACTCGGTCCTCATGCACCTTACACATGTTCCAAAGAATATCTCGAGGAAATATCCAACATTGCGAAAAGTGAAGGTGTGAAGGTTATGATACACCTTCTTGAATCTCCAGAGGAGAGAGAAGACTACACCCTTCGAGATCTCGTGGAAACCGGTATCTTTGAGACGGATCTCATAGGTGTTCATCTGGTTCAGGTTGATGAAGATGATCTGAGAATACTGAAGGACTACGATGTGGGAATAGCGTTGTGTCCCGTCAGCAACGCCAAGCTTTGGAATGGTTTTCCTCCCGTAGATAGAATGATGAATATGGGCCTCAAGTTGAGTGTCGGAACTGATGGAGCTGCAAGCAACAATTCGCTGGATGTTTGGAAAGAGTTCAACTACATGGCTCTCGTAGCGAGGATCGTGAATGAAAAATTCGATGTATACGCGCTGTTTTCCGAAAGTTTCGAAAATGGTGCGAGAATACTCGGTTTTGAAGATACCGGGAAAATAGAGGAAGGCTATCGTGCGGATTTGACCATCGTGGATTCGGGAAAGGTCTCGTATTTCCCGAATGTACCGGATCGACTCATCTCACATATCTTGTTCTCGGGAAATTCAGGAGATGTTTTCGCCACGATGGTCGATGGTGTGTGGATTTACTACGATGGGAATTTCCCAACGGTGGATGAGAACGAGATCAAAAGGAACGCTTTGAAAGAATTCGAAAGATTGGAGGGATGGGTGTAAAACTTTACATCGCATTCTACAGATACAGATGGATATTCATATCTGTTTTCCTGTTCATAACACTTCTCATGTTCGTTGGAATAACCAAGATAAAGGTTTCACCCTACTTCAAGCAAGGAGCAAAGTCGGAATACACCGAACTGAGGAAAAGATACAGTGGTAGCAGTGGCATGGCTGATGTTTCCTTCATCCTGGTAAAGTTGAATGGGAAGGATTATCTTAGAGAAGTTGAGAGGATAGATGGTATGATCTCGAACTTGAAGAACACATCTTTCGTCATCAACCCTCTGAAATTTGGAAAGGATGCCGAGAATCTGCTCAGAGATTTTGGGTTGCTACACGTTGATGAAAATGACGTGTTCATCCTTTTCCTCGTTGGATCCAAGGAATACGGAAATGCGAGTCATGAGCAACTGAGGGAGATAGAGAGGATTCTTGAGATGGAAAGAGTGGAATACTATATACTGTCCACATCATACCTTGAGCTCAAATCCATCGAGTACGTTGTGAGGATACTTAGATACTTTCCATTGATAGCTTCACTCATGATCTTCCTCATATTCTACTTCAGAATCAGAAGCAACCTTTCAACCATCGTTTCACTGATACCGGCGATCAGTGGATCGATATGGATAATGGGTATGTATGGATGGATCGGAAAGAACATAACACTCGAGAATGTCCTCATACCGGTTATAACCATAATAATAGGTAGCGCATACGGTATGCATTTCGTCACACATTACATAAAATTCAGGGATAGGTGTGGAATAGTTGAAGCCATGAAAAAAACCGTGGGTGAAGTTGGGATACCGATACTTCTTTCAACTTTGACAACCACGACCGGCTTTCTCTCATTACTCTTCACCGATTCACCCTCCATGAGAGAATTCGGTCTGTCAACGGCGATTGGGATATTCTTGGTTTTCCTGTGTTCCATGCTCTTTCTTCCTTCATTTTCAACTTTTCTGAAACCGATGAAATCGATAGGTTTGGGGTTCAGGATCTTCCACAGGACGATACCTTTCTTGATGAGCAGAAAGGCAGTTGTGCTGTTTTTAATACTGGTTTTTTCCATATCTCCGTTCATATACACCATCAAGGTGGAATTCTCACCCACGAGATTTTTCAAGGGGAACACGGATATAGGAAGGAGTCTGAGGACGATTGAGAGATTGACCGGATACACCATACCCGTGTTTGCCATGCTGAAATTCGACAAGGATCCTCTCTCGAGCGACATTTCCTCAAGGGTTCTGAAGCTGGAGGATGAGTTGGTTAAAAGAGGTCTCGCCTACCGAACATTTTCCGTTTATTCCATGCTGAGAGCTCTCTCGAAGAATATAGGATTCAACATAGCTGGTTTTCTTTCACTGAGGTACATGGTGAGGCTGAGGAATGCGATACCAATCGAAAAACTCTTGAACATCGGGGATAGAAGTATTCGAATATTCATATTTCCAAGGAATGATTCAACCAAAACTTTGAAGGAAATAGAGAGACTGGTGATGAGTTTCAACACCGGTGCGGTGGAAAAAAAGATATGGGGTTTTCAATACGAATACATGGAGGCGAATGAAAAGCTCGTGGAGAACCAGTTGAAGAGTCTATCGTTCGCCCTCTTCACCATATACCTCATGATGATACTGACCATGAGAAACATCGTGGTAGGAACTTTAACCATGATCCCCGTGCTCGGTATGCTTTTGTTTGTGTTCGGATTCATGGGCATTCTGAAAATAGATCTGAACGTTATCACAAGTTATGTCGCCAACATAGCCATCGGTGCCGGGATAGATTACTCGATCCATCTCTCCTACACGTATCTCAAGGAGAGCGAAGGAAAAAAGAGTACGAGGGCTATGTTCAGAACTTTGAGTATAACTGGAACTGCGATAATTGCCAACGCGTTCGGAATAGGGGCAGGTTTTCTATCCCTGTATTTCTCGCCGATGAAGATACACACGGACGTTGGCATTCTCATGTTCATATCCATGGTGATCTCCTCAATCTTCACACTTTTGTTCCTCCCGAGGACCATCTTGAAAACCGTGGGGGAGATCGATTTGAGGAAGATGATAGAGAAAGGACTGGATCTGATAAAAAGATAAATATTAAACGAGAAGGGGGTTGGGGATAGGAGGGAACCGGGGAAGGTAGGTGATTCTCCCTCTACACGTCACCCACCCCCCGGTTTTTTGTCTTCATTTCAATGGCTTGTATATGAAGGTTCTGACCGCGAAGGGTCTGAAAATTTCGCAGGATCCAGCCGGTTCGAGTTCATCTTCAAGTATGTTGGATCTGAACATCCCTTTTTTGATGTTCAACTTCGTCCTTTCTCCACGGGATTCGTAGAATCTCACGACCACCTCTTCCGAATCGTATCTCTTCTTCAACGATGACAGAACTGGATTCTCCGAGATTTCAAACAACTCTTTTAGAATGCCCATGGGATTTCGAATTCTTCCATGGATGGCAGGTATCATCATGTTGAAGGAAACCCCATGACGCAAAGCTACGGGTTTCCAATCGCCGTCGTGTGGTATCAGCCTGAATTCAAAATGGTGTTTTCCCTCGTCGGAGAAGAAATCGGGGTATATTGCCCCCCTCAAGAGACTGAGTGAGATCTCAGAATGATGAGCGGAGAAACCGTACTTTGAATCGTTCACGATCACCAGACCGTGATCATCCTCACCCATCTCCAACCATCTGTGCTGTGGAACTTCGAATCTCGCCATCTCAAAGCTCGTGTTCTTAGTGGTTTTTCTTTCGATGTAACCGAAGGCTATCTCATTTCTGACCCTTCTCGTGAGAAAATCCGTCTGGATGTTCAACCTCAACATGTTCCTTCTCGTGTGCCAGTCAACATCGAATTCGAGATCGACGAGTCTGAACCCGGCGTAGATTCGAAGTATCATCTCAATGTTGGAACCTTGGAATTCGTACTTCAGCATCAGAGCGGACATGGAGGGATCGGCATCGAGGATCTCAACATTCGATGGTATCAGAGTCTCAATTTTTTCAGTCTCGGGGGATACTTCCCACGCTTCGAAAGTAGGGGGGATGTCCCTCACGGCTTTCAACGTCATCTCCCTGATTATTTCTCTGTTTCTGAGCTTGTCATATATTTTGATCTTTCCATCTTCGATTCCAACCTTCAACATGGAGTTTTCCAAGCTTGATCCGTTGATTTCGACATCCATTTCGAAATCCGTATCCGAACTTTCGAAACACTCCACACGAAATGGAGGGACACTTCCACCATGCGAGATGCAGTATATCCTCCCGTTCTTCGATCTTCTCACCCTCAAATCACCGTAATTTCCTTCCTTCAAATCCACGTCCTTCAATATTAACGGAAGCTCGAGATTCGTTGGGTTCACAACGCTCACGGTATCATCCACATTTTCCCTGATCAGTTTTTCCAATTTTTCTTTCAGTATCTTCTTCATTCTGGATTCGACTTTTTCGAGTCTGTTCAAAACATCATCGTAAACTTCCTTTATGGATGAACCAGGTAGTATATCGTGAAACTGAGCTCGCAGTATGGTTCCCCAAGCTTCATCTATCTCTTTCTCCGGGTAGCTCCCACCATCGATGTAATCCAAGGTTGAGAAGAATTCGACGAGATACATCAGATTTTCCATCTTCCTGTTCATCTTCTTCATCTTAGCCTGGTTGGTGTAGGTTCCACGGTGTAGTTCTAAATACAGCTCATCATCCCAAATTGGTAGATCCTCAAGTTTCAATTTCTCGATTTCCTTAGATACGTTCACCATCCTTAACTTCGGCATACCCGGTAATTTATCGTATCTTTCGTAGTACTCCAACATCTCCTCAGTTGGACCTCCACCGCCATCTCCGTATCCAAAGGTCAGAATGTCGTGAAACACATTAGGGGATCTTCTCTTCCAGTCCTTCAGATGCTCGATCAGATCATCAGGTTTCAAATTCGAATTGTAGTTGTGTTTTCCGTGGAACAGATTCACCACAACTTCCGTTCCATCCAGACCTCTCCAGATGAACCATCTGTGGGGAAATTTGTTTTTGTCATTCCAATCAAGTTTTGTGGTTATGAAATAACGCATACCCGCATCTTTCATCAGCTGTGGGAGTGACCACGTGAATCCAAAGGTATCCGGAAGATAGCACACTCTGCATCTTTCACCGAACTCCCTCTCGAAAAATCTCTGACCATACAAGAATTGCCTGACCAACGATTCACCAGATGGTAGATTCGCATCGAATTCCACGACGCTTCCACCGATCGTTTCCCACCTTCCCTCGATTACCCGCTTTCTCACCTTCTCGAACAGATCGGGAGCTTCTTCTTTCAAATCCTCGTATATTGCACTCGACGACTGTAAAAATCTGAATTTGGGGTAATCATCCATGAGTCTCAGAACATTTGAAAATGTGCGGACTATCTTCCTCTTGGTTTCATCGATCGGCCAGAGCCATGCGTAATCTATGTGTGAATGACCACTTATGAGTATTTCCAAAGGTTCAGAGAATTTCTTCGATAGATTCTCCATCTCCTCCATGAGGAACTTAGAAGCTCTCTCGAAAGATCTCACAATCTTTTCGTCGATCTCATTCTCGAATTCCTCGGGAAACTTTGGAGGATTCCATATCGCGAGCAGATGTCGCATCGAGCTATCCTCACCGATTCTGTTGAAATAAGAACCGGTATCACACCTCAGATTCAAGAATCCAAAGGCTTTCAAAAGAATATCGTGTATGATGGATCTCAGGGGATCCTCCACGACCTTGAACAGTTCAAAGACCAACTTGAAATCCAGAAAGGACCCCAGAATTTTTTTGTTGAAGACCAAGAGATTCGATCTTTCGAATCTTGGATCGAAGTTTGAGGTTCCAAATAGATTCTTTGGAACCACTTCCAAGGTGATCGAATGTTTCTCACCGTCCAAAAATCTATCCATCTTCAAGAGTCTGTGATATTCGTTTATTTCACCGTATGGTTTCCCATCGACTTTCACGAGCGTTTCTCCACCAGCCCACAGATCCAATAGGAGTGTCTCATCATTTCCAACACTGGGAAACACAAACTCGCCGGTTATCGATATTGGAAAACCGCAATCGAAATCCAATCTCTCTCCCACATTCAACTCCCTGCTTCCGATTCTCCATCCGTTCAACTTCACTTTTTTTCTGATGGCGATGGGATAAAGCTCGGATATCCTCCTCTCGAAAAAAGCCACATCGAGATTGTGTTCCCTTGAAAAATCCCCCGTATAATACACATCAGCTCACCCCCATGTTTAGGTACGTTTCCTCATCTTATCCAACCTATGTAGAAAATCTGGAGGTGCTATGTCTATCTTTCTCTCCTTCTGCGATTTTTCAAATTCCTTCAGTTTTTCCCTGTACTCCTTGACCTTTTCCTTCATCTCCTTCACATCCCCTTTCAACCACTTGTCGATATCATCCACAAGTGATTCGATGATATCGGGCACTTCCTCATCCACCAAACCTACCTCTTCCATGATCTTGAGTTCCTCCTCCACTGCCTTGTGAATATCCTCTCTGGTTATATCACTCTTGCTGGCTATTATTCTGAGAAGTATGTTGTTCCTCATCCTCAGCTCTTCCACCACATCCTCCAGAATGTCCAACCTCATAATCAGAAAATTCAACAACTGATCGAGAGAAATCTGGTATGCCATATCATCATCGCCTCCATCTTCTTCATTTTCCGTGTAAAGGTATCATATCACAAGTATTTTTCGATCTTCACGGAGAGTCATATACGCATGTTCGGCGTAGGGTCAAACCCTTAGATTCAAGCATTCCAGCCGAAGGGAGGTGAGATGAAGATGCAATAAAAAATGGTGGAGTCGATGGGATTCGAACCCACGACCTCTACCGTGCCATGGTAGCGCGCTCCCAACTGCGCCACGACCCCACCTTGCATTGAGTATTATAATTCATAGGTGGTATTTATTCAAGAATTCACAGATATGTGACTCCATAAAATTATGGAAATAATTTGAAAGTGATGTGTTCCGAGGTATAGAATTGAATAAAACTCAATTGCTCATTTCGATGGGGAGGATGGAAGATGAAAACGAAAAAAGCGAAGATAAGTTTCATGATCTATCTTTTCGTTTCCCTGATGATTCTTTTCTCACTCTCCGGATTGATACTTTCACAAGGCTTGGACAAAACGGAAAATTCGGTGGATCGGATTTCCAGCGATTCAGGTTCGGGTTTCATCGGTGTTGCCTTAGCAACGGGACTCGCATCGTTGGGCGCGGGAATTGGTGTTGGAATAGTGGGAGCAGCTGCCATAGGTGCCCTCAGCGAGAATCCAAAGATGCTCGGTAGAACGCTGATATTCGTCGGACTCGCTGAAGGTGTTGCAATATATGGACTCGTGATATCAATAATAATCTTGGGGAGGATGTAAATTTGAGATTCTTTCTGATCAGTGACAACATAGACACCCTCTTAGGTCTTCGACTCGCCGGAGTCAAAGGTGTCGTTCTGCACGAGAGGGAGAAGGTTTTGAAAAAGATCGAAGAGTTGGAGAAGGATGAAACCGTGGGGATAATACTCGTCACTCAGAAGATAGAGCAGATGATACCCGACAAGATAAGAGACATAAAATTGAGAAGGGGATTACCACTGATCTTCGTCATCCCCGACAGGCACGGGTGGAAGGGACCCAAAGATTTCATAACCAGATACGTTCAATCAGCCATAGGGGTGAGGATAAATGAGAAGGAATGATGGAACAAAAGTTGAGGATTTGAACAAAGTTGAGAAGATGAAGAGGATGATAGATGGTTACGTAGAACTCGAGTTGAAGAACATGAAAGCTGAATTCGAGGATGAACTCAAAAGATTTGCCAGAGATGAGGAGAAGAAGAATGAGGTGAGGATAGAAGAACTCAAAATGATGTACAGAAAGAAGATGGACGTCCTTGAGAGGAGGAGAAAACTGAGGATCGAGAGATTGAGAAATATGACAAAATCGAGGTTGATGAACAACATTCTGGAAAATCTCATGAGAAAGCTCAAGGAACGTATTATCGGTTTGACTGGATCAGAAAGAGCTAAGTTGATTGAAAGGATGTTTCGTGAGGCTGTGGATGAATTCGGAGAGGGAGAATACATCGTTGAAACTATGAGAGAAGACATCGAAACGCTGAGAAATTTGACCGATGCAGAAATAGTCGAAGGAAAAAAATTCGGTGTGATCCTCAAGAGTAAAGATGGAGAATACAGGGTTGTCAACACAGTGGATGAGTTTATTGAGAGGAAAAAAGGTGAGATATACGAATGTATGATTGAAAAACTGGAGGGAATGCTGTGAACAGAGTTTCGATCATAAGGAAGGTCAACGGTCCCGTCGTTGTGGGAAAAAACATCGGCGTGTTTTTCATGGGGGAAATGGTGAAGGTTGGTGAGATGAGGCTCGTTGGAGAGATAGTTTCCTTGGATGAGGAGAATGTGACGATCCAGGTTTACGAGGAAACGACAGGTTTGAAACCCGGGGATCCCTTCGTTGGAACGGGAAGGCCTCTCTCCGTGATACTCGGTCCCGGGCTCATAGGGAACATATACGATGGAATACAGAGACCCCTTGGAAAAATAGAGGAGTTGTCGAAAGGCTTCTACATAGGAAGGGGAATAGAAACCTTCCCCCTCGACGATGAAGCGACATGGGAAGTCGAGATGTTGAAAAAAGTCGGGGACATCGTGGAACCTGGGGAATTCTACGCGAAGGTTCGAGAGAGTGAGAGCATAATCCACAGGTTGATGATCCCGAAAGATGTGAGGGGAAAAGTGATCGAATCGGCGAAGAGCGGGAAATACAGGGTTAAAGATGTGGTGATGGTGGTCAAAGATGAGGATGGTGAAAAACACGAGATAAAACTTTATCAATCCTGGCCCGTCAGAACACCGAGGTTCTACAGAGAGAAGTTGATGCCAAGGATCCCACTCATAACTGGGCAGAGAGTGATAGATATGTTCTTCCCGATAGCGAAGGGAGGATCAGCTGCCATACCTGGAGGGTTTGGTACGGGAAAGACGATGACACAGCATCAACTTGCGAAGTGGGCGGATGCGGACGTGATCGTATACATAGGTTGTGGGGAGAGAGGAAATGAGATGACGGAAGTTTTGACAGAATTTCCAAAACTCGTCGATCCAAGGACTGGAAAATCCCTCATGGACAGGACGATACTGATAGCGAACACATCGAACATGCCCGTTTCGGCAAGAGAAGCGAGCATATACACCGGAGTGACCATAGCAGAGTATTACAGAGACATGGGATACAACGTAGCTATAATGGCGGATTCAACCTCAAGATGGGCTGAAGCTTTGAGGGAGATATCCGGAAGACTCGAGGAGATTCCGGCGGAGGAAGGGTATCCTGCTTACCTTTCCTCGCGAATAGGGGGATTCTACGAGAGGGCTGGAAAGGTTGTGAACCTGAACGGATCCGAAGGATCGGTGACGATAATAGGAGCGGTTTCACCACCCGGTGGCGATCTCTCGGATCCAGTTGTTCAACATACGAAAAGATTTGTCAAGTGCTTCTGGGCTTTGGATAGAGATCTGGCTTATTCCAGACACTACCCATCCATAAATTGGTTGACGAGCTACAGTGATTACACTGAGGATCTGGATGAATGGTTCAGGAAGAATGTGGATGAGAATTTTTCGAAATACAGGAAAAGAGCCATGGAACTACTCAACGAGGATGACAGGTTGCAGCAGATAATAAAGATCATGGGTGAGGATGTTTTGCCGGATGATCAGAAGTTGGTCGTTTCGATCGCGAGGATGATAAAGGTTGGAATACTTCAGCAGAATGCCTACAGTGAGATCGATTCTTTCTGTTCTTTGAAGAGGGGATTCATGATGCTCAAGATCGTGATGGATTTCTACGACAGGGCAGTTGAGTTCGTGAAGAAAAAGGTGGCTTTGAGTCAGATACTGAAGGAAGACATCGTGGAAACCATGATGAGGATGAAAGAAATGATTGGAAACGACGAGCTGGAGAAATTCGAAGATGTGCGGAAGATGATCGACAGCCATTTCGAAGAATTGGAGAGAATATACGGGAGCTGATGAAAGATGGCTGTGAGAGAGTATTCGACCGTTTCCAAAATATACGGTCCCATAGTAGTAGTCGAGAAAGTGAAGGAAGTGTCGTACAACGAGGTCGTGGAGATAATCCACGATAGCGAGAGAAGGCTTGGAACGGTCATAATGGTGGATGAGAATTGTGCGGTGGTTCAGGTGTTCGAAGGCACCGAGGGATTGGATATTCCAGAGACGAGGGTCAGATTCCTTGGAAAACCACTTGAGATGAGAGTCTCAAAGGATGTGATAGGGAGGGTATTCGACGGACTTGGGAGACCGCTGGATGGCTTGGGTGAGATTCTATCATCGGATTCGAGGGATGTGAACGGTTCCGCGATAAATCCAGTTTCCAGGATCTATCCGAGGAATTACATAGAAACCGGTGTGTCCGCAATAGATGGAATGCTGACACTCATAAGAGGGCAGAAATTACCGATATTCTCGGGAGATGGTCTACCACACAACAGATTGTCGGTTCAGATAGCGAGACAGGTCAGCTCCTTGAAGGAGGATTTCATAGTCGTCTTTTCAGCCATAGGGTTGAAAAAGCACGATGCGGATATCTTGATGAAGGGATTCGAGGAATTCGGTGTTTTGAACAGAATGGTTGTCTTTCTCAATCTCGCGGATGATCCGACGGTGGAGAGGATATCCACACCCCGTATGGCTCTGACAGTTGCGGAATACCTGGCTTTCGATGAGAACATGAATGTCCTCGTGATAATGAACGACATGACGAACTACTGTGAGGCTCTCAGGGAGATATCAAACTACAGGGGAGAGATACCAGGCAGGAAGGGCTACCCTGGATACCTTTACAGCGATCTTGCATCACTGTATGAAAGAGCAGGGATGGTCAAGGATTCCAGTGGCTCGTTGACACAGATTCCCGTTCTGACGATGCCAGGGGATGATATAACGCATCCGATACCGGATCTGACCGGATACATAACGGAAGGTCAAATAGTTCTGTCGAGAGAACTGCACAGGAAGGGAATATACCCTCCGATAGATGTTCTTCCATCCCTGTCCAGGTTGATGAAAGATGGAATAGGTGAAGGATACACTAAGGAAGAGCACCCTGAGATCGCGAATCAACTTTTCGCTTCGTATTCAAGGGTTCAGGATGTCAGAGCGATAGCATCCATAATAGGTGAGGATGAACTTTCAAGTGTGGATAAATCCTACCTGAAATTTGGTGAAAGGTTCGAGAGAGAATTCATTTCACAGGGATTCGACGAAAGAAGGAGCATCGAGGAAACCCTGAACAAAGCATGGGATGTTCTTTTGACGCTTCCAAAGAGTGAACTGACGAGGATAAAGAGGGAGAGATTGGAGGATGAGAATGCGGGGAAATCTGAGCCCGACGAAAGCTAATCTGATCCAGCTCAAAAATCAGTTGAAACTCGCCGAGGAGGGACACGATCTTCTCGAGAGAAAGAGAAACGTCATGATGAGGGAACTCGTCAGTATGATAAAGGATGCCCAAAAATTACAGGAAGAAATAAATTCAGTGTTCGAGAAAGCCTATGAATCTCTCAGGTACGCCTGTTTGGATCTTGGCATGGAGTTCATAGAGGAGATTGGTTTATCGGTCCCGGAGTACGTGAACCTGAGTGTCAGGATGAGAAGTGTGATGGGGGTTGAGGTTCCGGAGATAGTTGAAGCGGATCTTCCGGAGCAGATACCCTATGGAATTCACAGAACCAACTCCGCGCTCGATCGAGCCTACGTGTCCTTCAGGGAGGTTCTGAGCCTTATAATAAAAGTTTCACTTCTCGAAAATGCAGTTTACAGACTTGCTTACGAAGTGAAAAAAGTCAGAAAGAGGGTGAGTGCCCTCGAGAATGTGATCATTCCGAACATCAGGGAAAACCTTAAGAGGATACAGGAAACGCTGGAAGAATGGGCGAAAGAGGATTTCGTTCGTTTGAAGATGATCAAGGAGAGGATGGAAAGAAGTGCATGATGATCCAGATTGATGAGTACTTTGTGAAGAAATAACAAAGAATTTCCGCTTGATATTTTTAAAACATGCAGAAAGATAGGATAAATG
>Ga0209410_1000858_pt1 | contig 14433 bp, 15 predicted proteins | sample Mar14436cmmetaG_FD_184135 | JGI IMG/M metagenome (GOLD analysis project Ga0209410, IMG submission 184135) | Marine hydrothermal vent microbial communities from Guaymas Basin, Gulf of California to study Microbial Dark Matter (Phase II) - Marker... ... | reverse complement strand
CTCTTCCCCCGTCTCCCCAAGGCCCGCGGTGATGATCACGATCCCCTTGGCCCCTTTTCTCACACTCTGGGCCACGGCCTCGGGGATGAACCTCGGGGGGATGACGATCATGACCAGGTCGACCTCCTCCGGGATGTCCGCCACCGAGGGGTAGGCCTTGTGGCCGAAGATCTGATCCCTCTTGGGATTTATGAGGAAGACCTTCCCTTCGTAGCCCCCTTCCAGCAGACTCCTAGTGCGCCTCTCCCCCGCCTTGCCGGGGACCTCCGAGGCCCCCACTATGGCCACAGATCGGGGGTTAAAGATCGGTTCCAAAGGCCTTTCCACTTTTCTCCTCCCTCTGCAGGTAGATATTGCGCTCCCTCCAAATGCCCTCAAGCCTCCGCAGAGCCTTCAGGGCCTTGTCCCTCTCCGCCACGCTTACCGCCGTCACTAAGGCGTTTATAAGGCTCAAGGGGGCAGTGAAGGATTCTACATAGGAGTCCATTTCACAGCGGGCCGTCAGCACGATGTCACTTACCTGGGCTACGGGGGAGAGGAGGCTGTCAGTGATGGCTATACACCTCAGCCCCTTACGACGGGCATACTGAACTACCTCCACCGTATCCCTCGTATAACGGGGGAAGCTTATGGCTATAAGGACGTCCCTCCTCCGCCAAAGGACGGGCTCATCCCATAACTCCCCGTGACCCGGTCTCAGGAGGAAGGCCTCCTTGCCTATGTAGCGCATGGCCGTCCAGAGGAAGAGGGCAAGGGAGTAGGCACTCCTCAACCCGATGACGTAAAGGCGGTCGGCCTTCCTCACGGCCTTCACCGCCTCGCGGAAGGTATCTACAGGCAATTCGCTCACGGTCTGGGAGAGGTTTTCGATGTCCTTCCTGAATACCTTCAGGAGCACATCCCCTTCGTCCCTAGCTCGATCTGAGGCCGCCTCCAGACGCATAACCGTGGAGATCCTCTCTTTGAGCATCGTCCGGAGTTCCTCCTTCAGCTCTGGGAACCCCTCGAATCCCAAGGCTTGGGCTAAACGTATAACCGTGGCTTCGCTTACCCCCGTCCTACGTGCCAATTCGGAGGCGGACAGAAAAGCGCACTCTTCGGAGTTGTCGAGGATATAACGTAACACCTTTTTCTGTCCCTCCGTGAGGTTTTGTGGGGGTTCTAATAGACGTGGCATGTGAAAAAAATCCTAAAATCAAAAAATATTTGTGAAGTATTTCCTTCATACAATAGCCCCTTACGAAAGTCAACCCCCTGGGTCATGACTTGAAGGCATTGGGTGAAAGGGGTATAAAAGTGGTTGGTGGGGGATGTAGCTCAGGGGGAGAGCATCACGTTCGCAACGTGAGGGTCGGGGGTTCGAATCCCCCCATCTCCACCATAAAGTTTTCGAGGGGGGAAGTTCCCCCCTTGTATTTTTAAGGGGGTCGCCATGAATGGGAAGGTGGGGCTTATCGGGATCGGAAGGATGGGGGAGGCCCTGCTGAAGGGATTCCTCCAGGTGGTGGGGAGGGAAGGGCTCTTGGCCACGGACATTCGTGCGGAGCGCCGAAGGGTGGCGGAGGAACTCGGGGTGGAGGTGGCGGTCGGTAATGAAGCCTTAGCTCGGGAGGTCCAATGGGTGGTGCTGGCTGTCAAACCCAAGGAGGCGGAGGAGGTGGTTCGGGAGATCGCCGATGGGTTTTCTGAGGAGAAAGTGCTCCTGTCCATCGTCGCTGGGCTTAAGACCGCGACCATCCATTCGTGGCTCGAGGGAAAGGGGAAGGTCATTAGGGCCATGCCCAATTTGCCTCTGCAAGTGTTCGCCGGAGCGGTTGCCCTATGTGGTGGGCCGGGAGTTGGAGATGGGGATCTACAGAGGGCGCGCGAGCTCTTCTCCTCCCTCGGGGAGACGGTCGTTGTGTCTGAAGAACTCATGGACACAGTGACGGGGTTGAGCGGCAGCGGTCCGGCCTACGTTGCCCTGTTTATCGAGGCGATGGCGGAGGGCGGTGTGAGGATGGGCCTTGGGTGGGAGGAGGCCCTCAGGCTTTCGGCTCAGACGGTGCTGGGGACGGCAAAGATGGTCCTCGGAGGGGAGCACCCTGCGTTGCTCAAAGGGAAGGTTGCCTCCCCTGGTGGAACTACGGTGGAGGGGTTGGCGGTCCTTGAGGCGTGGGGCTTGAGGGCCGCCTTGATAGAGGCCGTGGAGGCTGCGACCGTGAGGTCTAAGGAGTTGGGCAGCCATGGATGAGGCCCTTTTGCGCGTCGATAGGGAGGGACGCTGGTACTTCAGGGGGCAGGAGATCATCCGCAGGGAGGTCTTGGAGGTATTCTGGAGGGCCCTTGAGCGGGACCGTGACGGGCGATATTTCGTACACCTGGCAGGGGAAAGGGAACCGGTGCAGGTGGAGGACACGGTCTTCATTGTGACTTGGGCGGAGCTTAAGGGCGATCGCTTCGTCATCCGGCTCAACGACGGCAGCGAGGAGGTTTTAGACCTCGGTAGCTTCTGGATCTCCGCAGAGGGGGTTCCCTATTGCATGGTCAAAGGCGGGAGGTTCCCCGCTCGCTTCCTCCGCTTGCCCTTCTACCAAGTGGCCCAGTATGCCTCCTTCGACGAGCAGCTCGGGGAATATTTTATCGAGCTCGGTGGCCGGAGGTTCGTCCTCGGAAGGTCTGAAGAGTCCAGCCCTTCAGATCCCCCCTGAAGGTGATGGCGCCATCGAGGTCGGTCCTGAGCACCGTGGCACCTATCCCTTGGTACCGCAGAATGGTCCTTTCGGCCGGGTGGCCGAAGGGGTTCCTCCACCCCACCGATATCACGGCGTAAAGGGGGCTGACTTCCCGGACGAAGGGGTAGGAACTCGAGTGGCGAGAGCCGTGGTGGGGGACCTTGATTACCTCAGCCCGCAGGGGAAGGCCCCTTCTTACCATCTCAGCTTCGGCCAGGTGACCGATATCGCCGGTGAACAGCACCGAACGGTCCCCCCAGATCACCCTTAGCACCAGAGAGGCGTCATTGACATCGGAGTGCCACCCCGCTGGCGGATGCAGAACCGTAAATTCGACCCCTGAGATCTCCCTTTTGAAACCCTTTCCTATCCTTCGCACCTTGACCCCTTTGAGCTTCAGTTCACGTAAAAGTCGCCTTAGGTCCGGCGGGAGGTCTGAGGCCGCATACCAGAACTCCTTGGGATGGAAATGGCGGGCTACGAAAAGGAGGCCTCGATAGTGGTCAGGTTGAGGATGGCTCAGGACGATGTAGTCGACCTTGAGGATCCTTTCCCTCCAGAGAAAAGGGGCGATCACCCTTTCACCGATGTCGAAGTCGCTCCCGAGGAGTCCCCCTCCGTCTATAAGGGCCGTTTTCCCTCCGGGCAGGCGTAGGAAGGCCGCATCCCCCTGTCCCACGTCGAGGAAGGTCACTTCCAAGGCCCCCGATGGGCGGGTCCTTAGGTACCAATGGACGGTGTCCATGGCCACAAAGAGGACCAAGGCCCCGAGGAGGAGCCTCTTGAGCCTCACCTTCCGCCAGAAGCCCACCGAGATCAGCAAGAGATAGAAGGCGAGGGCCTCTGGGACCGTCGGCCCTGGGAGCCATAGATGAGAGAGGGGTAGGGAGGCGAGGCCTTTGAGGATCGTCAAGGTGAAGGAGACGGCCCAGCTGGCCCCTGTGATGAAGGGGTTGGTCAAGGAAGGATCGTAGAGGGCCAAGGGCAAGGAGAGGATTCCCAGGGGGAGGGCCACGAGGGCCACCACAGGCACGGCTACCAAGTTGGCCAAAGGGGCTACGATCGAGAGGAGGTGAAAGTGATGCAGGACGATGGGAAGGGTGGATAGTTGGGCAGCCACGGAGAGGGCCACCGCGGCTTTTGTGGCCATGGTGAGTTTCTTCAAAGGGCTGCTACTGGTGGCCTCGAGCCCGCGCCCTTCCGTGGACAGGAGGCGCTGGCCGAAAAGGAGGATCCCACAAACGGCAGAGAAGGACAGCTGAAAGGAGGGTTCCCACAGGGCCCCCGGCCAGCTACAGAGGATGAGAAGGGCCGCAAAGGCCAGGGCGTTGACCATCGCCTTTCGCCGACCCAGCAGAAGGGCAAAGGTGAAGGCTGCCACCATAATGCCCGCCCTTACGGCGGAAAGGGGTGCTCCAACCATCAAGATGTAAAGGACCACCAGGGGGATGGCCAGGAGGGCGGCGATGCCCTCTACCCAACCCCTCGCGAGGACCTTCTGCCAACGCCTGAGGGGCCATCTCAAGGCTAAAAAGAGGAGCCCTGAGAGGGTGGCGATGTGCAGGCCGGAGATGGCCAGGAGGTGGTAGGTCCCCGTCCGGCGCATTATCTCCTTGTCCCCTTTGGAGAGGTTTCCCCTTCGGCCGAGGAGAAGCGCCTCCAGGAACCCCCGGGTGTCGTCCCGGCTATGAAGCGACAGGGCCTTTTTCCACCTCGCCCTTGTGAAAGAGAGAATTCCTTCCTTCCGGTAGAGCACCTTTGGGGTCCGGCGGATGGATCCCGTTACAAAGATGCCCCTCCTGGCCAGGTAGGCCTCGTAATCAAAGGCCCCTGGGTTGGCGAAGCTGTGAGGCCTGCCCAATTTGACATCGGCCTCTATCCGCGTCCCCTTGTCCAGATCTACCTCCCCTCTGACCCAAAGCCTCACAGCCCCCTTGACCCTTATCCATCCCCTCCCCGTGAGGGCCTCTTCCGCCGCAAGGAGGATCGCTGTTCCCCTCCCCCTTGGCTCTGCATCCCGTAGGAGGACCCCTTTCAAGGCAGTGATCTCCGACAAGGGCTGCTGCAGCAGGTGCTCAGGAGGGAAATGGGGATGGTGGAGGTTGTATGAAAGGAAGATGCCGGTGGGGAAGGCGAGGACCAGCAGGAGCAGATAGGGAGGGCCCTTTCTGTATCGTAGGGATCTTCCCCCAAGGGCTGCCAGGAGGGCCGCTGTGAGGGCCAGGGTTTTATCACCTGCAGGAGAACCTACGAGGAGGCCCGCTATCAGGGAGAGACAAAGGGGAAGTAAGGGGGCATAGAGAGAGAAGGCCATCGAGCATAATGGCCTGGCCTAAAGGCTCAGAGGACGTCCTTCGTCCAGAAGCGCTTGAAGAGGTTTCTGGCGATGATGATCCTCTGGATCTGGTTGGTCCCTTCGAAGATCTGGGTGACCTTTGCGTCCCTCATCATCCTTTCAACGGGGTAGTCCTTGAGGTAGCCGTAACCGCCCAGGATCTGTACGGCATCGGTGGTGATCTCCATGGCGACATCCGAGGCAAAGCACTTGGCCATGGCGGAGAGTTTGTCCACCCCTATGGCGGACATCCTGTCCCGCTCGTATACCTTTTCATCTAGCAGAGCCGCCGCCTTGTAAACGAGGGCTCGAGCTGCCTCTATCTTGGTGGCCATGTCGGCGAACATGAACTGCAGCCCTTGGAAATCGGCCAGCTTCTGGCCGAACTGAACCCTTTTAGTCGCGTACTCCAAAGCGAAGTCCAAGGCCCCCTGGGCTATGCCCACCGCCTGGGCCCCTATAGCGGGACGGGAGAGGTTGAGGGTCATCATCGCGAGCTCCCATCCCCTTCCCTCGCCACCTATGAGGTTCTCCTTAGGGACCACAGCGTTTTCAAAGATGAGGTCGGTTGTGTCCGATCCCCTCATCCCCAGCTTTTCCTCCCTTTTGCCAATGCTGAAGCCCTTCGTCCCCTTTTCCACCATCAGCACGGATATGCCCTGCCTCCCCTTGGAGGGGTCGGTGGTTACGAAGACCGAGTAGATGTCAGCTGCCCCCCCGTTGGTGACGAAGCATTTGCGACCGTTGACGATGTAGAAGTCCCCATCGGGCACCGCGGTGGTCTTGAGGGAGGCTGCGTCGGAACCCGCCTCAGGCTCTGTCAGGGCGAAGGCCGCCAAGGCCCCTCCCTTGGCCACGCGGTCGTAAAAGTAGGCCTTTTGTTCCTCCGTTCCCGCCATCATCAGAGGCATAAGGCCCACCGAATGGGCCAGGATCATCAGGGAGCTGGACCCACAGGCATAGGCGATCTCCTCGGCCACGATGCACAGCGCAGTGATGCTTCCGTCCATACCGCCGTACTCCTCGGGTAGCATCAGGGAGAGGTAGCCTTGTTGGGCGAAGAGCTCCGCCATATCCCAGGGGAAGACCCCTGCCCGGTCGATTTCGGCCGCCCTTTTGGCCACCTTGGTGCGGGCCACCTGTCGGACCGCTTCCCTGAGGAGCCTGTTCCTTTCCTCCGTCATCTGCTTGGCGTCCATGCCCCCCTTTCCTCCGGGACTTTTTGATGAATCGGAAGGTGGACTTATAACACACGCCTTCCCTCTGTGGCAAGGTCGATCGGTCCTTGAACTGGACAAGAGGATTATAGTATAAGGAGGCCGCCAGAGGAGGCGCTATGGCTTTACGCATACGTAATCAGATCCTTCGGGCGCTGAAGAGGGGCCCGATGACCTTTTGGGAGCTTATAAACTACCAGGACTCCCATATCGTGGAGTTCATGCGACATCTGCAAGCCCTAATGGAGGAAGGGCTCATCGAGTACAGCGACGGTCGTTTCTCCCTCAAGGGCCAGGTCCCGTTGGCTGAGAAACACCCCGTGACGTGCAGCCGCTGCGGCATAGGGGTGGAGATCAGGGGGTACTTCGGCGAGATTTTGAAGAGGTTCAAAGAGGTAACCGCCGATCGTCCCCTTCCAGTGAGCGACTTCGATCAGGGCTTTGTCCGCCCTCAGGACACGGTGGCCAGGCTTGCCTTCCTCTACGAGAGAGGGGATTTGGAGAACCAGGAGATCTTCATCCTGGGGGATGATGACCTTTTGAGCGTCGCCATAGGTCTCACGGGGATGGCGAAGAGGGTCGGAGTGGTGGAGATAGACAGCAGGATTACGGAGTTCATCCGCGACTTCTGCCGAAGGGAAGGCATCACCAACATCGAGGTCAAGGAGTACAACGTCCTCGAGGAATTGCCCCAAGAGGAAAGGGGGAAGTACGACGTCTTCGTCACGGATCCCGTGGAGACGAGGAAGGGGCTCAAGCTCTTTGTGGGCCGTTGTATCGAATCCCTCAAAGGGAGGGGGGCAGCGGGCTACATAGGCTTTACCCATAGGGAGGCTTCGCTGGAGAAGTGGCGTGACTTCGAGAGATTCCTCATCGAGGCCGGCTTCGCAATCACCGACATCCTTAGGGACTTCTCCATCTACCCGGAGCGGGACAACCGTTGGGAGGAGTTCTACAAGACCTACGAGATCATGAGGAAGTTCCCCCTCCCCATGCCAGAGGTGGACTGGTACAAGTCCTCCTTCGTCCGCTTCGAGGCGGTGGTCGATCCAGTGGTACCGCCCTTTGAGCCCCCTAAGGACCTCAAAGAGCTCTACTTCGACGACGAATCCTGGGCCACTCCGCTGCCCTCCTATCTGAAGGATGAGGATAAGGAGGGTTGAGTTCCTCAGGAGTGCCCTTCGGCCAGAGGATTTCCCTCGGGATAACTTGCCGGAGGTGGCCTTTGCCGGCCGGTCCAATGTGGGGAAGTCCTCCTTGCTCAACACCCTTTGGGGGCGCAGGGGGTTGGCCCGTACCAGTTCCACCCCAGGTCGCACTCGCACCATAAACTTCTATCTGTTGGAAGGTGCCTACTACTTCGTGGACCTGCCGGGTTACGGCTTCGCCAAAGTCCCTTTGAGGATGCGCAGGGAATGGGCCAAGGGGTTGGAGGACTACTTCCGCCTGCGCCGCAACCTCCGTGGGGTGGTGGTAGTGATGGATGCAAGACATGGCCCCACAGCCCTTGATCATCAGATGTTCGAGTGGCTTAAGGAGCTGGGAATCGAGGCGGTCCCCGTGTTCACTAAGGTGGACAAGGCTTCCCAAAAGGAGAAAGTCCAGGCACGGAGGAGGTTTGAACAATGGGGGTTATCCCCTGACGAACCCCTCTTCTTCTCAGCTCGCACGGGGGAGGGGAAGGACCGCCTCTGGTCGCGCCTGTGGCGCCTTCTGAAGGCTGAAGCTGCCCGCCTGAAGGAGTAGGTAATCGCCGTCCATCCAGCTGCCCACGTTGAAGTAGAGACCGGTCCTCGACCCCACGGTTATCTCCGCGGCCTCAGCTCGATGACAGTGCCCCATGACGACCACGTCGAACCCCTCGGCTATCTTACGGGCGGCAAAGGACCTGAGTCTCGACCGCACCTGGGGTACCCGATCCCCTCGGCGGGAACGAGAACACCACCAAAAGGCCGCGCGGGTGACCACCTTGGGCCCGAGGCCTCCCACCACCCTGCAGGTTAAAGGATGTTTGAGAAAGAGGGCCGGCAGACTGTAGGGGAGGCCTGCAGCCCTATCCCCATGGGCGAGGTAGACCTTCTTGCCCTCGATTTCCACAGAAGTCTCCCAGCGGTAGTTCTCCACCGGAACCCCGAAGATTTCACCCTGCAGGGCGAAATCGTGGTTCCCCTCCAAGAAGATTATCCTCGTCCCCCGCTCCCCCAAAGCCTTGAGGACCTCCCCTACCTCTCCGTATAGGCCCTCAAGGATGGAATTTTCCCTGAAGCCAAACCAGAAGTCGAAGAAGTCCCCCATGAGGACCAGTCCCTCGGGGGAGATCTCCTCCATCAGGGCTCGGAAGGCATCCCAGGAGGAATCCTTACGATAGGGGTTAAGATGGGCATCACCTAAGAAGACCCACCTCTTCACCTGCCCACTCCGCAATAACGGAAGCCGAGGCGGGCCATGTGATCTGGCTCATAGATGTTGCGCAGGTCTATAAAGACCGGCTCCTTCAACAGGCCCTTGATACGTTCGAGGTCGAGCCTCCGGAATTGATTCCACTCGGTGACAATGACCAAGGCGTCGCTCCCGGAGGCCACCTCGTAGGGGCCGGAGCAGTAGGTCACTTGGGGCAGCACCCTTTTGGCGTTCTCCATGGCCGCGGGGTCATAGGCCTTGACCTTCGCCCCCTCCCTCAACAGACCCTTGATGATCTCAATGGCCGGGGCCTCGCGGATGTCATCGGTGTTGGGCTTGAAGCTTAGGCCGAGCACCCCGATGGTCCTGCCCTTGAGGTCACCCCCCACCATCCGGCGGATCTTATCCACCATTCGGGCCCTCTGGCGTTCGTTCACCCGCACCACCGCCTCCACGATCTCTAGGGGACATCCGTGCCGTTGGGCCATGTGTACCAGGGCCTTGGTGTCCTTGGGGAAACAGGACCCGCCGAATCCAGGGCCCGGGTGGAGGAACTTGCGCCCTATGCGGCCATCGAGCCCCATCGCCTTGGCCACGTGGTGCACGTCCACCCCCAAGGCCTCACAGAGGTTGGCCATCTCGTTGATAAAGGAGATCTTGGTCGCCAGAAAGGCGTTGGAGGCGTACTTGATGAGCTCGGCGGTCTCCGGGGTGGTGATTACGAAGGGGGTCTCGATGAGGTAGAGGGCGCTGTAGATCTCCTTCATGACCTCGATGGCCTCCTGGCTCCTGGCCCCTATCACCACCCGATCCGGTCTCAAGAAATCCTCCACCGCCGCCCCCTCCCGGAGGAACTCCGGATTGGAGACGACCTCGAAGGTGGCCCCTGCAGGGGCTTCTTCCCTGAGGACCCCTTCAGCCCAACGGGCTGTGCCAACGGGTACGGTGCTCTTCAGCACGACGATCTTTTTGCCGTCCATCGAGCGGGCTATCTCCCGCAGGGCCCCTTCCACTTGGGAGAGGTCAGGGGAGCCATCGGAGTTCGGAGGCGTCCCCACCGCCACGAAGATCACCTCCGCCCACCGTACCCCTTCGGGTAAATCGGTGGAAAAGCGGAGCCGACCATCGCGACAGTTCTTCTCCACCAAGTCATCGAGTCCCGGTTCGTAAAAGGGCATGATCCCCCGCTGAAGCAACGATATCTTCCGCTGGTCCTTGTCGACACAGACCACCTCCATCCCGAACTCGGCAAGACCTGCCCCCGTGACCAGACCTACGTAGCCCGTCCCCACCACGCAGATCTTCACCTCGTCCTCCTCAGAACCCCTTTTCCTTGAGGTAATCCTTCAGGGCTTCTTGCCAGGGGCGCATGGTGATGCCGGCATCCCTCTGGAGCTTCTCGTTGGAAAGCACCGAGTAAAGGGGTCTCCGGGCGGGCCTGGTGAGATCCGCTGAGGAGATGGGGACCAGTTCAACCGCGTCCTTCCCCAGCTGGGTGAGGATCTCCTTGGCGAAGTCGTACCAGGAGCAGTGCCCGCTGTTGCTCACGTGGTACACGCCCCAGAGGTCCCTTTCCAAGAGGGCACGGATGGCCACGCTCAAATCCAAGGTGTAGGTGGGGGAGCCGACCTGATCGTCCACTACTTCAATCCTATCTCGTTCTCGGGCCAGGTCTATGATGGTGTCCACGAAGTTCCGACCGCCTGCCCCGAAGAGCCATTGAGTCCTCACGATGAGGTAATCATCCGCGAACTTCTGTACGTACCTCTCCCCCATCAACTTGCTCTCCCCGTATACGTTGAGGGGATTCGGTTGATCCTCCTCGGTGTAAGGGGTCTCCTTTTTGCCGTCAAAGACGTAGTCCGTGCTGATGTAGACCAGCTTCGCCTTTATTACGCTTGAGGCGCGCGCCAGGTTCTTGGCCCCTTCGCCGTTGACGGTGAAGGCAAGACGGCTCTTCCGTTCACAGGCGTCCACATCGGTGTAACCGGCGGCGTTGATCACCACCTGAGGGGAGACCTCCTTCAGCACCTTTTTGACGTTGTTATAGGCGCTTATGTCGAGGTCATCCCTGCCCAGAGGGACGACGTCAAAGGTCTCTCCGAGGACCTTCACGAGATCCCTTCCAAGCATGCCATGGGCGCCTACGATGAGCACTTTTCCCTTTTTCTCCATTGGGAGACACCTCCCCTTCTTGAAGGCCGACAGGACAGAGCCAAACGGAGAAAAAAATGGGTTTCCCCCTTCCCGTCGAGCAGGTAGATATTATCCCAATGGGTGGAGGAAAGACAACCCTACTTCACCAGATCCGGATGGCGGAAGCCCAACATCTGAAAGGAGGCCAATACCAGGGCGTGATCTATTCGGCCCTCCGCCATCTGGCGGTACACCTCTTCAAGGGGCATCTTGATCACTTCTATGTCCTCACCCTCGTCTAAGGATGGGCGACCGACTTCCTTCACCCCTTTGGCCAGGAAGATGAAGTAGCGGTTGTCGAAGATGGCCGGCTGGGGCCTAAGAACTCCGAGGAGTTCCACCTCCGTGGCCTCGCATCCCGTTTCCTCTCGCAACTCCCTGCGAGCAGCCGCCTCGGGATCATCGCTCTCCACCAATCCCCCAGGGATCTCGAGGCTGAAGGAGCGGGTGCCGTGGCGAAACTGCTTCACCATGACGACCTCCCCTCGCTCGGTGAGGGGGATGATCCCCACCCAATCCCCTGTCTTGATTACATAGAATTCGTGAGACCTGCCGGTCCTGGGGGAAAGGGCCTTCTCCACCCGTACCTCGAAGAGCCTGCAGGAGAAGACCTCTCGGCTGTCGATCTTCTTCCATTTCTTGAGCATTTCACGCTCCGAACTTCTTCATCTTGAGTGCTGCGGCGAGCATCAACGTCATGGCCTCCTGGGCCCTGAAGCGACCAAGCCCCCCGCGGGCGCAGGCCATCTCCGTAAAGCGGTCCACATCGTCACGACGCTCGTAAGGGGAGCGCAGAAGGAAGGGATTGGGATGCCAGCTATGCCCTTTAAGGGCTGCAGGGGTCGAGTGATCAGCGGTGACCACGATGACCTCAGGGGCAAGCTCTAGTAGCAATGGTATGTGGCGATCTACCTCTTCTATGACCTCGACCTTTCCCGCGAAATCCCCGTCCTCGCCGCGGCTATCGGTCTTCTTGACGTGCAGATAGAAGAAGTCGAAGTCTGCGAAGTGCTCCTTCAGGGTGGTGAACTCCTCGGCCACCGTCTCCCCTGTTTCCAGGACTTCCATCCCCACCAGTTTGGCCAGACCGCGATACATGGGATAGGAAGCTATACAGGCTGGGGTGAGCTTGTAGAGCTCCCCGAGGGTGGGCAGATGGGGGAGTTGGGAAAATCCCCTCATCAACACCCCGTTGGCTGGCTTTTCTCCTTTGAGGACCTCGAAGGCTTGACGCAAAAAGGTCTCGACTATGCGGGACGTCCGCTCCGCCTCCGGGGCCAGGGGCTCCGGTCGACGAGGGGGCACCCCCTCCTTCTGGGGGTCGGTGTCGGATATCCGGGAATCAAGTCCCTCTCCGGTGAACTTCACCACGAAACGGTGCTCCCGCCCGGGGCGGATTTCTACCTTGACACCTTCCACTTCCCGGATGGCCGCTTGGAGTTTTCCGCAGAGGGCCTTGTTTTCCTCCGTTGGAATCCTTCCCGCCCTGCGGTCCACCACCCTGCCCCCTTCGTCCAAGGTGGCGAAGTTCGCCCTGGCCACTACCTCCCCCGGACCGAGCTCCATTCCGATACCCAAGGCCTCCAGTACCCCTCGCCCTATTTCATAGCGAAGGGGGTCGTAACCGAAAAGCGCAAGATGGCCCGGCCCGCTGCCGGGGGTGATCCCTGGATAGACGGGGTCGGTGAGGCCGCAAATGCCCTCGGAAGCGAGGCGGTCGAGGTTAGGAGTGTGGGCCGCCTCGAGCTCCGTCCGCCCATCCACTGGGATGCCCCCGAGGCCGTCCATGACTAGCAACACGATCTTGGAGGACGTCTTAACAGTCACCTCCTTCAGGATCCTCTCGTCGAGCATTCTCCACCTCCTGAAGGGAGATGCCTCAGGTATAGCATCTCGGGACCCACGGGCTCAAGGGCGAGTCTTACGGTAGGCCAGGGCCTGGCAGGTGGCCACCAGCCCTTCCGCATCCCGGGCCTCGATGAGGTAAGTCCCTACCCTTCTGCCCAGGGATATCTCCCGGGCCTCGGCCCTGAGGGTTCCGGGTATCCGAGGGGGGCGGTGAAAGGTGATGTTCATGTTCAGTGCCACCGCCATTTCGCCATGGGAGTTGGAGGCGAGTTCGAAGGCGGCGTCCACTAAAGAGAAAAGGGCCCCTCCGTGGATCATGCCGTGGATGTTGGTCAGCTCCCTGCCGACGGCCATCTCCACGGCGGCATAGCCGGGGCGCAATTCTACGACCCTTATGCCGAGTTTCTTGGCGAAGGGTTCCTCAGAAGCCCTCCTGGATAGCTCCTCGAGGGGATCAGACATAGCTGTGGAGGCCGCTCAGGAGGTAGTTCACCCCAAAATAGGTGAAGATGACGGCAGCGAAACCCACTATGGACAATATGGCGGTCTTTCGGCCGCGCCACCCCCTCATCAAATGGGCGTGAAGCCACCCCGCGTAGATAAACCAGGTGATGAGGGACCACGTCTCCTTTGGATCCCAGCTCCAGTAACTGCCCCAGGCGTAGTAAGCCCAGGCGGCACCGGTGATGATCCCCAAGGTAAGGAATACAAAGCCCACCAACACCATTCGGTAGGTGCCGTCCTCTATTATGGCGCTTGAGGGAAGCCATTTCACCCCGCCATCCCTCTCCTCCCTCCGCCTCTGGATAAGGTAGGCCAAGCTCAAGGCGAAGGCGAAGGCAAAGGCCGCGTAGCCGAAGAAGCAAGTGATCACGTGAATGGCCAACCAATTGCTTTGCAGAGCGGGAACCAAAGGCTTTATGCGCCGACTTATCCCCAATACGAGCGGCGTGGCCAAAAGGGCAGCGCCCAGACCCGAGGCCACTAAGCCAAAGGCCTCATAACGGTATCTCTTGTTCAGGCAGTAATAGAGGAAGACCGTGGACCAGGAGAAAAAAACCAGGGATTCGTACATATTGGAGAGGGGCAGGTAGCCGTAGCCGAGTTGATGGCTTTCCCACCATCTGACGACCATGCCTGCAAACTGCAGTACGAACCCAGTCGCGAGAAAGGCCTTCCCCAAAGCGGCCGCCTTCCCTGTACCCTTGAGGACGGAAGTGCTCCAACAAAGGAAGGCGAGAAGGTAGAAAAGGAGAGCACCGTCGAAGAGCCAAAGGTTCATGCCAAGGTCTTTAGCAAAGATTGAAAAGGCAGTCAACGCTAACTATAATTCATGTGCAAGAAGGATCTGGTCTTTTTGTTTTTTCTCGCCATCTTCTCCCCGGAGGATAAGGCGATGCACGTCGACCCCCAAAAGAAGTTTGACGTGCGCAACATAGAGAGGAACATAAAGGAGGGCGTCATAACGGAAGAGGAGTACAGAAAGTTCCTCGAGGAGCTCCCCGATGCCTCCCACAAGATCTATCGTGGGGAAGATGAGAAAAGGGAGGATCGGTGAAGGGGCTCCTGGTGGTAGTGGATTTAGGGGGCACAAATCTCAGGGTGGCCGCCTTGAGGGGCGAGGAGATGATCGCCCTCAAGGAAATGCCGTCTATCGCTGCTTTGCCGCCTGAGGAGGGGCTGGGGGTTCTGAGGGGCTACATCAGAGACATGGCGGGAGGGG
>Ga0209410_1000857_pt1 | contig 14434 bp, 7 predicted proteins | sample Mar14436cmmetaG_FD_184135 | JGI IMG/M metagenome (GOLD analysis project Ga0209410, IMG submission 184135) | Marine hydrothermal vent microbial communities from Guaymas Basin, Gulf of California to study Microbial Dark Matter (Phase II) - Marker... ... | reverse complement strand
GAGCCTCAATATATGCCTTTTTCAACAACAGCTCTATGTTTTCTTTCGTCGGGAATCCTATCGAGAGAGATAAAGCGAGGGCATCCCGATGAGCCATCGAAATGAGATAGTTTATCGTTTCTCTTGTCGCCCACTTTCTGTCTATAGCGAGGGTGAGGGCATTTCTCACCGCATCGATGATCTGTTGTCTGAATTTCTCCTCGTCTATCTCAAGGAGATCGGGAGTGTAAACCACGCCATCCTCATAAACCGCTCTCAGGTTCAGACCTATCTCTATAGGATATATCTCAAGCCTTGTAAGTGCCTGGGCGATCTCTTTTGATATGGTTTCTCCAGCCCTTACCAAGACCTTATCTTTCTTGATTACAACCTTACCGCCTTCGATGGCTGCGGGTATCCCAACCTTCTGCAACTCCCCTACAATGGGACCCGGCTTAAACGGCGTCTCCCCCGCTTTGATCTCGATGTCGCTCTGCGCTATCTCCCCGCCCTTCGCCGGCGCCTTCGTTCTGCTTGCCTTTATGAATTTGTACAGCTTGAATGGGTTTTCCTTTGCAGCGAGTATACCCGTCTGTCCCGATATCGCCTTTGCGAGTTTCGAGAGTTCGCCTCCGCACTCTTCCAGGGCTCTTTTGATCAGTCTGTTTCTGCTAACCCGCAGTACGCCGATTTCTCTTATTTTCTCCCTCAATTTCTGCATCTGAGGGGCGGGTATATTCTCTATTCCAACTATGGCTATGGATGGGTAGGAATTGATGATGTTTTTCAGTTCCTCAACTTCTTTATATTTCCATTGAGCCACGTGCGCCATGAGAAACCCTCACATAACTCTCTGAGAAGGGCCCATCGTGGTTTTCACATACACGGATTCTATGTTGTATCTTCCCCTCTCGAGTTTCTCCTCCAACCTCTTTATTATAGCCTTCAGATTTTCGGCGAGTTTTTCCGGTTCCATATCTTCGGTGCCTATAACAGCGTGGAATGTTTTGTTGCTCTTGGACCTTACCTTGACGCTCTTTCTCAGATTATCAACGATTGCCTTGATATCGGCGGTCGGTGGAATCGGTTTCGGCATCTTCCCTCTGGGACCGAGCACAACTCCCAACTTTTTACCTATAATGGGCATCAGGGGTGCCTCCGCTATAAAAAAGTCGTGCTCATTTGCTATCTTTTTCATTTTCTTCTTATCCTTTGCAAGGTCGTCTATCTCTTCGGGTTTAATTATGAGATCGACAACATCCCTCGCCTTGAGAGCGAGTTCTCCACCCGCGAATATCGCCACCTTTGCCGGCTTTCCCCTGCCATTCGGAAGGATAACTTCCTCGTCTATCCTGTTTTTGGGGTTGTTCATGTCAACATCTTTGAGAGTTATGGCTACGTCTACACTCTGCTTGAAATTCCTCTTTTTCGATTTTTCGAGTGCCGTTTTTATTGCTTCTTTGATTTTCTCGTCGTCCATAATATCAGCAACTCTTAAGGTAATTCTGTGGAATAGAGAAGATATTTATAAAATTGTTGGTGCGAGGTGTTTAGATTTACCTATAGATGGAGTGGTTTTATCTCATTCACTCACGTCCCCTATCTTGATCCATTATTGCACAAGTCCTAGGATGGGGTACTATGTTTTTTAGCCGGCGGTATCAACCTATCCTTAGCGAGGGATCTCCGAACAGAATCCACTCTTCCACTGTTAAGCGATCCATCCCCTCTAAGCTCTCTACACCCATCGATCCGTTGTTGAGATAATCCACGATGGAATCTCCCCAGATTTTGCCAGCTATTTTTTCTCCATTTATGTAGAGTTTAAAGACGTCCGTTGTTAGATATCCGCCAAATGTTTCTGTGCAAAAGGTACCAGGTGCAAGGTATCCAGTAAAAGTTGAAGCGAAAACCGCCACCGCTCCTCCTTTCTTCCACTCAACAAATTTCCAGGCGAGAGGATCATCCAACTGACTGAAATCGCCCACTGAACAAGCTAGAAATACCATGACAGGTAGCTTCTCTCCGTTGTCCAATTTTTTAACATTTGATATTGTGTATCCTAAGGGGAAAGGAAGGGGAATACTATAGAAGAAAGGTAGGTAAGCAAGCCAGTTTACGGGTGTTCCATGCCCAGCAAAGTAGACGAAGCCACAACCTCGATTTATAGCTTCATTTATATTTTTCTTGCTGAGGAATTTTGCATCACTTCTCAATAGACCGGTCGCATAAATTCTTTCTATTTCAAAACCCTCCATATAGCTTGCTACAACGTCTCCCAGATATTCTCCTTCAGCGGCTATTCTGCTCTTGATGGTCTTATTTGCCAAAATTTTCATCAACATCTTATATGTAATGTCCCTACCCCACGGGAAGATATCGCCTCCGCAAAGCACTAGTTTTTTGAACCAGTTTTTCTCTGTGTTACTTTCGTAATTTATGGTCTTATTCACTACAATCCAAGCCTCTCCGGTGTCCTCGCAGAGGAATCTACCTATGTAGACATCCGGATACAGATCGATGTCATCTGTTGTCTCTCCAAATATACCATCGCCGTTTGTATCCCACGATGAAAAGTTACCCCACGCGTCATATATATCTGCATAGTAGAGATCACTTATGAAGAGATAAGTGTATGGAAATACCCTATACACAACTTCTCTAGTTGGAATTTTGCCCTTCGTACCGATAAGAAGAACATACTTCACTTTCCACTCCTCAACAGCATGCTTTATATAATACTTTATTTTCTCCGGGTAATCCCTCCCCTCACTTTGATTGTAGATTGTTTCGAGATCTACTACATAAACGTCCATTTTAGTGTTATTTCTTTTGAAGTTTGCCAGATGATAAGCTGGTCCGAGAAATTCCTTTGGGGCAATTATAAGGAGATTTTCTTCTTCATTTGTATCTTTATATCGAGTATCCGCGGAATAGCTGATAGTGATGGTCGCTTTCTCGATGTATGTTAATTCTCCGGACGAATACTTTACGGGACGAACAAATATCGTCAGAAACAACCTGTCTTTCCCATCATATAGTCCTCTGCCCATCCTGTATTCAAACCAGGTTGCCTTGTCAGGAGGATAAGAGAGCAAGGATCCCGAGAGAGGCTCGGGATATTCCCTGAGTTTTCCAACTTTCATTCTGCCTTTTCCAGAGAATTTGAAATCAATCGATAGAATCGCTGAAGGAGGGAAGACAAAGGTTTTCCTGAAAAGAGGTAGTATTGGATGATCGGGAATGTAGAGGTAAGAGGTGGCATTTTCCACTTTAACTTCTCCATTGACTACCACGGGTTTACCGAAGTTGAGAGAGATCTCTATCTCTTTTACATTATGGGAACTTCCCGGAAGAGGAACCTGAATTAAAAATATCGCAAGTATGATTATCAACCATCTTTTCATGATTTTTCACCCCTATCGTTATATAAAAATTCATATTGATTTTTAAGGATTTCCATCTTTAGATATTTGTTGGAGTGTCACGCGCCTGAAAAATCTTTTATCTTTACCCCATGGGACTGTTAAATCAAAGCCGATCTTTGTCGTTTCTCTCGTAATGGGATCGGCTGATGGATCTAGAGAAGAACCTTTCTCTCTCTTTATGACCATATCTCTGTCTCCCTGGAATCTCGTTGCCATTGCCCACTCGAGCTGCGATGGATCTCTGATATCTATATCATCATCCACAATAAAAACGTGCTTCATCGATTTGTGACCTTTAAACGCGTACTCTATCGCCTTTCTCCCATCATCCTCATGCCTTTTTCTTATGCTCACAACTCCATGCAGCCAGGAGCAGCCGCCCGGCGTGAGAGAGACATCAACGACATCGCAAACCTTTGATACCTCTTTGTATATGGTCGCCTCCCTCGGCATGCCCATTACAAACCTGTGCTCGTATCCACCTGGCAGGATCGCATGAAAGATGGCATCCTTCTTGACAAAGATCTTTTTGATTTCGGCGACGGGCTGCTTTCTCACTATGTCGAGAGTTTGAGTTATATCAACAAATGGTCCCTCATCGTGCTCCTCGCCGGTGATCTCGCAGACCATTACTATCTCCGCCTCGGGACCGGGTATTCCATCGAAGTTCATGAGACGTATGGGATACAGAGAGTTAGCGATATCGAGTTCACTCTTATCTATTTCAACCGAGATGGCTGCCGAAACGATTACGGGAATGGGATTACCTATACAGAACAGGAATCTCTTATTTCCCCTTTCTATGTATTTGTGGAAATCTCTTGGAAGTATTCTCATGACGATCCTGTCCTTTCCTATGACCATTGCCCGGTGGTATGATGCATTCAATCCATACTCTTCATCGTTACATACAACAACGCCCGCAGTTATATATCTCCCGCCATCGGTTGGGTAGAATTTTGGCACGGGCAATAGATCGAGATTGGTATCCATCTCCATGTAACCCGTCTTTTCCGTTGTCTCTGGGGGCTTTGGATTCTCTATAGCTGAGAGGATGGTTTTCAAAACATTCCCCTCCTCTATTCCAAGAGCTATAGACAGCAACTTCCTGTTTGAGCATATATTGGCTGCAACCGGAAATTTGCTTCCCTTTACGCTGGTAAACATGACGGGATTTTCGCCCTGCTCGTGTATTCTCCTGGCAACTTCAAAGTCGGGATTTACCTCCTCATCCACCAGCGTGAGTATTCCAATCTCTTCCAGTTTTCTGATAAAATCCCTGAACAGCATCATCCCACCCTCACCTTCATAACATCAAAACCCTCTCTCCTGATTTCATCTGCTATAATGTCTTGTCTCTCCACATCATCAACGAGGGCTATGGCGTTGCCGCCCAGTCCGCCGCCCGTCAGTTTTGCACCGAGGGCTCCTTTTCTGAGAAACAGCTCCACAAGGTGGTCGAGTTTTTTACAGGATACTCCTATTTCCCGGAGTAGTTCATGATTTCTATTCATGAGCTCTCCAATTCTTTTAAGTTCACCCTCCTCTATGTATTTTCTTGCGCTCTGCGCGAGATACCTTGCTTCGTTGAGAAGATTTTCGAATCTCTCCGGATTCTTTTCCCTGTTTCTTTTTACCTTTTCTATCGCCTTCTTGGTTGAAGCTTTCAAACCCGTATTTCCAATTATGATATGAAGGGGCTTTCCGATTCTGATTCTCTCCGCCCTTTTTCCTCTCTCAAACCATATCACTCCACCAAAAGTTGCAACGGTATTATCTATACCCGAGGGATTGCCGTGATAGATTCTCTCGCCCTCGTAAGCAATGGAATTTATTTCCTCGTCGCTTAAATCGAGTTTGAAATAGTTTGATAGAGCCCTTGCTATTGCAACGCAGGTTGCCGCACTTGCTCCAAGTCCACTTCCGAGGGGGATATCACCTCTTATGATGACTTTGATGGGGTTTTTGTTCAAATCGATGTTCATTTTTGATGTCATCACTTCCAGAATTTTTCTCTCCATAGGGTCGTCTCTCAGATTAGCTCTCGCATCGAAGATCGTAAGTGTATCGCCATCGGATATCTCTGCCTCCACATATTTATCTATCGAGGATGCGATCGCCGGAACTCCATAGACAACAAAATGTTCATTAAAGAGTATGATTTTGCCGTTACCTCTGCCCACAGCACCCATTCGGTCAATGTCATAATTGGGAGATGTATATTATGATTGTGGAAGGTAAGAATGCGATAAGGAGGAAATTGCTCAGGTTAAGGAGAGCAATGGATGAAGAAGAGAGGTTGAAACTGAGTAGAAAGATCAAGGAAAACCTTTTCGGCCTGCCAGAATATAGAAGTGCGGAGGTTATCATGTTTTATATGGCACATGATAAGGAGGTTGAAACGAGAGAAATGATTGCGGATTCCCTGTGCAGTAAAAGGGTTCTTCTTCCAAAAGTGGATATCGAGGGAGGAAAAATAGTTCCCGTGGAGATAGAGAACCTTGATGATGTTGGCAAAGGGGCATTTGGTATAGAGGAGCCAAAAGGTAGAGAAGAGTACAGTGGAAAAATAGATATGGTTGTTGTTCCGGGCATAGCTTTCGATTTGAGGGGTTACAGAGTAGGCTATGGAAAGGGATTCTATGATGGGTTTCTGAGAGGTGTGTCGTCTCTGAAGGTTGGACTGGCTTTCGATTTTCAGGTAGTAGACCATATAATGGAGGATGCGAACGATGTCCCCATGGATATCGTGGTTACGGAAAAAAGAATCATAAGGTGTTGATTCGTAACGGCGCGCTCGAAAACAAAAAATACAGAGAGGGAAGGTTACAGAGAGGTTAGATCTCTTTTACACCAACGAAGAAGATGCCTATCAATGTACCCTGTGCCTTCTCCGTTACGTCGCCCACCGTGACGGTGATGTTCACCTTTCCAAAGCCTATCGTGGGCGGCATCAGTCGTGCCATCAGGCAAGGTATCGTGATATTTTCTCCCGGCTGAAGGGTCTCTATGGTTCCACTTTTTGTTCCGAATAGAACGAAAGCAATACCACCAGCCTTCTCTACAGTTATCTCCCAACTCACGTTTTCGAGGGTGGTGTCCCCTGTATTTTCAACCACAGCCTGCACGCCCAAGCCGCCCTTTATGGTGATGGAAAGCTGGTTGGTTGTCTGCTCCACTGCCATCGCATAGGTAGCCAATGGAATCAATAGTATGGTCAACATGCAGATATAGGTAGTCCTTCTCATCTTATCTCCCATAATATTATAAATTGTAAATTTAAAAAACTTTCGACCGTTGTTTTATCTGCATTATTATCTAAATTATGCGTGTGGATATGATTGTATATCCATTTTTATTACATATCGCTCTCATCACGGGAAAGGTATACCTCGAGAGGATGACCTGACATTTTCTCACCTTGAAAATTTTTCCAGAAAACCTTTAAATATGCTTTTTGTCAAAAATTAACATGTTAGCGTATAACATGCTATCAATTAATGTGGTAGGTGGTATGAGGAGAGAAAAGGTAGTGGTAACGGTAGTGGTATTTGGTATTGTTCTCGTATCTGGAGTAATTGCGCCTCTGTCGGCTTTTGCTGGTAATGATGGGTACATCGTCGTTGATGGAAATGGAAAAGGTGACTATAGCAGTATAGGGGATGCTATAAATCACGCGCGAGAAGGGGATACGATACTGGTAAAACCGGGCGAATATCGTGAAGTTTTGATAATAAACAAGATGGTTACCATATTAGGCGAAGATGGGAACAGAACAAAAATAAATCCAACCTCCATCAGAAATGGCTTTGCCATTGAAGTAAGAGCAAGTGGGGCGGTTCTCAAAAATCTGAATATAACAAATTACGGAAAGGGTAAATACGCGCAGGCCGTGAAAATAGTGTCTCCAGATGTTAAGGTGATCGGTTGCATGATACATGATGTTCCCGTTGGCATTTCCATCTGGTCGTCCAATAACACCATAAAGGGTTGTAAGTTCTGGAACTGTAAGGATGAGGGTGTGGTGCTCATGGGAACGAGATATACCGGCTGTGACGGAAATAGCATAGTAAATTGTTACTTTTACAATAATGGGGATGGGGTGGAACTTCAGCATGCAGATGGAAATGTTATAATGGACTGTATCATGAAGAGCAATCTCCATAGCGGAGTGGACATTCTGGATTTTTACAGCGAGGATAACATCATCGTGAACTGCTCGATCACCGGCAACACCTATGGCGTCATGTACATGAGCGGTAGTAACGTTCTTGTGAACTGCACAGTGTGCGATAACGCTGATGGAAACATCGTAACCAACGATGTGCTTGGATTCTCGGCGAAGGGTGGCATCAAATCAATAAAGGGTAAGTTCGTGAAGATGCTTGTTGAGGGTATTCTCAGGAGGTTTGGTCTCCGGGTTGTGTCCGGCTTGCTCGACGCTATCACAAGATTGCCAGATTGAAAATCAGGACTTCTTTTATGGATCTTTGATGTGCTCCCTTATCATCATAAGCCACAACCTCTATCACTTTGAAGCCGAAAGCTCTGCTGTCCCACCTCCAGGAGAACGGCGCGGTCGTGTCGCTGTATTTAAGAGTATGATCTATGTAGAAATCTACCCTTTTCACGACCCCATCACTGTCTGATGCATTGACCTCTATAGTAACTGGACCTATTATGAGAGGGAATGGAAGAGATAAAATCTCTATGTCTCTGAAATACAGCAAATTTTTGGGTCTTGTTATAACTACAGCTGGAGGTGTGTTAGGTGTCTCCTCAGTGGTAAATCGCCATACAGGACTCTCACTACTCTCTCCATGTTCATCCCATGCGACTATCTTCCAGTAGTAGGTCGTGCTGTAGTTGAGGCTCGATGGTTTATAGGTTGTTGATGATTGGTTACCCGATACCTTCTTCAGTTGATTTTCTCCCGTTCCAAAGTAGACGTCATAGGTAAGATTGTCTCCATCCGGATCACTGCACTGCCACGAGAGTGTTACATCTATATCTACACCTGTTGCCCCATCTACTGGAGATGGATTTGATGGTTTGTTTGGTGGATGATTGACCTCTCCTGTGAAAACATCATAATTTATGTTTTCTTTGTTTCCAAGAAGATCTTCAGAGTAGTACTCAAGATAAATTGGTTCCCCTCCGGGAGATACACTTGAATTAGGTATCCATAGGGTTAGATTTTCGTTGGTCTCATTGACAAACCAATCCGACCAGTTACCCTCTCCAATTCTGTATCTGTAATGAATACAGCAAACCCCGACTTCAGGGCATCCATCCCATCCTGGATCTATCGCCATGAGATAGATCGGATAGTAGCCTCGTCCTGTGGTTACAGGTGGAACGTCATCAACATAGCAGGTTATATTAAGAACATTTCCTCTATTCCCGAGGCAATCTTCGGCATAGTATTCGATATAGTGCAGACCCTCTTCATGCAATGTGATATTCGCAAAATAGATTCTCCAATCAGACCAGCCTGTATAGATATTCCATACACGATAGCAAATCTTTTCTGTTCCAACTGGATATTTTCCGCCATCCTCTGATGATAGGTTGAAAGGTGTGCGTGCGGTTACAAAGAGTGTATTATTCTTGGTGTGATTGGGCTTACCAATGGTTAGGTCTGTCTCTGGAGGTGTGTTATCAACATAAAACGTTGTATCATTATCATAGCCGGATGCTGGCCACCTGTTGCCGAGTCCATCCTCAGCCCAATAACCTATGGTGTATTTACCTTCTTCCGCGATATATAAGGTCAGGTTCTTCTCGCTTATCCCGCTATCGTATACTGCTCCGGTTTCATTCCAGATTGTCCATCTGATGAGATACAGGTTCATCATGTCTGTGACATTTATCCATATTGGCGTAGTGGAGTTGATAAAGATCTTTCCATCTTGGATATAGCTGGGTATACCCATTTCTATGGTAACTTGGGGTGGTGTATTGTCGACGTAGATGGTTTGATTCGTATGGTTCTCTTCGTTTCCAGCTCTATCGGTACTGAAAAATTCCATGTAATGCTTGCCTTCTTCCATGAAGTAAATTGGACCAAAGTTTACTGTGTTGTTGGAATATACATACCAGTAAATGTTTCTGTACATAGTAATGTTATGGTTGCCACCATAGGAATCTTGAGAATCGGCTGGATGCCAACTTTCATTATACCATACTCGATAGTAGATTGCATCCACACCTGTACCATTAATATTGTCTTCTGCATCCAGCCATACAGGCGTGTATCCCGTAATCCAGTCTTCACCACCTATTGTGCAGTTTGGATCTCCTATGGTTTTAGTTGATACGGGAGGCTGGATATCCTGGAGAGGTGCAAAGATGCCTTCGGGATTTGTGATGTTAACACCTATGATGTTCTTTGTTGTGTCCAGATATCTTGTTCCGTTCCAGCCCTCCTTGTGCCATCCGGTTTCGTTGTGCATCCAAATGAGTAAATAGTCCTCATTGATGATCACATTGCTTTCATTGTAACAGATGGAGAGATTTATCCAAGTGCTTGTATCACTTAGGCTGGAGATGTTGAGAAAGCTGCCTGTATCATCGAAACCATCTGGATTTTCTGGGGGATTGTTCACTCCTCTAACCGCAAAGTTACCTTTGTACCTGAAACTTGCGGTTGTTGGATAGGATGTGGAGAATGTGTTGTTGGATATGAGGTTTCCTTCGCTATCAAGAACGTAGAGATCCCATGATGTTCCTGATAGAAAGTTATCGCTTATCCGGTTTTCATTTGAAGAAGATAGCCATATTCCATTCTGGGTGTTAGAGATACTATTATTTGTGATGGAATTCTTTTCGGAGTTATCGAGGTAGATGCCATCAACGCCATCGCTGATGGTGTTGTTATCTATTGCATTGTTGCCTATTACATTGTTGCTTGAAAATTCTAAAAGAATACAGCGATATTCAATCGATTTGACTGTGTTGTTGGAGAGAATATTATTACCTGAGTCATACAGAGAGATACCATAGTAGCTGTTAGAGATGTTGTTGTTATCTATCACATTGTTGCTTGAATTTACTAAAAGGATGCAGCAATATTCAATCGATTTGAGTGTATTGTTGTAAAGCGTGTTTTTATCCGATTTATACAGGTAGATGCCTTGGTGTCCACCAGATATAGTGTTGTTATCTATCAAGTTGCTATCTGCTGATTCCAAATAGATTGCCTTATCGGTATATAGCAAGGTGTTGTTCACCGTATTGTTGGAGAGAACATTGTTATCTGATTTGTATAGATGCATGCCATAATAACCACCAGAGATAGTGTTATTCTCTACAAGATTGTTATTTGCCGATTCCAAGTAGATACCCTTTCCACCATTACATAGCAAGGTATTGTTCAGGATTTGATTGTAAGAGGTTTTTACGTAGATACCATAATAGCTGGTGGAGATGTTATTGTTTGCAAGTTTGTTTCTGCTAGAAGATTTGAGAAGACAAATGCCTTGCTCGTTTTTCACAAGAGTATTGTTTAGCAAAGAGTTATATTTTGAAGAAGTTGAGAGCTTGAAACCATACTTGCTATTCGAGATGGTATTGTTTTCCAGTTTGCTGTTTTCCGAGCGTAGAATATATATGCCAATCTCGGAGTTGTTGGAGATATGACAGTTGGAGATCGAAACATTTTTCGCTTCGTTGAGTTCAATCCCACGGCTCCCTGTGTTGTATGTACTGTTACAAATTGTGCAGTTATTTACTGTAACATTTTGCAGAGTAAAGGAATCGTTGTGGATGTATATTCCTATCTTGGTGTAGTTGTAGATCGTGAAGTTTTCGACCAGAGTATAGTTTGCTTGAATCTGCACACCATATTCGGAGCCGTGAGCATCTATAACTGGATCTCCTATGATATTTAATGACTTGTTTATGATCGGACTCTCTCTGTATATGCCTGGTCCTACAATTATTGTATCCCCATCGGCTGCATTGTCTATTGCGGATTGGATTGAACAATAACATTTCCCGGTGTTTATGTTTTTAACCGGGCATCCCAAAGGGATACAAGAAACGCTGATGTTGCCCCTTACCAATCCATCAATATATCCATCGTCTCCACCTGAAATGTTGTCCATATAAGCCAACATGGCATTGAAGGTCATAATGTCCGGCCCCGAGATAGTGAAGTTAGCATGGGCGTTATCACCAAATGAATCAGAGGGATAACTTCCATTTACATCGATATCATATTGAGCAATTAAATCGAAAGACTGACCGTTATATGCTACAGTAAATGGCATACTTCCTACCCATGAAGTTGATGGTCCAGGCGATGTCCTAGGACCAATATTTTCAAAGAAATCGAAATGGATATCCCATGTTCCGTTTTCATCAAAATCTGCTTCTAGCCAGCCGGAAATAACAACGACATACTTAGTTCCTGCTGGTGGAATATCCATGTTGTATGTACCAATAACACTTGTTATGTTTAGATAATCTGGTCCTGAAGATGGATATGTTGGAGTTGATGGATTTCCATCGGGATTGAAAGAAAACCCAGTCATGTTAAAATCTGCTTGTGTAATGTTAAAACTGGAAACATTTGTCGGTTGAGGATATGGGTTTAACAGCCATGGACAGTATTTAACGTTGTTACTACCATTATCTCCCTGGTAGCCAACGTTGTAGGTGTTGCTTGGATGTGTTGGTCCATTTGCTGATCCCCACCAGTTACAAGTTACGTTTACTAAAATATTTCCATTGTTCCATACACCATAATGGATGTTATTATATATATTGTTGTAATGAATGGCTGCATCTGAATCTGTGCCATAACAGTTGTCTAAGTAGATTCCTTTTGCATTATTATAGATATCATTTTGATTTATCGAGATATTGTCGTATACATCGCTTAGATAAATGCCACAAGAATCATGGTTATAAACCTTGTTGTTTTGTATTGTAATGTTATCTGGTGTAGAGGACTCCCAGCCAAAATTGTATGCCCAAATATCAATTCCATCATAGTCATTGTCACATATTGTATTGCCCTCAATTACAATATGGTCAACATTTGCTTCTGCACTAATTCCATATACATTTGAATACACCCGATTATCTTTAATGGTGATATCATGGCATGGTGCATTCTTCCAATCTTCATATCCAACCGTCGAGATGCCAACCTCATTATCATGAACATCATTATTTCTTACTATAACATTCGCTGTCCCTGGAATTATTATGCCAGTTCCCGCCCAGTTTCCACCTGGCCATCCATTGGCAGAGACATCATTGTATTGCACGATTCCACTTGCTCCCCAACCAATCTGTATTCCATTTTCTGCCCATCCTCCTCCATCGCTTATTCCATTTCCAACAACAGTATTATTCTCAACGATTGTATATGGATCCGGTAAGCTTCCCAAATCGCCATTAAATACTATTCCTCCCCTCGTATAATTCATTACTGTATTGTTATCTACTCTGACTTTTAAATTTCCATAACCCTCTATACAGAACGTCTGCGGATTGCCAGATGAGACATGCATATTGTGCACATAATTATTGTAAATTCTGCCATCCACATTTCTCAAGAATATTCCTGCATACACGTCTCCAATCCCATCGTTGTTTCCATCTATTTCAAATCCAGATATGTTTACATGTATAACTCCGCTACCCCATACTGTATCGTTTCCTGCACTGTATGTTCCACCATATGCAAATACAATTGGATCAAATGTGTGACTACTTTCTTGTATCTTATAGGTGTTCCTGCTTGCATTATTTGGAGCAACTATTTTAGCTCCCGATTGACCAACTAAATCAATGCTTTTATTTATTATCAATTGCTCTGTATACGTTCCAGCTGCAACAATTATCGTATCTCCATCGCTTGCATTGTCTATTGCATCCTGTATTGTTCCCCAGAAATGATTTGTTTCAACAATCTCCGCCATGTGATAAAGATCGTAAGTATTACCAGAGAAAGTGTTTCTATCTATGTATGAAGCACTCCCATCTTGCAGCATTATGCCTTTTTCACAGTTTGTTATAGTATTATCCACAATATCAGCGGTCCCTGCTGCAGTAGCATAAATAGCGCTTTGCTGGCCCATAACTATTCCCATATATGAACCGTTTATAGTATTGTTATTGTATGTTCCAGAGGAGAAACAACTCAATCCGCGATAGAAGCCTTCTACATAATTGTTTTCTACAGTCTGATAAGCGGTCAATTCAAAGTGATTGCTAAAATCAGTAAAGGCATAACAATTGAATAGTGAATCTTCGTCTTCCGCAACCTCGGTAAAGTCAGCGATTTCATCTTTGGGCCCGTAAAATTCATTATTTTTGATCAATGTACCATCCCCAGACCAGAGTTGTATAGCAGCACCAACAATCCATGCTGGCAGTGTTCCAACACTATTATTTCTTATGTGGGTAATATAAAATGTACTATCGGTTACTGTTAAATTATTAACATCTGTCCTGCCTGTAATTCCCCATATATAGTTGTTTACTGTATTATTGTCAAATGTAATATTCTCATAGCCATCCTTAATTAACATTGCTTCCTTGCCCTTATTACCTGTTGGATTGTTGAAAACACAGTTTTTCACTGTGATATTGTTAGCTTCAACTAAAATTGTCGGATCCTTTGATGAAGAAGACTTTGTATTCCAGTCATTTCCACTTGCTCCCACAGGCAGACCAATTATTTCAAATCCATCGATGGTAACATTATCTGCAACTATTTTTATACCATATCCGGAATAACCACTGAAATCAAGAACTGGACTACTTCCCGCCATCAATGTTATTGATTTGTTAATTACCAGCTGCTCCGTATATGTTCCATCATGAACAATTATCGTATCCCCATCGGTTGCATTGAGGATAGCCGTTCGTATCGCATCAGGTCCATCGAAGGAAGATTCTCCTGCATCCCATATCCCATTGTTATTCTCATCTATAAAAACATCAGGTTGTCCGCCGCCTCCGTCATTTGCATTCGCTATGGGTATGGAGTGCATGGCAGAGATGATCAC
>Ga0209410_1000856_pt1 | contig 14437 bp, 15 predicted proteins | sample Mar14436cmmetaG_FD_184135 | JGI IMG/M metagenome (GOLD analysis project Ga0209410, IMG submission 184135) | Marine hydrothermal vent microbial communities from Guaymas Basin, Gulf of California to study Microbial Dark Matter (Phase II) - Marker... ... | reverse complement strand
AACATAGGCGACGGCTACGCCATGTTCGAGCCTGTCCACGGGTCCGCGCCGAAGTACGCGGGGCAGAATAAGGTGAACCCCATAGCTATGATTCTGTCCGCCAAGATGATGATGGAGTATCTGGGTGAGGCTGAGGCGGCTGGCCTCATGGAGCGTGCGGTAATCGAGGTCCTTAAGGAGGGGAAGGTGAGGACTTACGATCTGGGTGGAGACTCTACTACCAAAGAGGTTGGGGAAGCCGTGGCCCTAAAGGTTCTGGAGAGTGGTTCCTAGTCTTTTGTGAGGCTGGTGATCCTTGCCCCGTCTACGTGCGGAGGTGAGTGTCAGCGGAATCGTTCAAGGCGTCGGGTTCAGACCCTTCATCTACAGGACCGCCGTGAGGCTGGGGCTCGTCGGTTTCGTCAGGAACCGCGGAGACGCCTCCGTCGAGATAATCGTTGAAGGAGACGAGGACGCCATAAAGAGGTTCCTCACAGCCATCAGTGAGAAGCCTCCTCCACTGGCCAGAATCTATAGAGTTGACGTCAACTACTCTAAGGAAACCGGCAGATTCAAGAGGTTCAAGATATTAAGGAGCCGCGGAGCCTCTAAGCTCCACGGTTCGATCATACCTCCCGACATAGCCATCTGCGAGGACTGTCTGAGGGAGCTCCGAGACCCAAAAAACAGGCGGTACAACTACTTCTTCATAACGTGCACAAACTGCGGTCCTAGGTACACCATCATCGAGAGGCTTCCATACGACCGCCCCAACACAACCATGAAGAGTTTTCCCATGTGCCCCCTCTGCGCTGAGGAGTACGCGGACCCTTCAGACCGCCGTTTCCACGCTCAGACGATCGCGTGCCCGGAGTGCGGCCCGAAAGTGTACCTGACAACTGGAGACGGCCGACGCGTCGATTGCGAGGACCCGGTAAGAGAAGCAGGGAAACTGTTGGAGGAGGGTTACATAGTCGCCGTTAAGGGGAACGGAGGCTTCCACATCGCGACGGCGACCACAAAGTCCGAGCCTATAGCCAGACTCAGAAGGGTTAAGCATAGACGTCAGAAACCCTTCGCGATCATGGCTCGAGACTTGGAGGCCGTCAAGACCTTCGCCGAGGTCTCGAAGTGGGAGGCACAGCTCTTAACATCGTACATTAGGCCCATAGTCCTCCTCAAGAAGAGTGAAGATTACTACCTCTCCGAACTCATCTCGCCTGGCCTCCATAATGTGGGGGTTATGCTTCCTTACACGGGTCTCCACGTTATGCTCTTCGACTGGACCCGCGAACCAGCTTTCGTCATGACGAGTGGAAACCCTCCCAGCGAGCCGATCGTAACCGATGATGAGGAAGCCTTGAAGAGGCTTGGACGGGACGTTGACTACTTCCTCTTCCATAACAGGCTCATAGCGCAGAGGTGCGACGACTCCGTTGTCAGGCTTCATGGGAGAACCCCCACGATTATCCGGAGGTCTAGAGGATACGCTCCTGAACCCGTCCGCCTCAGCAAACCCTCAAGTAGATGCGTGCTCGGGGTCGGCGGAGAAAAGAACGTGACCGCGTGCATAATCTTGGAGGATAAGGCTTTTCTCTCCCAGCACATAGGCGACGTCGAGACCCTCGAAACCTTGAACTTTCTAAGGGCAACCATCAACCATCTGACGCGTCTGACAAACTGCACCGTCGAGGCGGTTGCCTGCGATCTGCATCCACTTTTCAACACGACGAGGCTTGCGCAGGAGCTCGGCGAGAAGTTTGAGTGTCCAGTGGTTCCCGTCCAGCATCACCACGCGCACCTGGCGGGCCTCATGGCCGAACACAATCTAGAGGAGATTGTGGGTATAGTCTGCGACGGGTTCGGTTACGGCTTGGACGGTGCGGCGTGGGGAGGCGAGATTCTCTACTCAAATATTAAGGAATTTAAAAGGCTTGGACACCTCCAGCCGCAACCTATGGTTGGAGGGGACTTAGCGACCAAGTATCCGTTGAGGATGGCGGCGGGAATTCTCTCCAAGGTGGTAGACGTCGAAGAGTGGCTCCAGTCGAGGAGTCGATTTCTCCCGCATGGAGAGGTTGAGGCCTCCCTCATAGCCGAGGAACTTCGGAAGGGGAGAATACCCGTTTGGACCACGAGCTGCGGCCGAGTTTTGGACGCGGTCTCCTCCATACTGGGCATCTGCCAAGAGCGGACCTATGAAGGGGAACCGGCTATAAAGCTCGAATCGGCCGCCTCGAAGGGTAGGGATGTTCTCAACCTTGAGCCGAAGATCATAGGAGACAGCGTTCTAGACACGACGTATCTGGTGTTAGAGGTTCTTGAAGGGTTGAGCCGACATAGAGTCGCGGACTTGGCGTACTCCGCCGAGGCTTACTTGGCTCGGGGGTTGGCTCAGATATCCATCGAGAAGGCCGACGCACTCGGCGTTGATGCTGTGGGCTTCTCAGGAGGGGTTGCGTACAACGAGCATATAACCCAGACCATGAGGGAGATAATCGAGGAAAACGGCCTGAAATTCTTCGTTCATAGGCTTGTTCCTCCTGGTGATGGGGGAATCTCCTTTGGGCAGTCGGTTGTGGCGGCCTACAAGCTCTAAGGTTCAGAACCCATAGGCTGGAAGGTGCCCGGTTTATCCGCGTCTCACGTTCTCGATCTTCGAGTACGTGTCGTCAAGAAGCATGATCCATCTCAGATACGAGTTGACGGCGGCCCTCAAGGCTGTTGTGTCGCTCGCTTTGAAGGTGAGCGTTAGGGTTTTTCCGTTCTTGTCAATATTGACCTTTGAGCGTGGGGTTGGAGAAGACTCGGTTTCAGGCTTTAAGGCTTTATATATTATTGCGGATTCTCGTTCTGAGGGGAGACTTATCCGTATGGTTGCGTAGGCTTTTGAGGCCGTCTCCACGTTTATACACTCCACACGAGGTGGGAGACCCTTATTCGGGGACCGACCTCCACCCCTTCAGGATGGAGAAAGAAGGAGATTCGGATGCATCCCGAGTCTTCTGGGGTTAACCTCATCTCGGCATCATGGTTTTCCGGCTTCTCCTCCTCGATTATCGGCGCTTCCAGAAACTCCGAAAGGGCTCTTAGGAGCCTTCTCACCTCAGGTTCTCCATCCTTGGGTCCTCTGAGGAAGAGAGACCGGACGTTCCGTCTCCTCTTCGCCCCGAACTCCCTCTGGAGCTTTATCCCTCTAACGTAGATTCTCGGGTTAACCTCGACGAGCCCAGCCTCACCAACCTTGAAGAGCCTTATCCTTCCCGGACCCCCCTTCCACCGATCTACAACAATAACCTTTTCTAGGCCTCTCCATGCAGCTTCCTCAGCCACCCCTTCAAGGCTGAGTTTCCCACGGTTTATCCTCGTTGTGCCGGGTATAACAGATGCGAGGTCATGGGTGAACGTTCTTATTCTTCTAGTCGGCCTCCGGGAGGTCGTCAGCAGGATCATCGTCGGCCTTTCTGCTTGTTTATGCTCCTCTAGCCGCCACGCGCTTGGAAGTTAATCCAAGCTTCGTCACGGGAACGTAGGTTCCCCCAGTGAACTTGAACCCGCACTTCGTGCAGACCCATATCCCAGCGCTTTCTCTCTTAACGGTTAGGAATCCACATTGGGGACACTTGTGGGGCTTCTTCATCTCCACGATTATCTCGCGGTAACGTTTCCTAACGGTTACTCCGTATCGAGCGCCGAACCCGCGTGTCGGCCCAACCTTCTTAGTCCTCTTCTTCCTCATAAACCCTCCACCACGATCTTCCTTAGCTCTTCAGATTTCTCTCTGGCTATACGCATAGCTTCCAGAACCTGTTCTTTCGTGAAGAAGCCTCCTCCACCCTTCTGTATGGCGCAGATATTGCCGTCCTTATCGAAGGTGAATGTTATCCTTGCGTTCATAACCTCCTCCTCGTCGAGCCACGGGTCCACAACCAGCTTACCGTCGATCTCTGCCAAGGTAACGGCTATTGGATAGTTCCTGATGGGCAAAGGTTTGAAGCCGGGTTTTATCTTGATAACCTCGTCGTCTTCAACCTCGTAGTTGAAGATTTTAGTGTTTAGGAGCGCCGCCAACGCGGCCATGGCTGAGGTGTCTATGAGGTTCCCATCATGATTGAGCACGTACACATCCACGAAGATTATGAAGACCTTCTTCCCGGGAATTATGCAGAGCTCTTCGAGCGGTATGGATTTTGACTCTCTAAGCCCCCTGTCAACAACCCTCGCGAGCTCTATGGACTCCTCTCCCGGAGGCCCAGCCTCGAACTCCGGGGAAGCCAACGGAACGAGCTCCGAGTTGACCGTGAGCACTCCTTCGTTAGGCCGGTCGGAGTAAGGTTCTCCTATCCCCACCTTCACCCCAACTAGAACTATCGTCCTTCCCAAAGAGACCTGGGCTGAACCCTCAGCGCGCTCGATCAGTCCCCTCTCGATCTTGATCTCCCTATACTCGGTTAGGCCTCTCCCGTCGAGCCTCATCCCGTTCGCGATGAGCTGAGCTATCTGCCTCCTTCTAACACGCGAAACCGTCACGGGTGTTGTCACTGTTCTTCAACCTCCCTCTTTATGGCTAGATACCTAGCCTTTAAGGCTTCCTTCTGCATCTTATAAATCCGCTTGCAACCTTCGATGGCTAGGTTTATGGCTTGCTCGAACTCTTCAGGGGTTAGGGTTCCGTCCATCTGGAGGAGGGTTACGGCGTTGAGGTTCGGCATGAAGGCTACGGGTACGTCGGCTTCACCCTCCTTGTCCTCGATATCGTTCAGGTCTAAGACTATTTTGTTGTCAACTTTGCCGGCGGCGCATGCCACGACGAGATCTCTCATGGGGATTCCGGCGTCGGCCAACGCTAGAGACGCGACCGTTATTCCCGCGCACCTCGTTCCACCGTCAGCCTGCAGAATCTCGATGAACAGGTCTATCGCTGTTCGGGGATAATGCTCAAGGAAGATCGCTGGCTCTAGGGCCTCCCTGATGACTTTAGAGAGCTCTATCTCCCTCCTTGAAGGTGCCGGAGACTTCCTCTCCTCAACCGAGAACGGGGCCATGTGGTATCTGCATCTGAGTAAAGCTCTGTCAGGCAGGGTTAGGTGGCGCGGATGGGCCTCTTTAGGCCCGTACACCGCGGCTAGAATCTTGTTCTTTCCATGCTCTATGTATGCCGACCCGTCGGCGTTGTTTAGAACCCCAACCTCTATCTTTATGGGTCTCAGCTCATTCCATTCTCTGCCGTCAACCCTCTTTCCTTCCTCATCTATTAGTTTCACGGGGGCTTTTTGCATCTTGTTTGATCTCCTCCTTCATCTTTTCTCTCCTTATCATCTCGGCTACTCGGTCTGTAAGTCCAGACGTGTGAGCCTCATGTTCTATCTTACGGATCGCTTGGATGGCGAGCCTCTCATCCTCAATCCTCCTGCCCAATATAAGTATTAGGCCGTTCTGTCCAACCGTTATCCTGCACCCTGTCTCCTTCTTCAACATGTTTATCATCGACCCCTTTCTACCGATAACTCTGGGAATCTTCGTCGGGGTTATCTTCACTATCTGTCCGCGAGTTATCTTTCCAAGTCCCCTCTCACGCATGGTGAGGGTTGGGGCGCGAGTTCTATCGAAGGATGTTATCTTCGCTATCAAGAGGTCTCCCGTGTCAAGTATCTCCGTAAGCTCGTCTCTCTGAGGCTTGAAGGACCTTTCCAAAACGTCTGAGGCGCGGAGTATCGCGGAGTAAGGCGAGTTTATATCTACAACCCACCCGTTAACGTTCACTTCAACAACCTTACCGATCACCAAGTCTCCGACGGACGGGATGTAGAAGGCGTTCAAGGCTACAACGCGGACCTCTTTCCCATTATACTCCACGAGGCCGGGCCTACTCGCGTATATCTTGTTCCCTAACTTGTAGGTGTTACTTCCAGCCTTATAGTCTCCCTCGGCTAGCAGATCACCCGGCGTCACAATCTCCCGATTCTCATAAAAAGTCGTCAAACTCTCAACTCCTCCCTTTCTAATTCTTATTCAACTCACTTGACAGGTTCGACTTGGACTCTTCCTCGACTCGCCTCTCCAACCTTCTCTAGGAAGGGGCCGTACAACCCGGCCGGCATCTCGATGACGGCTGAGTATGACCCGTCGGGACGCCACTCCTCTCTCTTCACCGCTCCAAACCTCTTGATGATCCCGTAGACCTTCCCAACGTGTTCAGTCGGCACCTGAACAGAGACTGAGATCTGCTCCATTTTTATCGGTATGATGGGCCTCAAAGCCTTTATGACCTCATTCGCCTGTTCTTCAGCGCTTCTGAAGGGGTCGATCGGGTAGTGAATCTGCTCCATCGCTTGACTTATACGGAGCGGAGGGTGAGGCAGGTTGGTTCTAGGGTCGATGCAGTTTCTAGAGATGAACGCTATTATCTGCTTCCTCTTCTCCTCGATCATCCTCCTCCTCTGCTCGGCGGTCAGCTGGAGGCTTCCCCTCTTCAGGATGACCTCGGCTATCTTCTGAACATCCGTAGTCCCAAAGAACTTCTTCAGCTTCTCCTCTGAGACCTTCAAGCCTTTCTTTGCGTCGCTGAAGACCACGTCCATAGCTAATATATCTGAGATTGGAACGTTCTTTCCCAGCCGATAAGAGAGAGCCGGGTCAGGCTTAACAAGTATCTCAAAGTTCTCCTTGCCCAGACTTATGTGGGCGATCGTATACCTCTCGCTCATTCGGTTTCACTGCCCTCAACTTCCTTGATATAGGCTTTCACCTCTTCTTCAGAGAGCATCCTAAACTTCTTCGTGTCCGCCGGAATAACGGCTATCTTGATCGATGGCTCTTCACCCCTAGCTCGAAGCGAACTCACCAAGCACTTCGTAGCGAGCTTTATGCTCTCCTCCAAGGTGAGGTCTTCCCGGTACTCTTTCTTCAAGATGTTCTCAACGGTCTCTTTCCCTATCCCTATGGCCACGGCCTTGTAAGCCCTGTATGAACCGCTCGGATCGGTCGTATAGATTTTCCCCCCGGTCTTGTCGACCCCTCCGAAGATTATCGAGACCCCGAAAGGCCTGACACCTGCATGCTGAGTATAGAGCTGCTTCAGATCGCCTATCCGTTTCGCAGCCATCTCGACGTCGATCGGCTCGTCGTAGAGCAGACGGTTACTCTGCGTGTATATTCGCGCCTGATCGATCAGCACACGTGCGTCTGAACTCAAGCCTACGACCGCGGCGCCTATATGCTCGTCAATCTCGTAAATCTTCTGGCTGAAGTTTGGGTCTTGAAGTTTCGACTCAACCTTCTCCTCGGCTCCTATCACAACCCCCTCTGGACAAGTTATACCAACCACAGTTGCGCCTCGATAAACGGTCTCGAGTGCATATTCAACCTGGAAGAGGCGGCCGTCCGGGGAGAAGACAGTAATAGCTCTGTCATAGGCTCCCGGAACCGCGAACACCGACATCCGTCAATCACCTCTTACGCCTTGAACGCTAACATCCCTTTGAGAGATACAAAGGGGGAACTAAAAACCTTTTCGTTAATTGTCGCTCCTCTCTACGTTTGGGAGAAGCCTCCATTAGCCGGCTGGCACATGTAAAGCTGAAGGTTGCAGATTTCCTAAGGGACTGAAACTAAACCTTTAAAGAGGAGAGCCGGGCTGGATATTCTAGAGGGCCGTCCAATGTCCGAGATAAGGTATTACCGCGACCTACTCCTCATATTCATGGCACGTATCGTAGAGAAGGAGTTCGGCGAGGAAGCCTTAGACCTGCTTGTCGAATGGAACCGCAAAAAGACCCGAGAGAAGTGGAGAGAGATTGCTAAGACGACGGGGAGAAGGGACCCCGAGTACCTTCTCAAGCTCTTCAGCAAGGAAGCCCACGATTTTGAGGTCCTAAGGAAGGAGAGGAACCTGCTAGAGGTCAAAGTGAAGAGGTGCATCCACGCGGACGTCTTCAAGAGATTCAACGCGGCTGATATCGGTCAAAAACTGATATGCAACGGGGACTACGCCATAGTCGAAGGCTTCAACCCAAAGATAAAGCTCACGAGGCCTAAACTCCTAATGGCCGGAGACGACTGTTGCCACTTCAAGTTTGAGCTGGAAGAGTAAGGCCATATCTATCAGCGGAATCGGACTTCAGAGAAGATTGGAGATTCCTCCCACTCGGAGAGCTGGTCGACGATGTTGAGGGTTAAAAGGAAGAAGCATCTCGAGATCATCCTCTCGAAGCTGGCTCTCCCTCCCCATCCTAAGCTCCGGTGGGAGAGCTACCCTCTAGACTCGGAGAGCGCGGCTGAAGTGGCGTACATAGCTGGCTGGGTGAACAACGACATTCGGGGAAAGAGCGTGATCGACCTAGGCTGTGGCTCCGGCATCCTCGCGATCTCGGCGGCCCTGCTCGGAGCTGAGGATGTAGTTGGAGTTGACATCGACACGGAAGCCATAAGAGTCGCTAGGGCCAACGCGGAGACCGTTGGAGTGGACGTGAAGTTCATCGCTGGCGATATAGAGTGTATCCGTGGGCACTTCGATACCACGCTTATGAATCCTCCCTTCGGTAGCTGGAGAAGCGGAGCCGACGTAAAATTTCTGAAGAAGGCTCTCGAAGTCTCGGATGTCGTGTACTCCTTACATAAACGTAGCAGCTCGGTTAGGATGTTTCTGAAGCGGAAGATAAGGGACCTCGGAGGCGAAGTGCACAGCGTCTACGAGGTTGACATAATCATTCCAAGAATCTACGAGTTTCACCGTAAGAGGAGATACTTGGTCAAGGCCGACTTGTACAGAGTATTAAAGGTTAAATCTGTGAATGACTAATGGTAAGAGAAGGGTTAAACTTGAAAGGTGGCTGTAACATCGTCGTCCCCTGAAGGCTCAACTGTGCGGATGCGAGATGATGTAGTGTTGGTTGGGATTAGAAAGAGTGGGGAGTTTGTAACGCCGGGGGAGAAACTAGGCGTCATAGAAGAGTTTATACCGGATTTCGGAACCTACGTCAACGAAGGCTCCGTACGCTCAAAGGTCGTCGGTAGCCTGCTGTTAGATTTAACGAACAGGAAGGTCTCGGTCTACCCTTTGACCCGTCGCCCCAGCATCCCTAGGGTTGGAAGCCTCGTTATAGGAACCGTTGTAGGCGTCCAAGATTCTCTGGCCTCGATACGCATAATAAAGGTTGGGGCTAAGTTTCTCTCAGGTTTCTTCACAGGGCTCCTTCACATCTCTGAAGTCAGTTTCAGATACACTGAAAGCATGTTTGACGTCTGCAGACTCGGGGACATCATGAGGGCAAAGGTGATAAGCAACAAGAATAGGGCATACCACCTCTCGACTAAAGGTCTGAACTTGGGTGTGATCTACGCTTTCTGCTCCCGCTGTGGAGGTTACCTGACCTTAGCTAGGCAGAGAAGGCTGAGATGTAGCAGTTGCGGCCACATCGAACGGAGGAAGATAGCGTCCGACTATGGAAAGTTCATCCTGTAGCCAATGAAAGGTAGAGAGGGATGTCAGGTTTGCAGATAAAGATATTGAAGGACACATCTCAAGAACTGAAGTTGGAGATCGCAGGTGAAGGCCACACCCTCTGCAACCTCCTAGAGAAAACCCTACTCGAAGACGAGACCGTCGAGATAGCCGGATACGACATACCTCACCCTTTAACATCGAACACCATACTGTACATCCGTACAAAGGAGGGGAGAGACCCAAAGGAAGCCCTGAAAGAAGCCCTAGAAAGGATCGCTGAGACCGGTAGAAGCCTCAGAGAAGCGTTCGAGGAAGCCCTAGAAGAGTGGCGGAAGGCGGAGGGGAAGTAGAAGCGCCTTACAGAACCTTCTGGAGCCTCTCCCGAATAACCTTCAGAAGCGAGGCGAAGGCTTCTTCAAGCGTCTCCTCACCCTCCAATGTTGAGACAGCTTCCTCAGTCGACATCAACCCTAAAATCCAAGCGTAGACCGTCAAGGCCTCAGCCGCGTCAGCCTGCTTATGCCGGTCGGTTCTAGACGGCAGGAGCTTCCTAAGACCGGCCTTCCTGAGAGCCCCGGCCAAGACCGAGCTGCTGACCTTACTGCCCAGAGGCCTCCCACCCCTCCTAGACAAGTAGAGAGAATAGAGGAGGTTAACGTAGGCGTCCCCTAGAGCCGCCAGCCCATGATCCATCATAACCTCCCGGATGCTACTATACTCTGGGAGAGGAACAAGCAACCTCGATTTTGACCCGGATTCCGGAGAGGAGATCGTTGGGTCCTCCAAGGAATTGAGAGGCTGGGAGGGAGGAGTCTCCCGTCCAACGGTATCTGATTAACTTTTCAGTTTATAACCCTTTTACTGGATAGCGGCGGGCTCAACTCTTCCCTTTAGTTGCGGAGAGGTTGAACCCTCGATTTAGGAGGATCACGGCTAGGGAGTGGGAGCACATCCTCTTCTTGACGAAGCCCGGGCAGCTACAACTGACGGTTCCATCGAAACTTCTGGCTACCACGTATGTCCCATGGTCGCCGACGACGTTGTACACTCCTTCCCCAACCTGCTCAACCCTACCCTTCTCCAAGAGCCTCCGCGCCTTCTCAATCATCCTGTCCAGAGGCAATCTAGACCCTTCCCTAGCCCAAAACCGAATATTAAGGAAGGCTAGCCCCCGCAATAAACTTTACTGATGAAAACAAAGCCCCTACGCATCGGGTAAACATGAAAACCATGCACAGGCCCAGATTTCGCCCGGAACACCGGACCTTTTTCAACCCGACACCTCGGGCGGTTGGGAACCGCGGGCTGAACCGGTCGGCCCGAAGGCCTTCCGGCTTACACCCCGGCTCCATCAAACCCATCTTTTATGGGAGCCCTCGTCTCTGACCGAGGCCCGTCGCCGGGTCTCATGTCAGAGAATGGCCGCCTCTTCTCGGGAGCGGCTTCGGGCTTAGATGCCTTCAGCCCTTATCCGCAGCAGCGTGGCTGCCCGGCAGTGCCCTGTCGGACAACCGGTAGACTAGAGGCTACAGCGTCCCGTTCCTCTCGTACTAGGGACCCTTTCCCCTCAGGCGGCCACCGCCCCCAGCAGATAAAGTCTGACCTGTCTCACGACGGTCTAAACCCAGCTCACGTTCCCCTTTAATAGGCGAGCAGCCTCACCCTTGGCCCCTTATGCAGGGCCAGGATGGGAAGAGCCGACATCGAGGTACCAAGCCGCGGGGTCGATGTGGTCTCTCGCCCGCGACGAGCCTGTTATCCCCGGGGTAACTTTTCTGTCACCGCCGGCCCCCACCAATAGGGACACGACGGCTCGTTAGGCCCGGCTTTCGCCTCTGGATCCCTTACTGTGGAGGATCCAGTCAGGCCGGCTTTTGCCCTTACACTCTACAGCGGGTTTCTGTCCCGCTTGAGCCGACCTTTGGGCCCCCTCGATATCTTTTCAAGGGGGTGCCGCCCCAGCCAAACTGCCCACCTGCCGTTGTCCCAGCGCTTTCGCGCCGGTAAGAGACACAGTTGCGGAAGGGCGGTGTTCCATGGGCGCCTACCTCAACCCCCGGAGAGGTTGAGATCAACGGCTCCCGCCTACACTCTGCATCCGCAACCGTGTCCCAGCGACAGGCTGCAGTAAAGCTCCACGGGGTCTTCTTTTCCCGCTGGGGGTTCGTGGACTGTTCGGCCACGAGGTGGGTTCACCGGGTGCCAGGCGGGGACAGCGGGGCCCTCGTTGATCCATTCGTGCACGTCGGAACTTACCCGACAAGGCATTTGGCTACCTTGAGAGAGTCAGAGTTACTCCCGGCGTTTGCGGGCCCTTAGCCCGGTTGAACCCGGGTTTCAGGTACCCGTACTGGCCAGGATTCAGGAGCCGTTCACACCCTTTCGGGCTTGCGGCTCCCTATGTTTTTATTAAACAGTCGGGACCCCCTTGCCACTGCGACCTGCGGTTCCAGCCTCAAGGCCAAAACCGCAGGCACCCCTTCTACCGAAGGTACGGGGCTAATTTGCCGAGTTCCCTCGCCTGGCGTAACCCGACACGCCTTAGGTTTCTCGCCTAGGGGCACCTGTGTCGGTTCTGGGTACGGACGCGGAGGATCCTTCCCGGCGCCCTTTTCACTGGCTCCAGGAATCGGCTGAACCGCCCTAAAACGGGCGGCTATTCCCGCTTTCGCCTGGTTCTCGCCATTACGGCACTCCCCAGGCTTATACGGTTAAACGGGGCGACGGCCCCGCTCAGCCTATCCCGAAGCGTCAGGCGCCGGGCCTTGCGTCGCCGCGAAGCGTACCTCCGCGGCACCGGAATCTTAACCGGTTTCCCTTTCGGCCTACCCGGTTAAGGTCGGCCTTAGGACCGGCTTACCCCCGGCTGACGACGCATTGCCGGGGAACCCTTGCCCCTTCGGCGGAGGGGATTCTCACCCCTCTTTGCTGTTACTACCACCGGGATCTTCAATCCCGACCGGTCCACTGGACCTCACGGCCCAGCTTCTGCCCAGTCGGGACGCCCCCCTACCAGATGCAGCCATAGGCTGCACTCCGGGGTCTCGGCGGCTGGCTTAGCCCCGTCCATTTTCGGGGCCATCAACCTCGGCGGGTGAGCTGTTACGCACTCTTTAAAGGATGGCTGCTTCTAAGCCTACCTCCCCGCTGTCTAAGGCTGATGACGCCCTTCGGTTTAACACTTAGCCAGCACTTAGGGGCCTTAACCCCGGTCTGGGTTGTTCCCCTCTCGGTCCGAGAGCTTACCCCTCGGAACCCGTCTCCCGGGGTCTACGGCGCCGGTGGATTCGGAGTTTGATAGGGAAGCGAGGCCTTTCGGCCCCTTACTTCCCAGTCAGTGCTCTACCCCACCGGCTACCTCGCCCGGGGCTGGGCTGCGACCCACTTCGGGGGGAACTAGCTATCACCGGGCTAGATTGGTCTTTAGCCCCTAGCCCCAGGTCAGAGGAGCGAATTGCACGTCAGCACCCCTTCGGGCCTCCACCAAGCTTTCGCTTGGCTTCGCCCTGCCCAGGGCTAGATCGCCCGGTTTCTAGTTTCACGGCCGTGACTCCGGGCCCTTTCAGACCCAGCGCCTCGCCATCCTTTTCGGATGGCTGCGCGCACTTCGGTTTCCCTACGCTTACGGGCTTTCAGCCCTTAGGCTCGCCACAGCCGTGAACTCCCCGGCCCGTGTTTCTAGACGGAACGTGCAACCCTGGTCCCCCTCCCTCGTACTCCTGCGTCGCCGCAGTTTCCTTCGGGAGGGATCTACCCTTCCGGGCTGCACACGTCTGTAACCGTCTGGTTTCAGGCTCTTTTCACCCCCCTTCCGGGGTGCTTTTCAGCTTTCCGTCACCGTACTAGTGCGCTATCGGTCTTGAAACGTATTTAGTCTTGGAAGTTGGTGGCTCCCAGATTCCCGCACCCAAGTCAGGGTACGGTACTCTGGAGTCCCGGTCCATCTCCTTCCAGCTTACGCCTACGGGGCTTTCACCCTCTATGGCGGGCCGTTCCAGGCCACTTCGGCTTCGCTGGCGAGGAGGCGACCGGGTCCACAACACCACATCCACCATGAGTTATCCTCATGGTGTTCGGTTTGGACTCTTCCCCTTTCGCTCGCCGCTACTCAGGGAATCCCGTTTTGGTTTCTTTTCCTCCCCCTACTAAGATGTTTCCGTTCGGGGGGTTCCCGCTCCCAATTGGGGAGCACCGTGAAAGCCTAAAAGCTTTCACGGTGGGAGGTCCCATTCGGGGATCCCCGGATCGACGGCTACATGCGCCTACCCGGGGCCTATCGCGGCTTGTCGCGCCCTTCGTCGGCGTTCAAGCCGAGCCATCCACCAGACGGCGTGGCATGTCGGGTTTACTCGGGTCCGGTGTTCGGTTGGCGTCTGGGCCTATGCATGGCTTCATCGTGAGATCGATGAATGTGACGATCTCACTTTACCCTTCACCCTGCAACCGGTTGGTTGAGGGTTGCATCTAGTTCATTAAGGTGTTGGGAGACCTTTCCGATATAAACTTTACTGTCGTGGGATATAAGTCTATTCTAACATGGTTTTATGTTTTCTTTTGTTCTTTTCCTGTTTGAGTCATATTCTGAACGTTTCTGTAAACCTTGGTTTTTGGCTCCTTGTCGTGGTGGAGGGGCGGGAGGAGGCACGGTTCGCTCTAATGATCGGTCACACCGCCTCCGCGATTCTTTCACACGCCTCTTTTATGCGTTCTAGGGGCTGGGTTACTGAGAAGCGGACGTACCCTTCTCCATGCTTCCCGAAGCCGATTCCGGGGGTGACTAAGACGCCGGCGTCAAGGAGCCTCATAGCGAACTTCATGGAGTCCATGCCGCACTTAAGCCAGACATAGAAGGTGGCCAGAGGCTTCTTGCATCTCAGACCTAGGGAGTTCAGCCTCTCAACTAAGAGGTTCCTCCTCTCAGCGTAGGTTCTGTTTACTTGCTTAACATACTCTGGGGGCTCGCCGTTGACGTAGCTCCTCAAGGCCTTCGCCGCCACCTTCTGGATGTATAAC
>Ga0209410_1000854_pt1 | contig 14449 bp, 21 predicted proteins | sample Mar14436cmmetaG_FD_184135 | JGI IMG/M metagenome (GOLD analysis project Ga0209410, IMG submission 184135) | Marine hydrothermal vent microbial communities from Guaymas Basin, Gulf of California to study Microbial Dark Matter (Phase II) - Marker... ... | reverse complement strand
ACCCGCCCCCGCTCCCCCACCGCGAGCTCGGACAGCCTCTTCATCTGCCGTCCCCTCCCTCACCTTTTCGGGCGTGGGCCATCGGTTCCAGCATTTCCGGCAACCGCGCGATCGCCGTAATCAAAAGAGATTCTCAATTTCTTTTTACATTTTAGCCGGGAGGCAGCGGCCGTCAAGGGTCTGGTGGTCAGGGTCGGTTTCAAAAGGGGGTAGGTGCCCTTGTGGTCCTCTATGTCCAACAACCCGCAGGGGCTTGTAGAGGGACAAACCGCCTTAAGGCGGCTGAAGAACTTTAAGGATTGGGACTGAGCTCGATGGACCAGCCGACCCCGGCCGGATAGAAACCGTCGCCCCAGGCCTCTTGAAACAGCCGGCGGGTCAAGTCCCCGGAGCAGTGACAGGGGGCGACTTGGGCCACCCCGAGGGCGCGGAAGGCCTCAATTACGGTCCGAACGCGGGCCTCTGGCATCCCGGCCATGTGGAAGCCGCCCAGGACCAGGTGGACCTTCTCGTTGCCGACCTCTTTTGCCTTTTGCACCATCTGTACTATCCCGGGGTGGGCGCAGCCGGTGATCACCACCAGCCCCTCGGGGCTTTTCACCACCAATGCCTGTTCCTTGATCCAAGTCCCCAGCTCGCCGGTCGAGTAGACCCCCTTCCCGATCTCCATGGGGCCGTGCACCTCCACTACCCGGGCACCGGAGCGCTGCACCCGTTCCTTGAACTCTTTGGGGAAGGAGGCGGGAAGGTAAACGGTGACCGCATTGTTTTCCTCAAGGAATCCGAACAGGCCTCCCACGTGGTCGCCGTGGATGTGGGAGAGGACCACCTTCTGGATCCGGCCCGGATCGATCCCCAAAGCCCGCATGTTGGAAAGGAGGATGTCGGCGCTTCCCCCGGTATCGAACAGGATCGCCTGCTCCCCCAGCTCCACGAGGCAAGAAAAGCCCCAAGCCGTCCGCAGGCCCGGGCGGAAGGGGTAATTGTCGTAAAGGATGGTGAGTGTAAGGGACAGCTGTTCATCCCCCCACGCGGCCATGCTGAGGCCGGTTAAGGCAAAGAGCGAAATAACGAAAAAGGGCTTCCTCTTCATTTGCTCCCCCGGCGGCAGTCGTGATAAGGGCCGAAGCCCCGGATGACGGTCTCCCGAAATTTCACCTTGCCGCATAGCTCTGTGGCGCCAAGATGCCCATGCGTGTAAGACACCTTGCGCGCGATCTTACGCCCGGTGCCCATGATGTTGAACCCGCGCCGGCACAGGAACCCCACGGACAGCTCCTCGGGCTGGGTAGCCATCATCCCCTCCGGCTCAACCTTGCCCCCGAGCGGCCACCGCTGTCAAATCGCCCGGCCGCGAGCACCAGCTCCCCCACCTCGACCCCCAGCTCCCGGGCCACAGGGGCGCATTTGGCCTTGAGGAGGAAGAAGATGGGGCCCACCTCCCCGGAGAGGCCCTCGAAGTTGCCCATGCCCTTGCTGATCACCAGGTCCGCCTCCCGGAAGCGGCGCCGGAAGTCCTGGGAGCATTTGCTCAACAGGACCCCGGGGTGATCGGCCCCAGTGGTGATCACCTCGGCCACCTCTGGAAGGCCCACTTCCATTGCGTCCTCCAAGGTGGCATCGTTCAAGGTGGGGGCGCCGCGCACGGCCACGGTGACGTGCTTCCCCAGCTGCGCGAGCTCCTCACAAAGCAGGCGGTCGAAGGCTATCTCGCCGGCGTTATCGGCCAGGATCAAGATCGTTTTGGCGCTTGAGAGCCGGGCCTGAAAGAGCTCATAGTCGAACCTTCCCCAATGCTCCTCGGCGCCTGCTGCGGCCGCTAGGAGGTCGAACGTGGTTTGAGCCCCAAGGTCGGCGGTGTTCCCGCTTGCGGAAAGCCTGAGGAGGAAGGCCAAGGGGTCAGGGGCCCGAGCGGCCTGCTCACGCAAGCGGGGGAGGATCCCCAGGGCCTCCCGGTTCGCCCGGTGTTTGGCCTCGGCGAAGGGATCCGGGACACCCAGTATCTTCCGGACCGTGTGCTGAACTTCCGGGCTTGCGGCAATGGGGGGACGGCCGGGAAGAGAGCGCACAAGGAGTGGAGCCACCTCCCGGACGATCGCCCACTCTACCCGCTCACTCGCCCCCACAAGGCGGGCCGCCGTAAGGGAGGTCCGGATCATACACGGCAAGCATTCCGGATAGGCCTTCATCCTCCGCCCTGCACGAGATCAAGCACCTTGAGCGCCAGCTCCGGGGGCCGTCCCAGAAACGTGGCGCCCGTTTCCTTCGCCGCTACCCAACCGGATTCGGGGATCTCCACCAGGGCCAAAAGGCCCGGGTCACTTTCCCCGGTGGACCATATCCTCCCTTCCCAGGGCGACCTTCACCAGGCCGTGCCTGTACAGGGCCCGGGTGCCGCCCCCTTCCGCGATCACCTGCAGGGTCCGGGCCGGATCGGGGGCTTTGGCCCCAAATAGCCAATCCACCCCGTGGTCAAGCAATCCCGGCCACATGGGGGTGGAGGGGCCGATCACCGCGGTTCGCCCCCGGCACAGTTCCAATAGGTGCCCCACCGTCTTGTTGGCGAAGGCCGCGCCCGTGATGAAGACCACGTCGCATCGGGGAAGTTCCATCTCCACCGCCCAGTCGGGGAGCACCCCCGGCCGCGAGGGATCCCGTTCGAAGACCAACACCTCCTTGACCCTCCCCTCGAGGGCCCGGATCAGGGGACCGATGTAGCCCACCACGCCCACCACGTGTGTACTTTCGACCCCCAGGGCCTCCAGCGGATCCGGCGATGGCCGCGCACCCTCCCCCAAGACGGCGTTCACCGTCGCCAAGCCCAGGGTCGAATCCAGAGGATTCGGAGAGAGGAGACCCCGGGCGAGTTCCGTAGCCCGCCTTCCCGCCAGTTCCCCCGCCGCGGGGTGGGTCCGACATCCCCAAACGACGTGGGGAGTAGCGGCGAGACCGAGGGAGCCGTCGGAGAGGAGCACCGCGGAGTAAGCGAGCCCGATCACGATCCGCTCCACCTTTAGCTCCGAAAGCCGCCCTTCGGCCGCGTCGAGGAGCTCCTCGATGGGAGAAACCATTTTCATCCGAGGGACTCCCGGCACTCGCGGCAGAGGCCGATCCCCTGGATCACGGCCTCCTCCAGGCAGAAGCCGTGGGCCTCCGCGGTCCGCCGGAGCCCTTCCTCCAGGTCCTGGCTCCTGAACTCGATCACCCGCCCGCAATTCCGGCAGACGAGGTGGCCGTGGTGACGCCGTCGTCCAAGATACGGCTCGTAAATGGCCCCGCTCGTCCCCGCCAGGATACAACGGCGCACCAATCCTGCCTCCGCCAGGAGCTCCAGGGTGCGGTATACGGTGGCCACCGATGCCCCCTGCTCCCGCAGGGCCCCCCAGAGCTCAGTGGCACTGAAGTGGCCGGGCATGGAAAGGGCGCGTTCCGCGATGAGGAGCCGGGTCCTGGTGACCTTGAGCCCGCGGCGCCGCAGGAACCCCTCGAAGTGGGCCAAGGCCTCGGCGACTTCCGTTATCTCCTGCTCCTCTTTCAGCCTCATCTTGCTAGCTCCCCCCGAAGTTTCCCCCAAATCCCCTGGATCGCGGCCGCCGCCGGGCCGTCGGAATGGACCACCACCGGGGCGCCCGCGAGCTGGGCCGCCGTTACTCCCTCATCGTAGGGGATCTCCCCCAGGTACGTTATGCCCTCCCGGGCTGCCGTCTCCCGGATCTCTTCGGCGAGCCGCGGGCTTAGATCGGCCTTGTTGAGGGCCAGGAACAGGCGGCTCCCGAAGTGGCGCGCCACCCCGGCCACCCGGAGGAGGTCGTGCAACGCCGAGCGACTGGGTTCCGCCACAATCAGGGCCGCATGGGCTCCGGAAAGCGACGCGATCACCGGGCACCCGATGCCGGGACTCCCGTCGATGAGGAGAAGCGAGGCCCCTTCCGTTCGGGCCACCCCCCGGGCACGCATCTTCACCCGGGTGACCAACTTCCCCGAGTTCTCCTCGCCGGGGAGGAGCTCCCCGTGGACCAGGGTCCCGTAGGGGGTGCGGGATACGTAGATCCAGCCCGACTGTCTTTCCTCCATCCGGATCGCCCCCGCGGGACACACGTGGGCGCATGCCCCACAGCCCTCACACGAGAGGGGGTCCACATAGTAGAGATCGCCCTCGGCGCGGATGGCATCGAACCGGCAGGCCTCAGCGCAGGCCCCACAGGCGACGCACTTCCCCCGATCGATGGCCGCGGCCTCGGAGCCCCGGTATGGCCGTTTCTCCACCACCTCGCCCCCGAGGAGTATATGGAGATTCGCGGCGTCCACGTCGCAATCGACCACCACCGCCCCCTCGGCCAGGGCGGCGAAGGACCCCACCAGGGTGGTCTTTCCCGTGCCTCCCTTTCCGGAGATGACCACCAGCTCGGTCATCTCCCCGCCCCCGCAAGGGACGCGATCCCCTGGTACAGGGCGCGGAACCTCCCTTCCCACTCCGGGAAGGCCGAGACCAAGGGGATCCCCTCCGCGTAGGCCGCGGCGATCCGGCGGTCCATGGGGATCCTGAGGAGCACTGGGATCCCCTCCTCCCTGAGGAAGCGCTCCACCGAATCATCGCCGATTCCGTAGCGGTTGATCACGGCCCCCGCCGGGATCCCAAGCTCCCGGGCCACGGAAAGGGCTAACCGGAGATCATGGAGGCCAAACGGAGTGGGCTCGGTAACTAAGAGCACGAAATCGACCCCTTTCAGGGTCTCGATCACCGGACATCCAGTCCCCGGGGGAGCATCCAGGATGACCAGATGATCCGGTGACATCTCCCGCTTCAGTTGCCGGATGATGGGGGTGGCCATGGGCTCCCCCACGGCCAGGATCCCGCGTCCAAAGCGGATCGGCCCCGCGCGGCCCCATTCCAGCCGGCCGATCTCCCGGGGGACTTCGGAGATCGCCCCCACGGGACAGACCATGGCACAGAGGCCGCAACCGTGACAGAGCTCGGGATGAAAAAGGACCCGATCTCCGATCACCGCCAGGGCCCCGAACCGACACGCCTTGGCGCAGGCTCCGCAACGGGTGCACCGGTCGAGATCGATCTCGGGGACGGGGATCTCCACGGGACGGCTCCCCTCGATGGCCGGGGAGAGGAAGATGTGGGCGTTGGGCTCCTCCACATCGCAGTCGAGGAACTGGACCCCCTCGTAGCGGGAGAGGGAGAGGGCGAGGCTCACCGCCACGGTGGTCTTGCCCGTGCCCCCTTTTCCGGAGGCGACGGCTATCCGAACGCCACCTGTGACGCGTGACGGGCGAGGGGTGACGCGATTAACGTCCACAATTCCCGCCGTGATCGCAGGGGGCGACGCCACCCAGGCGTCCCTCCTCCCAAGCGCGGATGGCCTCGCCCACCGTGCCGGAGGCGCCGGTCACCACCTCGATCCCATAGCTCGCCAGAAGTTCCACGGCACGTCGGCCGATCCCCGAGCAGATAACCACGTCGACGCCCGCGGCGGCGAGATGCTCGGCGGGGAGCCCCCTTCCTCCCATGTGTTCGGACTCGTTGGGGATGACTTCCACGGCGCCCGTCTCGGTGTCGTAGATGGTGTAGGTGGGAGAACGGCCGAAATGCTCCCCAACCAGGTCCTCCAATCCTCCCTGTCCGGCGCTGGGGACACAGACCCTCATCGCCTCACCAGGCCCACGGATACGGGTAAGGGCCGTACCAGCGCGGTCGCCACCAGGGGTACGGGGTGTACCCGGCGTAAGGCGCGTAGTAACCGAACCGCCACCAGCCACGGGGAAGCCAGGGGAAGGTGCGGCAGAAGGGGTAGGGATTGCCCCAACCGCCCCAGCCGCGTCCCCTTCCCCAGGCGCCTCGTCCGCGTCCATACCATCCCCACGGCATCCTCACTCACCTCCCTTCAGCTCGTCGAGCTTCCGGCGTACCTCCGCGAGCTCCCGTTCCAGCCGGCTCAGGCGCTCCCGGAGCTCATCTATCTCCATCGGACCTCCGGGTGGGGGAGGGGGCGCATAGCCCCAGGCGCCCCGCCCCATCCCTCGACCCCGGCCCATTCCCGGGCCGATGCCACCGGGAGATGGGGGAGCAGCCATGGGGGCAAGTTCCCCTTTCAGGTACCGTTCCACCGCTTCCCGGACGGTGAGACCCGCAACCGGGATCGCCTTCACCCCTGCTTGGGCCAGGACCCCGGAGGCATTGGGGCCGAAGTTGCCGGCGAATACGGCCTCGGCCCCCCGTTCCACCACCAATTGGGCCGCCTGGATCCCGGCCCCGGAGGGAGCAGCGGTGTAGGGGTTATCGATCACGGTGGCCTTCTTTATTTGGTCGTCCTCTACCTCCACCACGGTGAAGGTGGGAGCCCGACCGAAATTGGGGAATACCCGGTCTCCCGGACCCCCTGCATTGGTGGCCGCCACAAGTATCCGGGTCATCCCTCCCCCTTGGAAAGTTCCTCCAGCCGCTCCTTGATCGCCCGGAGCTGGGCCTCCAGGGCCCGGGCCTGGGCCTCGAGCCAGCTAAGCTCCTCCTCGCGGCTCGGCGGGGTCCAGCCCCACGGGCCCCATGCCCACGGGCGGGGCCATACTCCCTGCTGCGAGAGCCAAGAGGCGAAGTTCCCGTACTGACCGGTGCCCAAGAGGTAAGCCGCGCCCGGGGGCAATCCCCCCCAGCCCGGCGAGTAGCCGAACCTCATCCAACCGGGAAGGCCGGTGAGGTAGAACATGTGACGCCAGCGCATAGGGATCACCTCCGAGACGGAATTATAAGCATAAGCACAAAATTTGGCAAGGCTCGAATTTCCCCGCTATACTGAGTTTATGCCGAGGCCGCCCAAGCCGCGCCGTTGTTGGGGCCCTCCGCCCCACGAGGTGTTCAAGCCCGCCGGGATCCCCATGGGCCGCCTCCAGGTGGTGCAACTGGCCCTAGACGAGCTCGAGGCCCTGCGCCTGTGTGACCTTCTGGGGTTGGACCAGGAGACGGCGGGAATGCGCATGGGTGTCTCCCGGGGCACGGTGCAGCGGCTGCTCTCCGCGGCCCGGGCCAAGGTGGCGGATGCCCTGGTGAACGGGAAAGCGTTGGTGATCGTGCGTACCCCCTACGTCCAGTTCCACCGGGGCGCCGGCCCGGGCCCCCACCGCCATCGCGGTCCACCGCCCTGAAACCACCGCTTCCCCTGAGCTTGTGACTCATGTCTGAAGCTCAGCTGGGCATCGGTCGCCCATGAAGTTTCTCACGAGCGAGGGGGTCACCCCCAAAACGTCGAACACGGCCACAAAAGCGGTTCCGTTTCAGGGGCGCAGGCCCGTTGGCGGAAGCGGGATGTGATGTCTAATACGTTGGTGCTTACCTCAATCCTTGCCGACTAATAAGTGGTAAACTGTCCCCTGTGGGGCGACTCCGGGTCGGATAGATTACATCAACTTCCGCCAGGACTTTTTCCAGGGAAGCGACGCGTGGAAAAGACCGTAAGGAGTGGGGCATGGGGAACTATGTGAAGATGGGGGCCTTGGCCGAAATGCTTCTCGTTGCGGCCATTTGGTCTTCCTCATTTGTCGGAGTTAAGGTCGCTCTCAGGTACATAGGTCCCCTAACCGTGGCCGGGCTTCGTTATTTCCTGGCATTCCTCCTCCTTGCTCCCTGGTTGCGGTCCCGGCACGTGGGACTTTCCCCACGGGTGTGGCGGAGACTCACCGCGATCGGGTTGGCCCAATATGTGGTGGGCAATGGTGCCCTTTTCTACTCCCTCCAGAGGCTCTCAGCCACCGCCGGGTCCCTCAGCCTGTCGCTTGTCCCGATCGTCGTCCTCCTCCTCGAGGCGGCGCGGCTTCGGGAACGACCGGGGTTACTCCCGGGCTTGGGCGTGGCGCTGGGCGTGGGGGGCAGCTTCCTTTTCTTCTCTCCGTCCGTTTGGCCGGGAGATCTGACGGCGCTCGGCGTCCTCGGGATCGCGATCCTCGCCTTTTCCGTGTGGCCGGTAATGGGGAGGGAGATGGCCCACGGTCGAGAAGTCGGAACAATCCCGTTGACGGCGATCCCCCTCGGGCTTGGGGGTGGGGTCCTCCTGATTTTGGCCCTCGCGGTGGAGGGATTGCCGCGGATGCCCCTCCTGGGATGGGGAGTGGTCCTCGGCTTGGCGGCCATCAACACCGCGCTGGCATACTTGCTGTATGCCCATGCCCTGCAGCACCTCACCGCCACCCAGGCTAATGTGATCTTGAACTTAAGCCCTTTGGGCACCGCTGTCATCTCCTGGCCGGCGTTGGGGGAGCGGATAAAACCAGTTCAATACCTCGCCATCGTCATAATCATCGTCGGGGTGGCGATGGTCCAGATGCGGAAGGATCTGGGAAGTCGATAAGAGGGCTCGGTCGTTGGATGGCCCTTTTCGCCAATCGGGCTTTACCCATCCGGGCGGATGAGGTGAGGATCCTGGCTCTGGATATCTGGAGCGGCCAGGGCCTTCGGTGAGCCAAGGGGAAATCGTCGGTCACGAACACCAACGCCCGCCTCACCAACTGAAAAAAAACCGATCTCCGTATCCACCTTGGTCGACAAAGCTTTGACAACAAGCTCTTACCCGGTTCTCTCGCTCCAGCTTCGCCGGCCTGGCTTGCAGCCGTCGATTTTCCCGGTGAAGCCGCTTGTTCTCCTTCTCCAGCTCTTGCTTGATAGAAAAGGCTCACGGCCCCAGAATGAGGTCACCGAACGTAATCTGAATCATAAAGGCATCCTCTCCGTGGCCCTTGCCTTCTGGCACTACCCTGGGAAGGAAAGCCTCGTCCGGAGGCTCCTCACGCTTACGCGGCAGGAACTCGCGGCTTTCCGAGAGGAGTTCGCTTCCGGGTTGAGCGAACTGCGAGGGGAGATAAAGGCCCCTCATCCGGTGAGGATCACCCCGCGTTTCGGCACAGAGGTCTTCGTCCAACTCCGCTCGGCATGGGCGAGCAAGGGGACGAGCGCGGGAAGCATCCACCCCCGGAAGTTCTCCCCGGTCCCATCGAAGAGGAGGACCTCCGTGCCCCTCTTCACGCCCGGGACCCCGGATACATCCAGGATGGTTCCGTCCATCCCGACCCGGCCCCAAACGGGCGCTTGAGCACCGTTCACCCAAGCCCACCGCAGCCGATCGCTCAACCCATGGCGATATCCCGCTCCCAGCAAGGCCAGACGCACCGTTCCGGGGGAAGGGTGGTCCCGCAACGCGATCACCTCGCTCCACACCCGGGCCACGGGGCGCAGTCCCCACTCCCGCCAGAACCGGTCCACGTACCCATAGGCGGCCACGCCGATCCGCACCAAGTTGAAAGGCTCCGCCGAGGTCTCCGGAAAGGAGAGGAATCCCGCTGAGTTCGCGATGTGCACAAACGGTAACCTCATCCCCCGCCGTTCGAGCCGCAGGATGAGCTCCCGGAAGTGGGCTATCTGGGCAGCGGTAAGGGCGATCTCCTCCGGCCGGTCGCTGTGGGCCAGGGGGAGATACGAGCAGATCCCCACAGGCTCTATATTGGAGAGGAAGGAGAGCTCCCGCACCAGACCTTCCACTTCTTCGGGGCGGAACCCAAGGGGGCCCGGGCCGCCGTCCACCAGAATGTGTACGAACGCAGAGGTCCGGGCCGCGGCCCGCGCCGCCTCCCGGAGGTATGCCCAATCCGCGACCACGAGGTGATACCCCTCCCGGATCGCTACGGGGAGGTCCTGGGGGGAAAGAAGGCCCATGATCAGGATGGGTTTATCTATCCCCAGCGCCCGGATCGTTCGGGCTTCGGCCAACGTCTCCACCCCGAACCAATCCACCAGGTCGGCCGTCGCCTCCACCACGCCCTCCAAGCCATGACCATAGGCATCCCCCTTGACCACGAAGAGGAGGGCTGTTCCGCTGCGGAGCTCCCGGAGCCGCCGCAAGTTATCCCGCAGCGTCTCCAGGTTTACCTCAGCATACAGCATGTTAAGCAAATTGGAGCCGGTTTTACGCGCCTACGGAAGTTCATAGGTACCGAACATAACGGACATCTGTCCCGAAACCTTGGGGCCGCGCCCTGGGATAAGATCTCTGAGGATGAAGTTCGATCTTGAATGGCAAAGGGCTTTGGAGGAACTCCTCCGGGGGGAGATCCGGGCGGTGGTCCTCATCGGGGGCATCGGAGCTGGCAAGACCAGGGCCGCCGAGGCGATGGCCAGAGCCCTTCGGGCACGGGAACAGCGGGTGGGAGGGGTAATCTCCCCCCGGATCCTGCGGGATGGCGTCACCTTCGGCTACCAGGTACGGGATCTCCTTACGGGAGAGGAGATGCCCCTTTGCTCCCGGGAACCCCCCGGGATCAGGTTCCGCCGGTTTTTCTTCTCCCCGGTGGGACTTCGGTTCGCCCGGGAGGCGATCTTCCGGGCGGTGAGGGAAGCCGAGGTATTGGTGGTGGACGAGGTGGGGCCATGGGAGTTGGAAGGCGGGGGGTTCGCCCCCGCGTTGGAAAAGGGCCTGGAGACGGGAACCCCCCTGATCCTCACGGTTCGCCCCCACCTGGTGGAGGTGGCCCTGAAGGAGTTCGGACTGCGGCGGGCGCGGGTACTCCGCCTTTGAGCCTCAGCCCACCACGAAGGCCTCGCCCCGGATCTCCTCCTTGAACCGCTCCAACGAGAGCTTCTCCAGGATCTCCGACACGATCCCCTTCTCGATGTAGTCCGCGAGATGCCGGGCCACCGCGGGGGCGATCATGAACCCGTGGCCGGAGTAACCGTTGGCTTGGATGAAGTTCTCCAGGCCCGGGGTGGGACCGAGGACGGGCTGTGCATCGGGGGTCACGTCGTAAAGCCCCGCCCACTGCCGCAGTACGGAAAGCTGTCCCAGGGCCGGCACGTACCGGAGGAGTTCTCGGGCATAGCGCCGGAGGAACCCCAATGAGGAGGAGATGTTGTACCCCGGTTTTTCCTCGGGATCCCCGATCCCCCCGATGATCTGGCCTTCCTTGGTCTGGGAGAAGTAAATCCCGTTGTGGATCGAGATCACCATCACGTCCATGAAGAACTCCACCGGCTCGGTGATGGCGATCTCGTGGCGGATCGGCTGGTTGGGGAGTTCCACCCCCGCCATGCGGGCGATCTCCCTCGACCACGCCCCGGCGGCGTTCACCACCGTGCCGGGAGCTACGTCCCCCCGGCTCGTGCGCACCTTCACGATCCGCCCCTCCTTTACTTCCAAATCCACTACCTCGGTGAACTTCTCCAGCACCACCCCCCGTTCCCGGGCCCGGGTGAGGTACCCCTCCACCACCCGGAACGGGTTGGCGTGGGCGTCGGTGGGGCAGTATGTGGCGCTTACGATGGTGGTCTCGTCCAACAGGGGGAGGACTTCTTTGGCCTCCCGGGGCGTAAGGAGCCTGGAGGGGAGCCCTAACTCGTTCTGGAGCGCCACGGCCTTGCGCTGGGCTTCCCGCTCCTCTTCGGTCTCTGCCAGGATCAGATACCCGCCCTGGATGAACTCGATATCCACCCCGAGCTCCTCGGAGAGGGTCTCGTAGCGGTTCACCGATTCCATGGCGAGACGGATGTTGTGGGGGGTGGTGAACTGTTGGCGGATCCCCCCGCCACAGCGGCCGGAAGCACCGGAGCAGGGGAACTTCCGCTCGAAAATCAATACATCCCGGATGCCCCGCCGGGCGAGCTCATATGCCAACGCCGCGCCCGTGACGCCGGCCCCGATGATCACCACATCGGCGGAACGTTTCATCTCCCCCTCCAGAGATCGAACGGGATGGGGATCAATGGAGGCCGAATGGAGATCTCCTCCATCACCTCATCAAGGGGCCTTCCCGTCTCCCGGGAAAGGATGCGGGCAAGAAGGGGAAGACAGGTACGCCCCTGACACGGCCCCATCCCCACCCGAAGCTTTCGCTTGAGTTCCTCCAGGGTGTCGTAGCCCTCCCGGATAGCCCGCACCACTTCCGATAACGTGACCTCCTCGCAGCGGCAGACGATAGGATCGTCCCACGTTCCGTGACGCGTGACGGGTGACGCGCGACGGTTCATGGAGACCTCCTTATCGCTCGCACCTCCCACATGAGTTCCTCCGTGGGGAGTTCCACGGTGACGATCCAGGTGGTCCCGGCCCGCCGTGTCCGTACCACCCTTCCCCGGCCGAGGACCCTTCCCTCCCGGGAGAGGAGCTCCACCTCCTCCCCGTTTTCGGGCACCGGGAGGAGCTCGTGGGGCACGGTCACCCGGGGACGGCCCCCCGAGAGGTCGAGGAGGAAGATGGCCAGCCCGGGGCATACCCCGACGCAGGCCCCGCACCCCGTGCACCGCTCGAACTCCAGTGCCGGGGGGTTGGTGATGGGATCTCCCACATGGATGGCCCCCACCGGACACGCTTCCTCACAGGGGTTGCAGGGGATTTCCTCCACGCACTCGATGACGGCACAGGGGCCGCGCTGCAGCCTCTCCCGGGGCGGAATCCTCCCCGACAGATCGTCGATAGAAAGAACCCCGGTCCTACGGTATTCAGCCAACGGCCACCTCCTTCATCAGCGAAAAGACCTTTTCCTTGCCGGCCCGGGGACGCTCCCCGAAGGGGCCGAGCCGCAACTTCTCCAGTGATCTGTGGACGCGCTCGATCTCCGCCTCCAGCTTTAGTCCCCGCCGGGAAAGGAGCGAGAGCGCCGCCAACTCCCCCTCCAGCATTGCGGTCGACGCCTCGCCGATCCCGGCGCAATCCCCGGCCACGTATGTCCCGGGGATGGTGGTCTCCATGAGGGGACTGTGCAGGGGGACCCTTCCACCCAGCTCCGGGACATAGGCCATCCGGGCCCCGGCCTGCTCCAGGAGCCGGGTGGAGGGGGTGAGCCCCACGGCGAGGCAGATGAGATCTACCTCCAGTTCGCGCTCGGTGCCGGGGATGGGGTTGAAGTGTTCATCTACCCCGGCGATCACGGCCCCTTCCACCGTTTCCTCCCCCAAGGCTCGGATAACGGTGTGGCGGGTAAGGATCGGAACCCCCAGGCGGCGGATCTTGGCGGCGTGGACGTGGTACCCTCCGATCTCGGACATCGCCTCCACCACCGCCGCCACCTCCACTCCCGCCTGCAACAGCTGGTAGGAGACGATCAGGCCCACGTTCCCCGCCCCCACCATCAGCGCCCGCTTCCCCGGGACCACCCCGTAGACGTTCATCAGGGTCTGGACCGCCCCGGCCCCGTAGACCCCGGGGAGGTGATTGCCGGGGAAGAGGAGGAACCTTTCCTGGGCCCCCGTGGTGACGATGAGGTTTTCCACCTGCAACAGCAGGAGCCCATCGCCCCGGGACACCGCCAGGATTTTTCTTTCCCCTTCACGGTAAAGCCCCAGGGCCCGTGCCTGCCGCAGGATCTCCGCCCCAGCCTCAACCTCCTTCACCAACTCCTCCGCAATGGAAAACCCCCGGGTGCCTGCCCGCTCGGCCCGGGAGCCGAAGAACTTGTGGGTCTGTTTTATGAGTTGTCCCCCTAGATGAGGGTTTTCGTCGAGGACAAGGGGCACGATCCCGTAGCGGATGAGGGTCCGCGCCGCCGAGAGCCCCGCGGGACCGGCCCCCACCACCGCGGCCTCCACGGAGCGCTCCTCCACCTCGCGGGGTTGAGGTCTGAACCCGGGGTTCAGCTTCCCCGGTCCCCGCTGGGACTCGACCACCATCCCTTCCCTGACCGGGGTAATGCAGGTACGCACGTTGGGGATTCCATCCACGGTCGCAAGACATGAGGAGCACTTCCCGATGGCGCAGAAAAGCCCCCGAGGTGCCCCGGATGTGGTGTGGGATAGGATCCTTACCCCGGCGGCATGGAGGGCCGCAGCGATGGACTCCCCCTCGTAAGCCTCGATGGGCCTTCCGTCGAAGGTGAACGTGACCCTCCGTTTCCGCTTGAATTCCAGGATAGGGTGCTGCTCGATCCTCATCCTCCCTCCTTGTCCGGAATCGAGGGGAAAAGGCTGAATCCCTCGAAAAAGGGGTGGCCTTCAGCATAAACCAGTCGGCCAAAACCCACCACATGGGCCGAGTCCGTTACCTGTGAGACGATGGTCGGCCTTTTCCCGACCTTCGTCTCCGCGGCAATTCGGCCCACATGTCCGTGAATTTCCCACCGATATCAGTGGCTACCCGTTTCGCCATTTCCTATGCCCCCTTCCAAGGAACTTCCGGGTCAGGACGCACAGCACCCGGGCGGGACGGTCGGAGGGGTTGCGGATGGTGTGAGGACGACCGGAACGAATGTGGAAGAGTCCCAACGTGTACACCCCATTCTCCAACCGCAACACCAACGTGCCCTCGAGCACGTAGCCGAACTCCTCTCCCGGATGGGTGATGAGGGGGTGTTCGTAGCGGGGTGGGAACTTGGCGATCAATATCTCCAAGGTGCGGTCGGGCATGGGGCCGGAGAGGATGCTGTTGGGAGAGGAAGATTACAGAGAGACCGCATTTGGCGGAGAGCTCTTCCA
>Ga0209410_1000852_pt1 | contig 14453 bp, 11 predicted proteins | sample Mar14436cmmetaG_FD_184135 | JGI IMG/M metagenome (GOLD analysis project Ga0209410, IMG submission 184135) | Marine hydrothermal vent microbial communities from Guaymas Basin, Gulf of California to study Microbial Dark Matter (Phase II) - Marker... ... | reverse complement strand
CTCATATAATCAACAGGTGCGATATATGTATGGGTTTGGGTGGCAACTTACGGATAACATTCAAGTCGATTTTGTAAGGTTTCTCGAAGGTGATGGTGGGTTGCTGGATCTTATGACTTATCGTAACCTGAGGTTATCGATAACGTTGAAGTTCTGAACAAGTATTAAGCTTGACTGCAAAAATCGGAAATTTAATTTAACAGACGGAGATGGAACGCGAAAAGAAAAGTATATTTGGGTGTTGTAAGGAGCTATTTAGGATGTTAATCGTTACGGAGAAGAAGGGGGGATCATGCGTAAAAAACCGCTGCACTATGCTTTAGTGGTTATAGTATTAGGTTTTATCGTGAATATCGCCCTCGCTCATACGAAGGTATCGGCAACTTCTTGTAAATGCTCTGGCATGCGATGGTGTACCTCATTTTGTGCAGGTAAACGCGCTACAGTTGGTGGATACACAATGGCGGGACACACGTGTGATGGTAGGTGCGACTTTACGCTAAAGGTTGTACCTGGTGGTAAACACGAACCCGGTGAAGTATATAGGATGGATTATCCAGGTATTCCCGGCGGATACGAACATACTGCTTTTGGTGAAATACCGCAAGCACCCGAGACCTATACTTATTTCCAGATCGAGGTGCCCTTTGCCAATGAATATCAGGTATTCATTGGCGAGAATACGTGTGAGACACGCGAGGAGTTATATGAGCTATCAGAGGATGAAGCCTTGATAGACTGGATGCATGCCGCAGCACTAGCTCTACAGCGTGCTAAAACAGCACGCGAGGCGATAAAAGTGTTGGGGGCGCTTATTGAGAAGTACGGGTTGAACGGTACCGGCGAAAGTTATCTCATAATAGATCCCAATGAAGCTTGGGTGATGGAGATTCCCGGATATTCGAGACAATGGGTAGCAGCACGAGTACCAGATGACCATGTTTGTCCGCATGCAAATAGATTCCGGATAGGGGTGATAGATCTTAGCAAACCCGACTGGTATATGGCTTCACCTAATCTTATCAAGCTTGCACAGGAGCGTGGGGTCTACGATCCCGAAAGGGATGGACCGTTTAACTTCTGGAAAGTTTATAGTGGTGATACGAGTCGCGGCAATACAATCCGTGAATGGAGGATGTTTAGCTTACTTTGTCCATCTAAGGATTGGGATCCGAACGCAAAAGAATTCCCGTTCTCGGTGAAACCTGATAAAAAGATATCGGTAGAATGGTGGATAAATACAGTCTGGAGGGATTATCTTGAAGGCACGCCGTACGATAGAACTAAGCTGTTTGTGGCAGGTCCATTTGAATGCCCAGAAACTCCTTATATAGAAGGTTTGACTCAGGAAAAGGGTTGGTTACCAGTTATAGGTGAACGTTCTATTTGCTCGAGGAATACCGCGTATAGCTGGGTGGCACAGGCAAGGGCGGACTTACCGAATTGGATTGGTGGATGTGTCTGGTTTGGTTTAGATTGTCCACGTACTACATGTTATGTGCCGTTCTACGTGGGGATAACGGAGACACCTGAATCATGGCAGGTGGGTGATTATACCAAATATTCAGAGAGCTCCGCTTTTTGGCAGTTCCAGATCCTGGAGACATTCTCATGCATCAGATACAAAGATATAGCAGCAGAGATAAGGAAAGCATTTGATGCAATAGAGGCTAAAGAGTTCGCTATGCAACCCCATATCGAAAAGATAGCAGTTGAGTTATATAAAAAGGATCCTTCTCTGGCACAGAATTTCCTAACTAACTATTGTAAGGGTTGTGCATTGGAAGCTGAGGCTACTGCCCGTCACCTCTTCAAACATTTGGTTTGCAAGTATATGGATGAAGGGCCGCCAACTACCATCAGCGAAGAGTGGATGCGTCTCATAAAGGAAAAGATGAAAATACATTAAGCACATTGAGCCTCGTAGGCAATAGGGAAAATAGCCACACAAAAAATGCGGGAAATAGCCTTTTTAATCTACCTTGTGGTTGTGCTGGGGATCGGTTTTTGGGTAGCCCGTTATATTAGGACGCATAAGGATTACTACATAGGGGGTAAGAAGCTACCAGGTTGGGCGTTGGCTCTGTCGGAACGTTCAACAGATATGTCTGCGTGGCTGATGCTAAGTGTACCAGCGCTAGCATATACACTAGGTGTGTCTGCGCTTTGGGTGCCTTTTGGGTGTTTCCTTGGTTCGATTATTCAATGGGTATTCTATTCCAAGAGGTTAAGGGAGGAGAGAGACAAATACGATGCGATCACCGTGGTAGATTATTTAGCTAAGAAACATATAGATGGGGCGAAAACCATCCGGATAATAGGGGCGGTGATCTGTTTCGTATTTTTTACTGCTTATGTCTCGGCACAATTTGCTGGTGGTGGTAAAATACTTGCACGTACTTTCAATATCCCCATGATGACGGGTATGGTAACAGCTGCTGTGATTGTAATCGTATATTGCATAGCGGGTGGTTTCCTGTCAGTTGTCTGGACAGATGTTATACAAGCACTTCTCATGGTATTCACTTTGGTATTGGTGCCAATCATCGGTTTGTTCAAGCTACCCATACCTTTGGGGGAAGCACTTAAGATGGCAGGGCCTACGATAACCTCTTGGTTAGGAGGAGTAAAAGGTGCACCAGCTGCCTTCCTAATAGGTGTCCATATGAGTTGGATATTTGGTTACCTTGGAGGTGAACCTCACTTCGTCATACGCCAGATGGCTATAAGGAGTGAAGCAGAACGTAAGCAGGCCATGGCAATAGCCATAGTATGGGGGCTACTTACGACGTTTGGGGCATGGCTGCTTGGGCTTGTGGCTTTGTCCATGTTTGGTGCAGAGGCTGTAGCAGATCCCGAGGAGATAATGCCATACACGGTAATACATCTTACACCACCTTTGTTGGCAGGTATATTGCTCGCTGGTGCAATAGCTGGGATGATGTCAACTGCGGACTCACAGCTAGTCGTGGCGAGCTCCTCAATTGTCCAGGATTTATATTGCGGAATTATTAAAAAGGGTGAAACACGCAAAGAAAAAGTGGTGATACTCTCTCGAATCATAACCCTTATAGTAGGCGCTCTGGCGTTTGTAATAGCGGTAACATCGGAACGCGTGGTTTATACATTGGTATCTTATGGATGGTCAGGACTTGCTGCAGCATTCGCCCCTGCTGTGACCTTATCGTTGTGGTGGAAAAAATTTAACAAAATCGGAGTATGTACATCATTTATTGTGGGCCTCGTTGTAACAATTGTCTGGATAGTGACAGGATTAGACAAAATCTTGACCGTGCGGATTGCAAGCTTTGGCATCTCAATGGCCACGGCTGTAGTAGTGACACTGATACGTTCAAAAGCTTGACACCTCGATTGTTGAGTTTAATTATTTAAGAAGATAGTAAAGCTCATTTTAAGTTTAGGAGATAGGGGGTATCATGGAAGAGCGTGCACGTTGGCGCCGGAGGGCAGATTTCATATTTGCTGCCGTAGGTGCAGCGATTGGTCTCGGTAACGTGTGGCGTTTCCCCTACATTGCATTTAAATACGGTGGTGGTGCATTCCTTATACCCTATTTTGTTGCGCTACTCACTGCAGGTATACCACTGTTGATTTTGGAGTTTGGCCTCGGCAGGATGATGCAGGCAGGTGCACCTGCAGCCTTCGCTAAGGTGCGTAAAAACTTCGAATGGATAGGCTGGCTCTCACTATTTGCGGTTATGCTAATATTCTTCTACTATACTGTTATAATGGCATGGTGTTGGAACTATGTCGTGTTTAGTGTCAACATAAAAGAATGGGCTGCACGTTCTGAGCAGTTTTTCAAACACGATTTCCTACGTTTAACAAGTGGGCCCGGTCATCTTGGCCATATACTATGGTACGTGGTTATAGGGCTGGCTATATCATGGTTATGGTCATTCTTCTACTTAAGGCATGGCCCAATAAGTATCGGTAAAGAGATCTACTTTACGGTAATCATACCTTGGATAATACTTGTGATACTCGTCATACGTGGGTTGACGCTACCTGGCGCGATTAAAGGGTTAAACTACTATTTGACACCTAATTTTGCCGCACTTAAGAATCCAGAAACATGGCTTGCTGCATACGGACAGATATTCTTTACACTTAGCCTCGCCATGGGTACGCAAATAGTCTATTCGAGTTACCTCGAACGTCGCACTGATGTCAATAACAATGCAATAGTTACTGCACTGGCTAATTGTGGTACCTCATTCTTTGCCGGGTTTGCAGTATTTTCCGTGCTGGGATTCGCTGCACAGGCATTAGGTGTACCAGTGCCTGAGGTGACAAAGGGTGGGTTACATCTTGCGTTCATCACATACCCTCGTATCATAAGTATGTTACCGGCTGCGCCAGTACTTGGTGTACTATTCTTCATACTATTGGTGACGTTGGCGATTGATTCACAAATATCGCAGGTGGAGCCTTTCATATGTGGGTTCATGGATAAGTGGCGCATCGATCGTAAGAAGATATTACCAATAGTTGCGGTATGTGGTTTCCTTGTGGGGTTGATATTTGCCACACGTGGCGGTTACTATTGGGTTGATATTATCGACCATGTTACATGTGAGTTTGGGCTTACACTTGTTGGGATACTTGAGGCCATAGCTATAGGGTGGTTCTTTGGTGCACGTAAGTTCCGCGAATATGTTAACGAGGTATCGGAAATTAAGATCGGTAGATGGTGGGATATCTGTGTAATGATAATCACACCATTGATATTATTATGGAGCTTCATATTCGCAATCTATAGGGAAGCTCGTTTTGGATACGGTGACTATCCACGTTGGGCTGGCCTCACAGGTATCGGTATTATTATACTGATCATCATAATGTCATTTGTACTTATGAAATTAAAAGGGAGAGAAGGATGAACCCAGGTGCTATTGTAATGTTAATAGTGGGGTGTTTGATCCTATACGGAGGATTGATATTTTCGATCTTGAGGATGCAGCGATAGGGGGGACGGTGGAGAAGGGACTCACCAGTCTGGTGGCACTCCTACGATATTTTGTTGACAGGAAAGAATTCGATGTTATTAATAAATTAAAGGAGGTGAAGACGCTCGATGAATTGATGGGTTTAATCACTGAAGCGTTGTGGGTAGCACGTAAGCAACGTGGTGAGAAGGGGCGTGACGAAGAAGATAGGTTTGTACCTATCCCCACAGAGGAAGATATAGAAGAGGTTTTAAATGCGGCGAGCAAGGACCTTGAAGCTGTAAAACGTAAATTAGTGTTATTTGCACTTGCTCGTCGCAGCTATGAGAAAGATTAAAAGGAGGGGCTGATGAAAAGAGTACTTACCATTTTGGGTGTGATAGCTTTAGGTGTGCTCCTATCTATTAGTGTGGTCAGTGGCAAGAAAGCAGCCCGCTACCCGCTATGGGAGACACTAAAGGAGTGGAAGACTGAGTATCAGATTGTCGATCTCACACACGCATTCTTCCGTGGTATACCAGTATGGCCGGGCTTCCCACCGATGAAAATAGACACACTTTACTGGTATGCCGAAGGTGAAGGTGTAGTTGCGAAGCAGGTTGAAGGCAAAGGTGGTGGTTACGGATTCTTTGCCGAATACTTCTGCCACGTAGGTCAATACGGTACGCATTGTGATCCACCTTGTCACTTCCATAAGGGTGGTAAAACCATCGACGAGATACCGGTAACCGAAATGATATGTCCATTGGTTGTTTTCGATGTACGTGATAAGGTAAAAGAGAATCCAGACTACGAGCTCACCGTGGATGATATCAAAGCATGGGAAGCAAAATACGGTCCAGTACCTGAGGGCGCATTCTGCTTGATGTGGACAGGTTGGTCAGAAAGATGGCCTGACCCCGATAAGATGAGGAATAAAGGTCCCGACGGTTATGCTCACTATCCAGCATGGGGTATGGAGGCACTCAAATATCTATTCGAAGAGCGTCACATAACTGCGGTTGGACATGAGACGACAGATACAGATGGTGGGCTGAGAACCTCACGTGATGGGGATTACTCCTGCGAATCTTATGTGCTCACAAAAGGATGGCAGATTGAGCTGGTGAACGTACCTGCAGGGGTGGAGCTACCTGAAGCTGGTGGTATAGCCATAGTTACGTTCCCGAAGGTAAGAGGTGGCTCTGGCTTCCCGGCACGTGTAATCGCTATCATACCTAAGTAGTAAACATTTAACTCCTGGGGTAGCTAGGGTAGCTACCCCAGGGTGTATCATCGAAAAGGAGGTAACATGAAAAAGTTAGCCCTAATAAGTATGGTGGTTCTACTTGGGAGTAGTGGTTTACTTCTGGCTGAGGCGAAGGTGACCTGGGGTGGTACATTCTACACGTACGGGTTCTTCTGGAATAACGCGGATTTCAACAAAGACACCAAAGACGGCGATATGTACTACTACGTTCATGGTGACATAGGGGCGACGGCTGAGCTCGATGGTATAACGATCGTGGGTAAGGTAACAGACTGGGGTGTATTTGGTAGACATCCAATCTACTACTCAGGGCAGGAAGGTGTAGGTGCTCACTTCAAGGAACTCTATCTCACAATCAACAATATTTTCGATTCACCTATAAGCCTGTCGATTGGTAAGAAACACATACTCTACGGGTATGAGTTCTTCGATGGCGGTGAGGATGGTGCAATGGGTGTCGTTGCCAATATCAGCACGGAGACTTTCAATGGCGATATATTTGCGTATAGGCTTGAAGAGAATGGTGGGCTCGGTTATGTAGGTTCATATACTTCAGTGGTGCCGCCCGACATGGATCTGTTGGGCTTCTATGGGACACTGAATCTCATGGATGGTAAAGTCGGTATCAGCCCATACGTGTTCATGCGCAGGAAGATGGCAGCCGATACCACGTTGGGTGACAAACCTATGTGGTTCGGTGTACGTTCGGAAGGTTCACCTTTTGCTGGGGTAGATTATGTGGTTGAGTTCACGATGATGGGCGGTAAAAATGAACTAACTGATATGAGCTATGGTGGTATGCACTATATGGCGAAAGTGGGTTACTCCACGGGACCGTTCTCGTTCGGTGTTGCCTATGCTGCATTCAGTGGTGATGATACAGCAACTACTGATAAGTATGAACTTTATACAGCGCCACTCGATGGCCCGTACACCTATGGGTTCTATAAATGGTGGCCAGGTTTCGGGCCAGCCCATACTATGCTAACTCCATATAGCTTTGCGTGTGTGGCGGATTGGGATATGTGGATGACCAACGAGAATGTGCTCGATATATACGTAGGGTATGCTTCTGGCCCTATATCGGTGAGGTTCGATTTCTTCGGTTATGGGTTTGATAAGGAGGCTCCTGGTATAGAGAAGACAGGGTTCCTCACTCGTGGGCAAGAGGTAGCCGTCTTTGTCTACTATAACTATAACGATATCGTGGATCTTGGGTTCACCGCCGGTATGTTCATGCCGAATAAGGATAACTTTGGTGACGAGGCTACGAACGCTCTCGGTGGTTACTTCTTCGTATTCAAATCGTTCTAATCTAAACGGTTCTTTAAAAGGGGGTGGAGGGCTCTCCATCCCCTTTTTTATTATTTTTATCCCGTAGCAATAGAGGGGTGTAAATGATATTCAAACACGTACGTAAAAGGGAGTATAAAGTTTATTTATTGTTCAATGAACACCTCAATACGGTTGGGGAGTGTTTGACCAAATTCAAAGAGATGACGATCAATTACCTCAATAATAATCCACTTTATGAGGAGAATGCACTCGATGTACACAAGCTGGAGAGCAAAGCAGATACTATACGTAGAAATATCGAGAAGGAGATACATGGGGGTGCATTTTTGCCATTCCTGCGTGAAGATTATATAGAAATAGCGGAACGTATCGATAAAATTGCAGATAAAGCTGAAGCTGTGGTTGATTTTTACATGTTGGTAAGACCTCAGATACCTGATTCACTGCATGATGCTATAAAAGAGTTAACTGATCGCACCATTGTGGGGTTGCCACATTTGAAGAATATGTTCGATCTACTTGATGTCGATATGACAAAGGTAGTAGATGAAGCAGCGAAAGTTAATATTATCGAAAGTGAGGTCGATCAGCTCGAACGTGAGCTAATCAAAAACGTTTTCAATTTAGATATCGATCTTGCCCTAAAAATAATTTTGAGGGAATTGATACGAAGTATTGCAGACATATCAGATCTTATACAAAATGCCTCCGATCGTATAGAAATATTGACCGCCAAGTATAGAGTTTAGCTTATGTCGCCCGTCATATTGTTGGTTGCAGCTGGTATATATGTGGGTTGGAATATAGGTGCAAACGATACAGCTAACTGTATTGGCACCGCAGTGGGATCGGGATTGATCTCCTACAGTAAGGCCGTCATCCTTATAGCTATATTTATTATCCTTGGTGCTTCCCTACAAGGGGAACGGGTAATCGAAACAATAGGTAAAAATATCGTAACCGAAATAATACCTGTACCAGCAATCATCACAGCGTTACTTTCGGCGGGCGCTTTTGTCACAATAGCTACGTATCTGAAGTTACCTGTATCCACTTCACAGGCAATTGTTGGCGGAGTCACGGGAGTAAGTTTAAGTGTTGGTGTAAACGTTGCTTGGAACGAAATCCTATCAATAATCCTCTGTTGGATAATAAATCCAGTTGCTACACTTGTCATCGCATATGGGTTATATCACATTTTGAACGCACTTGCACGTAGGGTGAAACGCATCCGGGTATGGGAACGCTTCATTACCGTATTGCTTGTGGTTACCATAAGTTATATGGCTTATTCATTAGGTGCGAACCACGCCGGTAATGCAGTAGGACCGATCGCTAACTTAGGTGTCATCAAATTGAGGTGGCTTGCAATTATAGGTGGATTATCCATAGCGTTAGGTTCAATAACGTATGGGCATAGAGTATCAGAGACCGTCGGAAAGAGTATCACATTATTAGATCCCATAACTGCGTGTGCGGCACAGCTTTCGATCGCTATCGTAGTACATATGTTTTCAATCCTTGGTATACCGGTATCAACTTCACAGGCAATAGTGGGTGGCGTCATAGGGGTGGGTTTGGTACGTGGTGTTACTGCGATTAATAGAAACATAATAATAAAAATTATAATCGGTTGGATAGCTACCCCTTTAATATCAGCTATACTTGCCTTTTCTATTTATAAAATTGTGGCGTGATATTTATTTACAACCCCTTGTTGACGATAGGCTATAGACATTATTTTGATGATGTGAGCATGGGATCACACTATCCACTTGTCAGTTGTTTTAACAGAAGGGGGGAGAATGGCAACAATTATAGAAAAATTGCGTAAAATCGTAGAGGAAGCTGCCGTCATCACAGAGAAGGATGCCATGGAGCCCTATCTTCACGATGAAACACCTGGTTTAAAAGGATATGCCGAGGCGGTGGTTTTACCTTCATCTACGGATGAGGTATCCCAAATAATGGAGCTTGCCAACCGTGAGCTGATAGCTATTACACCAAGGGGAGGCGGTACAGGGCTATCGGGTGGCGCCGTCCCACAGGGTGGTATTGTACTGTCACTTGAGAAGCTGAACCGCATATTGGATATCGATGTGGCGAACTCCGTGGCAGTGGTGGAGCCCGGTGTAGTTACGGGTACGTTACGTGAGGAAGTGGAGAAGCTCAACCTTTTCTATCCCCCCGACCCCGCAAGCTTAGATTCGTGTACCATTGGGGGTAATATTGCCGAAGATGCAGGTGGTGCACAAACTCTCAAATATGGTACCACCAAAAACTACGTGTTGGGGTTAGAAGTAGTGTTACCCACCGGTGAAGTGATACTTACAGGTGGCAAATTAATGAAGAATGCCACAGGGTATGAATTGATGCACCTCTTCATAGGTTCAGAGGGTACGTTGGGGGTTGTTACAAAGGCAATACTTAAGCTCATACCCGCACCTAAATATCGAGTGGATTTACTTATACCGTTTACGGAATTCGAAAACCTCAGCCGTACGGTATTGGACATCTTACATAAACATGGTATATTACCGGCAGCACTTGAGTTTATGGAGGCCAAAGCCATAAAGGCTTCCGAACAACACACTGGTGAGAAGCTACCATTTCCTGAAGCTAAAGCGCTATTACTTGTGGAGCTTGACGGTAATGATAGCGATCTACTCACCAAACAGTACGAAGTGATCGGTGAGGTAGCATTGAACAACGATGCGATAGATGTGCTTGTTGCGGAAGATGAACGTAGACGTGCAGACCTATGGCGTGCAAGGCGTGTAATAAGTGAGGCATTGAAGTCCACGGGTGAGGTGGCACATGAGGATGTGGTTGTCCCCCGTAGCAAGATACCGGAGTTACTCAAATACATTGAACAGCTTGAATCCACATACGGGTTACCGATCGCAGTGTATGGGCACATAGGGGATGGTAACCTTCACGTCAATATACTGAAACGCGATATACCGGATGATATATGGCGACAAAGATTGCCAACTCTTGTGCATGCGCTCTACTCAAAGGTTGTCTCTGTGGGAGGAAAGATTTCCGGTGAACACGGTATAGGGTTGGCCAAACGCCAATATCTAAGTATGAGTGTAAGCCCTGAGGAGATAGCTCTTATGCGTAACATGAAAAAGATGCTCGATCCTAACAATATTCTCAACCCAGGTAAGGTCTTGTGATCTAAGTTAGCGTCTTTTCTTGCGTTTCTTTTTCTTCTTTCTCTTGGTAGGGATGGTATCTACCTTCTGTGGTGTAGGCAAAAGTATGCGCCCTTTTCTCTCCTCTGGAGTGGGTGTAGTAACTTCTGTTGATGTTTCAGCTGCTACTGCACGTTCTTCTTTCTCCTTGTAATACGCACGTCTGCGAGTTTCAGGCGATGGGAAACGCCTCTCCCATGCCACTACTATGGGTGATAACACAAATAGTGACGAATAGGTACCAGTTATCACACCTATGAGTAACGCGAGCGAAAAATCATGTATAACTTTGCCCCCAACTATAAACAAAGCGAGTAACACAAATATTGTAGTTAATGAGGTTATAATGGTACGCGATAGCGTTTCATTTAGGCTGCGGTTAACAATATCGGGGAATGCAGTTTTTGGATACAGGCGTAAGTTTTCGCGTATTCTATCGGATATAACTATGGAATCGTTTATTGAATAACCGATGATTGTAAGCAATGCCGCTATTATAGCGATGGTGAACTCGCGGTTAAGTATATTGAGTATACCAATGGTTATCAACACATCATGTATGAGTGCTATCACTGCAGCTACCCCAAATTTATACGTGAATCGCACAGTTATATAAAGTAGCATAATAAATAAACCACAGACTACAACCCAAAACGCACGTAGCTTCAACCCCCTCGATATCACAGCACCTATTTTCTCAACCCTCTCTATTCTTAATGGATTATTGGGAAAATGTTCCTGTAGCACTTTAGTGATGAGCTCAGGGGTTACATTCTCGGTTAGCTGGGTTCTTATGAAGAAATTATAGTTTGTTGTAACATCACGCTGTATGATGGCATGCCCTAAACCTACCTCAGTTAAGGCTGAACGTATCTCCTGTGTGGTTATCAAGCTGTCAAAATGCACTTCAACAAACAGCCCACCTGTAAACTCTATCCCATAGTTAAGTCCATGACGTATTACCAGCGATGTGACCCCCGTAACTATGAGGGCGAGTGAAACGAAGATCGTGAACCTCGATAGCCGCAGAAAATCTATATTCGGTACTCTCTTTATAAACTTTATCATCTTATATCAAAAACCTTGGTACCTTATAAAATGAAGTTATCCAATCCAACATAAACCTTGTAAACACTATAGCGGTGAAGAAGTTTGCCAATATTCCGATACTTAGAGTGATACCAAACCCTTTGATAGGTCCAGTACCGAAGAAGTATAGGATAACTGCCATCAATAAGGTGGTGAGATTGGCATCCAGTATCGTTCTGAATGCGTTACCAAATCCTGCACTTATAGCAGTTCTTAGTGTCTTACCTGCAGCCAACTCCTCACGAATACGTTCAAATATGAGCACGTTTGCATCCACACTCGTACCAACGACAAGTACAAGCCCCGCGATCCCTGGTAATGTCAATGTAGCATTAAATAGCGATAACACTGCAAGTATAAGGATGATATTTATGATCACTGCAATATCTGCTATTATGCCTGACAAGTGATAATAGAATACCATGAAAATAAATACCACTATAGCACCAATATATATTGCGTGTATACCTGCACGTATGGAATCACTACCTAACGTTGGACCTACTGTTCGCTCTTCTACGATTTCGAGTGGCGCCGGTAATGCACCTGCTCGTATAACCAATGCGAGGTCACGTGCATCCTCCACCTTAGCGCGTCCCATTGTGATTTGACTTCTACCTCCGATGATACGTTCACGTACTACAGGTGCTGACTGCACCACATTATCTAGGATGATGGCAATCCTACGTCCTACGTTTGCACCCGTTATGTCAGCCCATCTCCTACGTGCCCATGGCTTCATGTCAAGGTCGACACGTGGTTCGAGCGGATTCTCAGCCGTCCCAATACCAGGACGTGCATCTGAAATAGCGTCACCCGAAAGCAAAACTTCCTTGTCAACAAGTAGCACCTCCACCACTTTATGTCCCATACGTTCTAAAGGTTTGGAATATAGGAACTCTTTATCTTCGGGCAATATATTACAGACTTCTGGTAGACGAAGGTATTTATTGAATAGGCTTGTATCTTCCACTTTTATGAACAAGCGTTCAGGTGCACCCCTCTCAAATAATGATAACACGGGGTTGGGTAACAACGCATAGGTGTCTGTGGTGACGCTAAGTTCATATGCATGTATTATGCTATCGATTTTTTCAATAAGCTCCCACGTCTTTTTGCTCTCTTCCACCAGCCTGAACTGTAATTGCGCTGTCTTCTGGATTATTTCTTTAGCACGTTCTGGATCCCGTACACCTGGCAACTGTATAACTATGTACTCATCACGTAATGGCATAATCTGAGGTTCACTAACCCCGAACTGATTTATTCTATTCTCTATTATGCGTAATGCCCTGTCACGTGCATCTTTACGTTCCTCAGGCGTGAGCTCCTCCGCTTTAACACGTAATACAAGATGCATACCACCCTGAAGGTCGAGCCCAAGATTGAGCGCCCTCCGACGTAATTTCTTGAACTCCTCTACGGGTAATGTAGCACGTGCTTCAGGTGTGAGTTTATAATACTTTACAGTATAAGAAAACTGCCATAAGGCCAGCCCCACCACCAGCAAGATGAAGAACCCTCTGCGACCCAATTTCATCTAATGAAAATAAGAGCAATCCCCACATAGTCAATCATCGTCCCATTTTATATATGGAGTAGATGATACCGCCAACCAATACACCTAACGTAAAGAAAAGCGTCACCCATGCAGAAGCTGGCATCACTTATCTTTAGGATCGTCAATAGTTTCGGATTTAACTGCTTCGCGTTCGAGTTCCTTCACCGAAGGAGGTGCCACCTCTATTTCACGGAACTGTAATGCCCCAGTACCTGCAGGTATAAGGTTACCTACTATGACGTTTTCCTTGATACCTCGTAGCTCATCGATCTTACCTTTGATTGCTGCATCTGCTAATACGTGTGCTGTCTCTTGGAACGAAGCCGCTGATATAAAGCTCTCGGTAACAAGTGATGCCCTCGATATCCCCAGAAGTAAGGGTCGAAACGTTGCCCTTCTGCCGCCCATCTTTTCGATTCGATTATTCTCTTCCTCAACCTTCACACGATCTACGATCTCTTCTCTTATGAATTTCGTATCACCGGGATCTATGATTTCGACCTTCGACAACATCTGTCGAATTATAATCTCTATATGTTTATCGTTTATACGTACCTTTTGCAACCTATAGACCTTTTGTATCTCCTGTAACAAGAACTCTTGTACAGCTAACACACCTTTAGCACGTAAAATATCGTGAGGGTTGATATCACCAACACATAGTTTTTCACCCGCTTTCACCTCTTTGCCTTCCCACACGAGCAGATATTTTTCATACGGTATGCGATACTTTCGCTCCATGCCATGCCCCTGCACTACGATTACCCATGCGTCTTTTTGAGGTTTATCAAATCTTACCCATCCATCTATCTCTGATATGACTGCTGGATCGTCCGGTTTACGTGCTTCAAATAACTCAATCACCCTTGGCAATCCACCGGTTATATCCCAAGCTCTCGATATCGACGTAGGTACCTTTGCGATTAAGTCACCTGGTACCACATGTTCACCTTCCTTAACGAATATGTAAGCACTGCGTGGCATGTACATCTCTTGTACCACTTTATCTTCTTGCATTATAAGTACTTTTGGATGTACACGCCTATGTTCGATTATTACAGGTTGTTTCCTCTGTGTACGTTCATCGT
>Ga0209410_1000851_pt1 | contig 14455 bp, 11 predicted proteins | sample Mar14436cmmetaG_FD_184135 | JGI IMG/M metagenome (GOLD analysis project Ga0209410, IMG submission 184135) | Marine hydrothermal vent microbial communities from Guaymas Basin, Gulf of California to study Microbial Dark Matter (Phase II) - Marker... ... | reverse complement strand
GCCCCTACCTGCCCCACCTGCACGAGGTCCCCGGCCTTAACCGTCACCCACGCTCCCACGGCGTCCCTATTGCTTTTAACTCCTACGAGCTTCAGGGTCAGCCAGTTGTTTCTGTTACCCCCATCGTTTCGGAGTAACACCCCTGGGCCGTCCAAGTTCGCTACATATATATCCATATCCCCATCGTTGTCGTAATCCCCTACGGCAGCTCCCCTGCCTATGTACTCCTCGCTCGTGAAGTAATCTCCGGACTGGAGGGCAACGTCCGTGAAAGTTCCATCGTGGTTGTTCCTGAAGAGTATGTCCTCCTCGGGGTACAGGTGATGGGCATCTCCGTTAGTTATGAAAAGGTCCTTCCATCCGTCGTTGTCGTAGTCCACGAAGTACCCGGCCCAGGACGTGTACTGCCCGAGGACCGCCGCCACCCCGGCCGAGGCCGTGACACCTTCGAAGTACCTCCCCATGTTCCTGTAAAGACAACAATATCCCATGTCCGGCACGAAGATGTCCAGGTCCCCGTCGTTGTCGTAATCTGCGAAGTCCGGGGACATGGAGGACACCGCCTCCCCGAACTCCCCCATGGAGACCTCAACCTCCTCGGCCACCTCCGTGAAAGTCCCATCTCCGTTGTTCCTGTATAGGTAGTTCCCCATGGCGTCGTTGCACACGAATATGTCCATATCCCCGTCCCCGTCGAAGTCCCCGGCCCCCACACTCATAGCCCTACCCTCTGGGTTGTAGACCCCGGCCTCCCTGGTGACGTCCGTGAACGTGCCATCGCCGTTGTTGCGGTAGAGGACATCGGGCTGGCCCGCATAGGAAAGGGGACCTGGGAAGACTTCGGCGGAGAAGCAGACCTTGAAGTCCGGGTCGAAGTCCAAGTAGTTCCCCACATATAAGTCCAGGTCGCCGTCGTTGTCGTAGTCCAGGAAACATCCGCTCACGCTCCAGAGGGGACATCCCACCCCGGCTTCCTCCGTAACATCGGTGAAAGTACCGTCCCCGTTGTTCCTGTAGAGGACGTTCGGCCCGTAGTTGGATACGTATATGTCCGGATAGCCGTCGTTGTTGTAGTCGCCTATCGTGGCACCCATACCGTAGCCGGCGTCACCGACGCCGGCCTCCTCCGTGACGTCGGTGAACGTTCCGTCCCCGTTGTTGTGGTAAAGCCTGTTAGTAAGGTTCCTGCCCTTGTAGGGGGAATCGGGATCACTTATCCCTTCAAGGTAACATCCCTGGACCACGTATATGTCCAAGTACCCGTCCTGGTCGTAGTCCAAAAACGCACATCCGGGCCCCGTGGCCTCCAATATGGAACTCATATGCTCGTCCCCGAACGTATGACGGAAGTTTATACCTGCCTCCTTCGTAACGTTCACGAAGACTGGAAGTTTGCCTCCATAAGCTAAGCTCGGCACGAGCAACCACAACGCCAACATCTTACGCATAATTCATCCCTCCTTCAACTTGGGCCTTCAGACCCTCCGCGAACTCCCTCGCTCGCCTCAGGTCTTCCTCGTTCGGCCTCCCCTTATTTATGCCCCCGAAAAGCTTCAAAGGTCCGACCGTATCGAACCCCTTACATGAGAACTCCCCTACTATTCTAAATCCTTTCTCCAAGAGCTTTTTCCTCAGGGGTCTGTGGTATAATCCAGCGGGGCCAGCGCCCCTCGTCGAGAATATGAAGGCTCCCTTGCCCTCGAGGGCCGGCAACTTCTCAACGAACGAGAGGACCCTCCTGTGAGGTCTCTCGAAGTATATGCCGGAACCGAACCCGATGAGGTCGTAGTCCTGCAACCTTTCAACTTCGACCTCCTCAGGTCCCAGTACCTCGGCCCCTAAGACCTCCGCCATGGCCCTTGCGACCTTTTTGGTGTTGCCGTGGTGGACCGAGACGCAGATAATTATAGCTTTCATCGAATTTTGGGTTTTGCGGGGGCACGATGGCCGTACCCCCACCCTTTTCGATGCCTCAACCCGAGCCCTTCCCCTGGTTGTACCACTTCAGGATGGCGCTCACGGTCGCGTTTATCACAGGATAGACTATCGGCGAAGGGGTCAGGAGGGGATGCGTCCCTATCTGAAGCACATCTATGTCCATGTCGGTCATCTTGCCCAATATCATCGTCGCGAACATGTTCACCATCTCGCCGACGGAGTCCCCTCCCCTCACCTGCGCCCCCAGAAGCACGTGGGAATATCGGGCGAAGAGGAGCTTCACGTAGACCTTACTTGCTCCCGGAAGCCTACCGGGATGGCGGTCCACTGTCTCCGCGGTGCCGACGATGTAATCTATCCCGAGGTCCCTGGCCGCCGTCTCGGTGATGCCTGACACCCCGAAGGCCACCTCCCCCACCTTGGTGGAGAAGGAACCTAAGACCCCGGGATATTTACGCACTACCTTTATGGAGAACAGGTTGGACCCGGCGAGCCTCCCCTCGGCCATGGCAGTGGACGCCAGCATTATCTTCGAGAACTCCCCGGTGAAGAAGTGCTTCTTGGCCGCACAGTCCCCCACCGCGAACATCCTCCGGTCGGACGTCCGGAGGTACTCGTCGACTATCACCCCGTACCTCTCATCGTATTCCAGGCCGAGCTTCCGGGCCAATTCTATGTTCGGCCTGTATCCGGCGGAGACGATGACGAGGTCCGCAGGTATACGGGTGCCGTCCTCCACGAGGACGCCGTCCACCTTCCCGTTCCCCGTGATCTCCTTCACGCTCTCCCCAACCCTCACCTCAACACCCATGCCCTTTAGCTCCTCCTGGACCATGTCCCCGAACTCCGGGTCCATAGCCAAGGGAAGAAGGTGGGGCAACTTCTCTATGAGCGTCACCTGCTTGCCCGCCTTCACAAGTTCGTCCACCACCTCTACCCCGATGAACCCCCCGCCTATCACCACTACCTTCCGAGCCTCGGAGACAGCATCTTTCAATTTCTCCAAATAAGGCCTTTGCTTACGTACGAAGTACACTCCATCCAGATCTATCCCCGGTATGGGGGGTACGAAGGGGACCGACCCCGTCGCTAAGACCAAACGATCGAAGGATATCTTGCCAGACCGTTCCATCAGAAGCACGTCCCCGTCCCGTCCTTCGACAGTATCGACGATGATATCTATCCCCTTGGACTTCAAAGGTTGGTCCGGCATTATGTCGTCGTCCACTCCGGCGAGTGTGTGCAACACGTAAGGGATACCACAAGGGATGAGGGCCACCTCCTCCCTGCGTATCAGGGCTATGCTTTTCTCAGGATAAGTATTCTGCGCGGAAAGGGCAGCGGTCACTCCAGCAGGTCCTCCACCTACCACCACTACATCGTACCGTCTCTTCGCCATTCCATCCTCCTCCCTGGTTCAGGTTCACCTTCCCTCGAGAGTCTCGTACGGGTCGGGACCAGGTATGTTGTCCCACTGGGCCCCGAGGTCTATCCACTCTGCGAAGAGCCTTCTTTCGTCATCGCTCAGGGGCTTCCCCGGGGGCATCTGTACTATCGGCCTTACGTAAGGTACCTTATCATACTGCTCCCCGAGCTGCCTTCCCCAGAGGTGCCAGATGAGGGGGCTGTCCCTGGAGTCGCCCGGATGGACGTACCTGCCGCCTACCGACAACGGCTTGCCTTCCACAGGTTGGAGCAAGCTTTCGTAGGCTTTGTTGAAGAAAGTTCCTTCCTCGTGCTCAACCATTTCGGGGCTCAGGTCCAACCCTCCTGCAGGGGAGGGGCCAGAATGGCAGCCTACGCACCTGGCCCTGATTATCGGCATAATATCCCTCCTGAAGTCCAAGGTCTTCCTCTCCTCCGGAGGGGCCTTGACGGGATAACCTATCTGCGCGGGCGTCGCCTTCCTAAGCGCCATCCCCACCCATTCCCTGGGGGCAAGTTCCTTGTCCTCGTGGCAGCCTATGCATCCCCTCCTGCTTCCCCTCCTCACCCACATCCACCCTCGCATCGTCTTAAGCGCCAGGCCGTCCTCGTCCAAAAGCTGGATGAAGAACGGGGTGTCCGCAGCTATCTCGACGTAGAACGATCCGTCCTCCTCAACGGGGGCCTCCCCTATTATCCTGGTCTGCACGAAGCATGTCGCCCCGTTCGAGGTTGAGCCAGGTCCGGCCTGCCCTATACCTAAGGGAAGTTTGGAAAGCCTTTCGGCCTCCTTTCTGCTTACGGGTATCCCCTCCACGAACCTGACCTTCTTCACCTGGCCCGGCCTGAGCCTCTGCACGTCCGGCTGGTCGGAGTCGTAGACGCTGAGGCATTGAAGGTGTCCCGTGCTCTTGCTGTCCACGACTATCGTTATCCTCCCCTTCGGTCCGGGATGCTCCACAAGGGCCACTGGGTCGACGTCGTTCCACTCAGGGTCGTCGTATATGGCCTTTCCCACCGTGCCCTTCTCGAAGTCGAAGAAGTACAGGCCGTAGTCCTCCTCCCAGGATGGCTTATAGGCCACGGCGAGCCTTCCGTCGGGGGTCGGATGAGGCGTGAAGTAGAACCCCCCGTCCCTGCTTAGGACCTTGTGCGTCCTCAGGGGCCTCCTCATCAGCACCCAGGCCAGCCTCCCGGAGCCGTCGGGCGTGTCCCCGTCGGATTCCACGAACACGACTGCCCACTCGGGCTTCTCTATCTCGCAGGGCATGGCCTTAACCAGAGCACCCTGGTGGTTGCCGTAGAAGAGGTTGAGGCCGGTGCCGGACCAGTCTATACAGAGGAGGGCGAAGATTCCGTTTGGGTAGAACCTGTTCCCCATGTGCTGCCAGCTCGAAAAGAGGGTCCTTCCGTCCCTGAGGGTGGTGGGGGAGAAGTCGTCGCTCAGGTTGAAGGTGACCCTCCACGTGACCACGGTGTCCCTCGGGGGTGCCGCAGGCTCCAGGCTCCTAACGTATATCGCAGTCGAAAGTCTCCTCATGTGCTCGTCGTAGGTCCCGGCCACATCGCTCACGAACGCTACCCACCGGACGTAATCCGTGAACTCCGGAGGGGTCAGGGGAGAATGACAGAGGTAAACGGGGTCTATGCAGTTTCCCATGTCGCCGTCGGTGACCTTGCGCTTGTTGCTCCCGTCAGCATCCATCTCCCATATGTCCCAGTTGTCCTCGGGCCTGAGCTTCCCTGCGAAGACTATGTGCTCCCCGCTCGGTTCGACGTCGGGGTAGCCAGCAGCGGCGAACTCCGGGGTGAGGACCTCGGGCTCTTCCTCCCCCGGATGGAGCACGACTATCCTGCTCCCCAGGGGAAGGGGCTTCGCAGGCTGGAAAACGAAACCCCCTCCACGCTCCTCCGTGTGAAGGGGGTACTGGGTGAAGAGTATGGGGTAGGTAAACGAGGGCCTACGCCCCCAGAACCTCGGAAGGCAGGACGCAAGGACCACCGTCACGGCGCACGCTAAGGTCCACCTCGATACCTTCATGGGCCCTCCCTCAACATCCCTCGCTACTTACCTTTATCTCCCTTATCAGATCCCTCAGCACCGACGGCCTTATCCCCTGCTCACCGTCCGAAAGCACGGTCCGGGGGTCGGTCCTCTCACCTATGACCTCTATAAGGAGCCCGTGGGCGCCGGCCCCTATCCCGGCTTTGGCCGCAAACGGCACCATCTCCGCCCTCCCCGTGCTGTGGCTCGGGTCTACGAGTACAGGGAGGAAGGTCTCCTTTTTAAGGGGAGCTATCACATCCAAGTCGAGCGTGAACCTGTCGTAAAGTCCGCTGACGGATGTCCTCACCCCCCTCTCGCACAGGACTATATCTAAATTCCCTTCCTTGGCTATGTACTCTGCGGCGCAGAGCCACTCCCTGAGGGTGGCTGCCATACCCCGCTTGAGGAGCACGGGCTTGCCGTACCTTCCGACTTCGACCAAAAGGGGGAAGTTCTGCATGCTCCGGGAGCCTATCTGGAGCATGTCCACATACTGTCCAACGAGGCCCACGAGCCTCGGGTCCAGAACCTCCGAAACCACCGGGAGCCCGGTCCTCTCCCTCGCCTCGGCCAATATCTCCAGCCCCTTCTCCCCGAGCCCCTGGAAGCTGTAAGGGGAGGTCCTCGGCTTGAAGGCTCCTCCCCTCAGCATGTCCGCCCCGGCCTCCTTCACCGCCTCGGCTATCTCGAGGGTCTGCTCCCTGCTCTCCACGGCGCAGGGACCCGCTATTATGACGGGCCTTCCCCCCCCTATCTCGACGTCTCCCACCTTCACCGTCCGCGTGCGTCCGTCCCTATAAGCTTCCTGAAATTCCCTGGCAACTAAGCGGTATCCTTTGTCCATAGGGCCCACCCCCCGGAAGGGTATAAGAACCCTTTTCTAGAAAAGCAAGGAATGTACCGGACCCGCTTTAAACCTAACATCAAGTGCCACAAGATAAAGCTGTACACAGATCCGGAACGTAGGTGCGGAATTTCGCCACTACCTGCGGAATTTCGCTACCTCCCGTCCAGAAGCCTCCTGACTATCTCGTCGGGCCCGACCCCGTCGGCGTCGGCATGGAAACTTGTGACGAGCCTGTGCCTGAGGACCGGCAGTGCTACGGCCCTCACGTCCTCTATCGAGGGCGTATACCTCCCGTCCAACACCGCCCTGGTCTTCGCCCCGAGTATCAGGTACTGGGAGGCCCTGGGGCCCGCCCCCCACCTCACCCATCTCCTCACGAACTCAGGGGCATCCGGGGACGGCCTCGTGTCCCTCACGAGCCCTACGGCGTATTCCACCACCTTGTCCGAGACCGGCACCCTCCTCACGAGCCCTTGGAGTTCAACTATCCTTTTAGCATCCAAAATCTTATCTATCTTCGGCGTCGAAGCCCCTGTGGTGGAGTGGACTATCCTCCTCTCCTCCTCCTCGGAGGGATAATCTATCCATAGCTCGAACATGAACCTGTCCAACTGCGCCTCCGGAAGGGGGTACGTCCCCTCCTGCTCTATGGGGTTCTGGGTGGCGAGCACGAAAAAGGGCTCCTCCAAGGGATAGCTCTTGCCTCCGACGGTGACCTCGTATTCCTGCATGGCCTGCAGGAGGGCCGCCTGGGTCTTGGGCGGGGTACGGTTTATCTCGTCGGCGAGCACTATGTTCGCAAAGATGGGCCCTTTGACGAACCTGAAGTTCCTCCTCCCCGTGGTCCTGTCCTCCTCGAGGACCTCGGTGCCGGTTATGTCCGAGGGCATAAGGTCGGGGGTGAACTGTATCCTGCTGAACTTCAGGTCCAGCGCCCGGGCCAACGTGCTCACAAGGAGGGTCTTCGCCAGGCCCGGCACCCCCACCAGAAGGCAATGCCCCCTGGCCAGGAGGGCTATGAGCACCCCTTCTACCACCTCCCTCTGCCCGATTATCACCCTCCCAACCTGGGCCATGATCTCGTCCCTCGCCTCCCTGAGGGCCTCCACGGCCTTCACATCGTCCTTTTCCATATGTTCTCCTAGCCGGTAGTTCACCATACCGAATCCGAAAAAATTGTGTTCGTTCGAAAGAATCCAGGAGAATTTCCTGTACCCTGTCTCCTTTCTCCTGCTCCCTTTACCCCGCCAGCCATCCGCCGTCCACGAACAGGACCTGGCCCGTGATGTAATCCGAAGCCTCGGAAGCCAGGAACACCACCGCCCCTTTGAGGTCCTCCGGGGTCCCCCACCTTCCCATCGGGATCCTCGATGTTATCCACTCCCTCCTTTCGGAGTCCTGGAAAAGGGGTTCGGTGAGGTCGGTCCTGAAGTAACCGGGACCTATCGCGTTGACCTGGATGTTGTACTTGGCCCACTCCACGGCCAGTACTTTCGTGAGCTGGGCCACCCCGCCCTTGCTCGCAGAATATGCGGGTATGGTCTTCACTCCTATTACGCTCGTGAGCGAGGCCACGTTTATTATCTTCCCTCCCCCCTGCCTTATCATCACCCTGCCGACCTCCCTACAGCAGAGGAAGACGCCGGTCAGGTTCACCGAGAGGACCCTCTCCCATTCGTCCAGGGGGTAATCCTCCGACGCCTCCCTGTAGTTTATCCCGGCGTTGTTCACGAGGATGTCTATCCTCCCGAACTCCCCGAGGGCCTCCTCCACCATCTTCTTTACTTCCTCCTCCCTGCTCACGTCCGCCTTCAAAGGGAGGCACCTCCTCCCCAGGGCCCTCGCCTCGCCCACGACACCTTCCAACCTTTCCAAGGACCTGGCCACGACCACGAGGTCCGCCCCGGCCTCGGCGAGGCCCAGCGCCATCCCCCTCCCGAGCCCCCTGCTCGCACCCGTGACCAAGGCCACCTTCCCGTCAAGTCTCATCTTGTCCAATATCATCTCCTTCCCCCGATTTAAAGAGGCCCCGGCTTCGGCAGGGCCTCAATATAGCACATAGGGAACGCTTTGTCAACCTAACCCCGGGGCGCACGTCCTCGCACAGGACCCTTCCCTTGCCAGCTCGCCTACATTGGGTGTCGTGAGGAACCGCTCCCTCGGAAGCATCTTCCTAATACTTGATTATTGATACCACATCCCACCTCGAAAGCCTCTCCCTCCCCTTAAGTTCTGTAAGCTCTATGAGGAAGACGACCCTCGCCACCCTCCCTCCGAGCTTCTCCACGAGCCTACAAGTGGCGGCGGCCGTCCCTCCTGTCGCCAGGAGGTCGTCCAGCACCACGACCTTAGATCCCTCACCTACGGCGTCCCTGTGGACCTCGAGGGCGTCCGTGCCGTACTCCAGCTCGTACTCCTCCCTCAGGACCTCGGCGGGGAGCTTTCCAGGCTTCCTGGCGGGCACGAAGCCGCATCCGAGCTTGTACGCCACCGCCCCTCCGAGTATGAACCCCCTGGACTCTACCGCAACTATGAGGTCCGGCCCGACCTCGCCCGCAAGCTCGGAGAGCTTATCCACCGCCTCCCCGAAGGCCTCGGGGACCTTGAGGAGGGTCGTTATGTCCCTGAAAAGTATCCCCTTCTTGGGGAAGTCCGGCACCGAACGGATGTAATCCGCAAGCTCCATGCTCCCTCCTGGAAACATATATCAAGTCCTTACTCTAAGGCGAACTTCCTCTCCACGTAGAAGTGTCTGGGAGTGACGTCGGTCCTGAACTCCCAGAGGACGTACCTTACCATGCGCAGGAACGGCCTCATGATATGCCGGGACTCCAAGGGCTCGCTTCCGAAGGATATAGCCATAGGTGCTACGAAATTGTGGGAGAAGGAGCGGGACCAGACCTCCTCCCCGGAGGGCAGGCTTACGAGGTGGAACTTTATCCTCACCTCCACATTTACGGGTAGGTACCCTTCCCTGAGCGTCCAAGCGAGTTCCGGAGGAGGGCCGGGGGGCCTCGGATGTCCCACCATGACCTTCGGGACCGAAGTTCCGATGTACCCATCCATGACCAACAATCCATCTACCTTGAACACCTCATGTATGCGCTTCAGGTTCTCGGGCTCGGCCAATACCTCGTACCCGAAGGCCGTGTCCCCGGCGGTCCACCTCCAGCCCAGGGCCCAACGTACCTCGTCACCCCAGAGGACCTGGAATTGTTTGTGTTCCCTTAGGTCCCTGCCCACCACCTCGGCCACCCTGTCCCCCAAGGAGAGCCCCTTGTCCTTGGCCTCGGGGGCCCTCACGAAGCATATCACCCCTATCTTCTTCGACTCCTCCAAGTTAAGTCTCGCCTCGGTGCGCACGAGGAAGCGTATCGTGGTGGCCCTCTCGCAGCCAGCGAGGACCATAAGGATCGCTATGAACTGTATCCTCCTCATCCTTCCTTCACCTGGTCCAGGAGGTAGGCCCGTATGAAGGCATCTATGTCCCCGTCCAAAACCCCGTCCACATCGCTCGTCTCCACCCCCGTACGGAGGTCCTTGACGAGCTTATAGGGGTGCAACACATAGGAACGTATCTGGTTGCCCCATTCTATCCTTTTCTTCGAGCTCTCGAGCTCCTCCCTCTTCTTCTGCTCCTGCTCCTTGTAGTACTGGTAGAGCCGTGCCTTGAGCATCTTCATAGCGTTCATCCTGTTCTGGTACTGGGACCTTTCGGACTGACACTGCACGGTTATCCCGGTGGGTATGTGGGTTATCCTCACACCGGTCTCCACCTTGTTCACGTTCTGGCCCCCGGGCCCGCTGGAGTGGAAGGTGTCGACCTCTATTTCCTCGGGCCTTATCTCTATCTGTATGTCCTCGTCCACCTCGGGGTACACGAAGACGGCGGCGAAGGAGGTGTGCCTCCTGTGGTTGGCATCGAAGGGCGAGATGCGCACGAGCCTGTGCACCCCGCTTTCCGCCTTGAGGTACCCGTATGCATAGGGCCCCTTGACCTCCACGGTCGCGCTCTTGATCCCGGCCTCCTCGCCGGGCTGGAGGTCTATGACCTCCCCCTTGAACCCCTTCCTTTCTATCCACCTCAGGTACATCCTGAGGAGCATCCCGGCCCAGTCCATAGACTCAGTCCCCCCGGCCCCGGGGTGGATGGTGAGGAGGGCGTCCTTGGGGTCGTCCTCCCCCGAGAGCATCCTCCTGAGCTCCAAGGAACTTATGTCCTCCTCCAGGGACCTCACCTCATCCTCCAGCTCATCCGCCTCTTCCTCCTCCACGATCTCTGCGAGCTCCTCCAGGTCCCTGCACCTCGACTCCAAGTCCCTGAAGGCCTCGGTCCAGTCCTTGTGCTCCTTAAGCTCCGATATGACCTTCTGGGCCTCCTGTGGGTCGTCCCAGAACCCGGGCCGGGACATGAGGGATTCTAACTCCTCTATCCTCCTCTCCCTGCCCTCTACGTCAAAGATACCTCCCGAGCTGTCCGAGCTTCTCCGAGCAGTCCTTTATACGCTCCCTGAGTTCCTCCAACATGTTACCAGCCTCCTGTAATCTTAAGGACCTTCCTTCTCACCATATCGGGCTCGCCAATCCGTCTCGACCTTGCTCCAATCTTGAAAGACTTTCCTTAGCATAGGAGTAACCCTGATTTCATAAGGCATATTCGGCGTAATGCAGCCTGGTCTACCAACCCTCGTCTTTTTGGCTCCTGGACCTCCGAATGTATCAGCGAACCTCCAAAAAATTCCAGGGGTCAAAGAAGAGCCACAGTTAAGGCAGTGTACTTCTTCAGGTGCGAAGTTCTTGAAACATTTCGGACAAGTCATCTTCATCTCCCTAGCTATAAGACCGTGTTGGTCTTCGGGTGTGACCACCTCTGTGACGATTCTAGCGGAATTCATCTGGAGTAGACCTATCCCGAAGTATCTACAGAATCCTCCCAGCTCGTCGGTTACCTTCCCCTCATGCATCAGAAGGTAAAGGAACAATCTATCAGCCCATATGTTCTGAGCTGTCCATTTTGTCCTCCGAGCTTCCCTAACACCCTGCTTATTTCCCCCTCTGTCTCTACATGCTCGATCCACCCATGTATGTCTCGTCCTGCATCATAAGGTGTTGAGTGATTCCACATTTATGATCCACTAACTCGCTCCATCATCTTCTCTTCTTCCACCACCTCGTGCTCCAACCTCAACTCCCTGTACAAATCCCTGCTCTGCCTGAACCACTCCGACGTCCGCTCCCTATCCCCCTGCGCTAACGCTACAAGCCCCATATTGTGGTAAGTGACTGCCATCTCAAGTCTCATACCTAAGATCTCAAATAGCTTCAGGGCCTTCTCATAATACCTCAGCGCTTGCTCGTAGTCGCCCTGTGCTCTGTAGACGAGGCCGATGTTGTTGTAAGTTACAGCAAGCCCCGCTCGGTCGCCGACTTCTTCCCTGATAACTAACGCTTTCCTGTGATACTCCAGCGCACGCTCATAGTCGCCCTGAGTTCGATAGACTTCACCGATGTTGTTATAAGTTGTAGCCAGTCCAGCCCTGTCACCAATTTCTTCTTGAATAGCCAATGCTTTCCTGTAATACTCCAATGCCTGCCCATAGTCGCCCTGAGCTCGGTAGACTTCACCAACGTTGTTATAGGTTGTGCTCAGTCCCATCCGGTCGCCGTTTTCTTCCCGAATAGCCAACGCTTTCTCATAATACTCCAGTGCCCACTCATAGTTGCCCTGGGCATAGTAGATCGCGCCGATGTTGTTGTACGACTCAGCCAGTCCCATCCGGTCGCCAATTTCTTTCCGAATAGCCAATGCTTTCCTATGATATTCCAATGCCAACTCATAGTCACCCTGGGCCTTGTAGATGAGACCGATGTTATTATAAGACTCCGCCAACCCCGCTCGGTCGCCTAATTTCTCAGTAACGGATAAAAGCTCTCTAAAACTCTTAAGAGCTGCATCGTATTCACCCAAAGAGTAGTAAAATTCTCCAAGCCGCCTTAACGTCTCTTTTCTGGCCCGGAGGGAAGGTATATCATCACCTCTATACTCGTCCAGCAGGCTCTCCAGAAGCCTTATCTGCTCCATCTTTTCCTCCACAGGCAAAGCTGATGCAGTTCTGTAATCCCCCTCAGTCAAACGGGTAAGCACCTCACCCCGCACAGGCTCAGGCAGGGGGAACTCGTAGAGTCCACTGTGCCAGTCCCAGAAGTCCGGGGCTTCACCAGCCAGGAACGGTATCAGGTAGAGGGGTATCCAGAAGACCAAGGGACGTCCCAGGCGCCTGTAAGCGGAGCGCTTCCGGTTGAGATGGCTCAGGGTCCGCCTGGCCCGTTCCAGATCGGCGGAGGGGATGAGGTGTTCCAGGCCATAGATGAAGACGATGGCATCCTCCGGAACAGGATGGGAATTCGTCCTGCCGTTGAGAGCCTCCTCTATCGGAGGATAGGGATCGTCGGCGTCGGACGGGATGGCAACCTCGACGATGGGACGGCGCAGGTTGCGACGGATCTCCTCCATCAGCTCGGCACGGTATACGGGCACGTTGCACACTGCGAAGTATAGGGCAAAGCCCTTAGCCCGCCGCAGAGCACGTAACATCCTCAATGCTTCAAAATCGCAATTTGCAATTTGCAACCTTAACCTCCCAAAATCTCCCGTCCTCTTGGTGTTTTCCTCAATATCGGGTGCACGTCGGCCCAGCGCTCGTCGTTGAGGTATTCGAGGACCAGACGCTTCTGTAGCAACCTGGCGGAGGCCTCATCGCCGGGCACCCGTCGTTTCTGCGCTATCTCCTTGAGGTACGGAATTTCGTCCTCGTGCACGAGGTAATCGTACTCCCGGGCCATCCGCCGGACGGCCCTCTCCACGTGCTCCTCCGTTATCACCTCGTCGGCCTCGTCGCAGGCGAACCTCACCAGGCGCAGGAGGTCACGGACCGAGCCACCACAGACCTCCACAAGCTTCCAAACGGGTCTCTCGTTTTCAAAGATAGCTTCTATGTTTATTCTACGGCTGATAATCTCGAAGAGGGCCTTGCGCCCAGGTTCATAAGGGGTCCTGGCCTCATTAGGTTCGGCCACCTTGACCATCGGGAGCACATCAGTATTGGGAAAGGCGTCGCCCAGGTTGACGTTGAAGACCAGGGAGATGGGCACGGTATAGACGATGTGGCAGTGGGGAGCTTTCAACTGTTCAGCGTGCTCCACGAAAAGCTTGGAGTGGGTGCTCTGGCCGTCGGGAAGCTCCCGGTAATGCATCTTCTCCAACCCGTCGGCGATGACCACGAGCCCCTTTTTACCCCTCTTCGCCAAGCGCACCTGGACATCTTCCAGGAGGGCGTTAAGCCGCTGGATGAAGACGCTGAGTTCCCTTTCCAACTTCCGGCGTATCTCCACCCTACGGGAACTTCCGCTCTTTATCTGTCCAGTGATTACGGCCAGCATCCTGAGCAAAGGAACTTTCGCCCCCACTCCGAACTCGGCCCTTAAAGCTCTCTCCACATCCTGGCGCTGTTCCTCGGTGAGCACCTTCTCGGCGAACCATTTGTCCAGCTCCTCGACCAGCTTCCTATGTACGTCAAGCCCGCAGTCGTTGGCCTTTTCGTAGACACCCTTGGCGATGGAAACGAGCACATCCAGATATTCTATTTCTCCCAGGTCGAGGACATCTTCAACATCTATGTACACAACGAAGAAGCCAAGTTTTTCAAGGCTGGCTTTGAGTTGCTTGAGCTCCGTGGACTTTCCACAGCCACGGTGGCCGGTGACGAGCTGTTTGTGAAATGTGGGTGATGGGGTACGCCTTATGCGCCTGGAGAATACTTCAGCCAGATCGAAGCCACCCCGGGCTTCGGTCAGGTCCACGTAGCGGAAGTCATCTGCCTCGAGCGGTATCTCCGGATGGCAGGCGTGGTAAGCCTCGTCCACTGTCCTTGCTATTTCCATGGAAACCTCCGATCTGAGGTTAACCTCCGGGTCCTCTAAAGACTTAGCCCGGAGGTCCTGCTAAGGAGTTTTACACTTTGGAAGATGTCCTGGTTTATCCTCCTTCGTAAGACACTCTACCATCTATAACTGAGGGGGGAGCACAATTCATGTTGTCTCATGTAAGGACTGCCATCATGTGGGAGATGCTGTGCAAGGGCATCCCCCAGATGCTGTTGACGATCATAGCCAGCTGTGCCAGCAAAGTGCCCAGCGCA
>Ga0209410_1000850_pt1 | contig 14475 bp, 15 predicted proteins | sample Mar14436cmmetaG_FD_184135 | JGI IMG/M metagenome (GOLD analysis project Ga0209410, IMG submission 184135) | Marine hydrothermal vent microbial communities from Guaymas Basin, Gulf of California to study Microbial Dark Matter (Phase II) - Marker... ... | reverse complement strand
TGTCACTACTCTTCATCATCAGGGAATGACTATCGAGGAAGCGTACTACTTCACTAAGGCTATGGTCGAAACGGGTGAAACACTAAAGCTAGATAAGAGGCCGATTCTTGATAAGCATAGTCTTGGAGGAATTCCCGGTGACAAGACGAGCATACTTGTCGTGCCAATAATAGCCTCCCTAGGGTATACTATACCTAAGACCTCGTCCAGAGCAATAACGTCTCCTGCGGGTACCGCAGATAGATTTGAGGTTTTAGCGCCAGTTAACCTTACAGTTGAGGAAATGAAAGAGGTTGTCTTAAAAACTGGTGGCTGCTTGGTTTGGGGAGGCTCGCTTAGGCTCGCGCCTGCAGATGACCTTATAATTAGGGTGGAATACCCCTTGGCCGTCGACCCGTTCTTCATACCATCTATTATGGCCAAGAAACACGCTGTAGGTTCGACCCACGTAGTTGTTGATTTCCCTACGGGACGTGATGCTAAAATACAGAACATTAGGGGAGGAGAGCGCTTAGCCCAAGAATTTATCGAGCTGGGTTCTAGGCTCGGTATTCACATAGAAGTTGCCTTAACATTTGGCGAACAACCGCTTGGTCACGCAGTCGGTCCAGCTCTTGAAGCGAGAGAAGCTCTAGTAGCCATAAGCGGCGAAGGCCCAGTTGACTTGATTAATAAGGCAACTAGTCTCGCTGGAATACTGCTTAATATGGTTGGTGTATCTAACGGCAGAGAAATTGCACTTAAAGCTTTGACTTCCGGGAAAGCTGAAGCGAAGCTCAGAGAGATTATCGAGGCTCAGGGAGGAGATCCCCGAATAAAGCCCGAAGACGTGCCAGTGGGTGAACATAAAGTTGAGATTTATTCAAAGCGTAGTGGTCGCGTAATATACATTAACAATAGGGCGATTGCCCAGATCGCGAGAGCTGCAGGAGCTCCGCGAGACAAGGGAGCAGGTGTTTATCTACATGTAAAGCTCGGTGATAAGGTAAAACAAGGTGACGTTATAATGGAGATCTTCGCAGAGAAAGGGTATAAAGCCGAAAACGCGGGTAAGCTAGCCGAAGAATTAAATCCGGTATTAATAGGTAAGTATTCTGAGGTTATGCTGCTTAAGCACATACCAGCAAAGCCGCCAATAGGCTTACCGATACTCGAGCGATAAATATTTCAGTAATTTTTTAAAGCATAGAAATATTTTTAAGTTGCGGTATAATATTTTTCTCGATGCCATCTGATGTCCCGGTCGAACCGGTCAAAAAAGAAGAAAGCGCGGACAAAAAGAAAGGTAACATGGCTATCGCCATTATCATAGGTTCTATAGCGGGCTTTATACTTACAGGACTCTGGGGTGATATTTTAGCTGGCATTATCGCGGGGTATTTAGCTGGAAGCTCTCCCATGAGGGGAGCAATAGCAGGCTTTATTTCAGGCCTACTAGGAGGCTTAGCTTTCGGAATTATAGTGCTACTCTTTATACCGCTCCTACAACCCCTACTAGCGCCAATCTTAGGGCAGTTTATGCCCCTGATATCCATGCTTGGAGGCATAATAGCGCTTTTAGCCGTCATCTTTTCTATGAAAGCTGCACTACTGATGGCAATAGGCGGCCTAATAGGTTCCTTCATAGCAAAATACATCTAACCTTGCTTTTTATTTTTTAGATAGTATGTCGGTGAAAGAGCGAACTTTAACGGCTGACCTTACTAGGGCTGGCGGCGTTATAATGATTATTTTAGGAATGGTTGACCTGCTTAGAGTTTTGGTTGCAGCTGGAGTTGTTGGTATTGCTCTTCAAGGAGTTAAAAATGTTTTGCAGTTAATTGATAATAGCATTTTTTTGATGGGAGTTAGCTTAGCAGCTATACTTTTTGCTGCCGCAGTAGTTACGATAATTTCTGTTATAATTTTTGGGTTAAAGATGTATAAACTTGGGGAAAGAATAGAAAAAGGAAACTTATCTTCAGCTACAAAGAAAAAGTGGATGAAAGCTTTGGCGATTGACCTCGCCGCGTCTATTATTGTGGGCGCAATTTTATCGGCTATTGGTACGACTTTAGCGTTGATAGGTTTGCTTTTGGCTCCTGGAGCTGAGTGACAGGAGCGAAGATAGAGTGCATGGGTCATCCGTAATTATGCCGTCGACTCCTGCCTTGACGAGTTTTAATGCATCTTCTACAGTATTAACTGTCCACGGAAAAATCTTCAGCCCTCGATTTTTTATTTGCTTTATTATTGAAGGTGTTATCGACTTATAGTTTGGAATTATTGCTTCCGCCCTTAGCTTTTTAGCTATGTCTAGGTACTCCTCGTCCCACTCGCCACATATTATTCCAATCCTTAGCTTTTCGCATTCCTGCTTCACGTTATGAAGCGCTAGAGGTATGAAGGACGTTACTATCGACTTCTCTATAAGCCCGTATTTTTCTAGGAATTTTACTACTTGTTTTTCTGCGCCGACGATTTTCAGCTCCACGTCTACGGCCAATCTATCAGAGGCATATTCTAGTACCTCTTCTAGAGTGGGAATGGGTTCTTCGCCCATTATTTTGACTTTTTTGATTTCATTTAACGTTAGATTTGATACTTCGGCGTCTATGCCTGCTAGACGCCTTAGGTTTTCGTCATGAACTACGATGGGAACGCCGTCCTTTGTTAGTCTGACGTCGAATTCTATTGCGGTGGCTCCACAGTCGTAGGCTTTCTTAAAGCTTTTTAGCGTGTTTTCTGGAGCTAAGGCTGCCGCGCCTCTATGGCCCGTTAATTTAAATAATGGGTCCATTTTTACTCCAGTACGTCTTCAACGTCGAATGATATGGGGCCGTATTCCCGCGTATTGGCTGATATTTCTATTGTGTGTTTTCCTTTCTCCAGCTTCTTTTTTACCCTTACGGTAACGGAGGTTCCGGCCGAAAATTTGATGGGATTAGAGGAGGATATCTCAGCGTTCGGCACTTCCTCGCCATCCTTAACAATGGTTACCGCCGCAGGGTCCACTTGTTCGCCGTCGACCTTAAGCGAGAGCGGCGAAGTGAGCGTGCCTGTCGCGATATTATTTGTTAGTATAAATTCGAAGCCTTCGTCAGTTGCTTTCAGGCTGCCTTTGCGATAAAGCCGTCTTAGGAGAGATTTAGGCACAAACATTTTTTCTTCACCGCTTTTTATTCAGCGCTGAATAATTTATTCCTTCCTTCAAAGTTGCGAGAAAATAGCTATTAAATTCTTTAATAATAAATTTTAAATTTTAAGCAGATATATATTAAAAATAGGATAAAAAAGTAAGTAGAGGTGTTTATTATGGCAATTAAGAGAGTTGAATCCGGAATACCTGGCTTAGATGAAATACTGCACGGCGGCATACCCTACCGAAACATAGTACTACTTTCGGGAGGCCCTGGAACAGGAAAGTCAATATTTGGCCAGCAATTCCTCTTCCATGGGCTTAAAAAAGAGAAGCCTGGCGTGCTCGTAACCCTGGAGGAGCATCCTGTACAAGTGCGCATAAACATGTCTCAGTTCGGCTGGGATGTTAGACCCTACGAGGAGAAAGGTCTTTTTGCAATAGTTGACGCGTTTACGGGCGGCATAGGGGAAGCAGCTAAGAGAGAACGGTACGTAGTGAGGAGCATCGATGACTTTCCCTCATTCATAGACATAGTCCGCGAAGCCATTAAAGACCTAGGAGCCCAGAGAGTAGTCATCGACTCTGTTACCACGCTATACCTTACTAAGCCTGTAGTGGCTAGAAGCGTCGTTATGCAGCTCAAGCGCGTTCTTTCAGGTCTTGGATGCACGTCTATTCTGGTTTCTCAGATAAGCGTCGGCGAGAGAGGCTTCGGCGGCCCAGGTGTCGAGCACGCAGCGGACGGCATAATTAGGCTGGACCTCGATGAAATTGAAGGCGAGCTTAGGAGAAGCCTTATAGTGTGGAAGATGAGAGGTACAAGCCATAGCATGAGGCGTCATCCGTTTGATATTACTGATAAGGGTTTGGTTGTTTATCCAAATAAGGTTTTAAAGTTTAGAGGTCCTAAAGTATATATTGGGGGTGAGTGAAAATGTCGGAAGAGATTCCTCTTAAACCTCTAGGAAGGCAAGATATACATAAACTGGAAACTGCTTTAGTAATAGCTACCTTGCTGAGAAAAGATGTTCTGGAGAAAATTAGGGAGAGCACTGAACGGCTCACGTGGATTGACAGCTTGGCTGTTGCCGCCGGAGCGCTTGCTAGAAGCAAGGCAGGCATGACTGTTTCAGAGATAGCCGATGATCTAGGGCGCTCTGAAGCCACCATTAGAAGACACCTTCAAAAGAAGACAGAAGCTGCGAAGCTAATTTTCGAAACATATGAACGGTTCGCAAAAGAAGGCGTGAAAGTCGAGGTCCCATTACCTGGAGCCGAAGAAACCGAAGAGCTGAAGAAAAAGCTCGAGGAGGCCCGTGAATTAGCAAAGAAACTTGTAGAAATATTATCCTAAAAAATCATTACTTTTTTACACGGTATATTGGCGTATTTAGTATTGCTATATGCGTTTTTCCGGAATAGAATTTTAGCTTATCTTTTAATTTTCGCGCTTTTAAGATTTCGTCTACTTTTTTCGCGTCTAGGTCTGCTTTGAAGCTGTTTTTTGCCCCTATGATGAAGTTGCAGGCGTATCCGAAGGTGGGTATCCAGACATTGTATTCCATTATTTTTGGGAACACTTTTCTGACGTTTTCTAGAACCCAGTTGTAGTCTTTCTCGAAGAAGAAGGAGGAGCCTGCCTGCGTTACCATGGCGCCTTTCTCTGAGAGCACTCTGTATACTTCCTTGTAGAACTGCTCTGAGTATAGGTTTCTGGCTATCTCGGAACTGTAGGGGTCTGTTAGGTCTAGGATTACAACGTCGAATGACTTGTCGGGAGCCTTTCTTATGTATTCTGCTCCGTCTGCTATTACTACTTTGGCTCGCGGGTCTTCAAATGCTCCTTGATGCATTTCCACGAGGTATTTCTTTGCGATTTCCACGAGTTCACCGTCAATGTCCACCATTACTGCTTCCTGCACTGTTGAGTGTTTTAACGCTTCTCTTAGCGTTGCTCCTTCTCCGCCTCCAATTATGAGCACTCTCTTCGGATTCTCTACCCCAACCATTACGGGGTGCACCAGAGATTCGTGGTAAATGTATTCGTCGTACACGCTTGACTGCGTATAGCCGTCAAGAATTAGGGAAAGGCCGAAATCCTTGAACACCACGATCGCGACTTCCTGGTACTTAGTCTTCTTCCACAGTACTACTCTTTCGATCTCGGAGGACATTAATGTATGCTCGGAAACGTGTTCGGTGGAGTAAAGCCCGGAGATATCGACCACGTCCATTTTCATACACCCATTACAAGTTTCTACGTCCGCGATAGGCTTGGAGGAATATTTCTCTAATTTCTTTTTCTCCCATCTCTCTCGGGTTTCTGGCTATTGTGCGGTCTTGCCTTAGGGCTTTCTCGACTAGAATGTCTATGTCGCTTTCTTTTATGCCTACATCCCTAAGCGAGTCGGGTATTCCAGCCTCGTCTTCCAGTTTTACCAGTTTTTCCAAGAAGAGGGTGGGGTCTTTTGAGCCTGCTCCAGCTTTTACGGCTAGCTGTGCCAGTTTTTCCTCTATTGCCGGTATATTATACTTTACTACGTACGGTAGTAGAAGCGCGTTTGCCAGGCCGTGGTGAAGCCCATAGCCCGTTGTTAGGTAGTATCCTAGCCCGTGTACTGCTACTGTTCCGGCTAGGTTTATGGCGTAGCCCGCTAAGAGGCTTGCGAAGTGCATTTTTTCCCTTGCGTTCATGTCTCCCTTGATGGCGTCAACAAGGTTTTCGAAGATTATTTCTACGGCTTTCTCGGCGTAGAGGTCGGACATTGGCGTTGCAAGCTTGTGCATGTATGCTTCCACCGCATGACTTAGCGCGTCGAAGCCTGTCCACGAGGTTAGTTCGGGCGATAGGTGCTTTAGTACGGAGGGGTCGAGTATTGCTACTTTGGGTATTATTTTTTCGCTGACTATTACCCGTTTCATTTCTTGCTGCGTGTCGGTGATTACCGCGTATTTCGTGACTTCGCTGCCTGTGCCTGCTGTGGTTGGTATAGCGATTACCGGATAAACTTCTCCCTCAACTTTGTTGGGGAATAAATAGTCGACAGTTTTGCCGCCCAATGCAGCTACCACTGCTATTCCTTTTGCAGCGTCCATAGCGCTACCACCTCCAAACGCCACAACTAAGTCTATGCCTTTTTCTCGAGCGTAATCAGAGCCTTTATCCACAGTATCGGTGGATGGATTTGGTTCTACCTTGTCGAAAACGTATACCTTTAGCCCAGATTCCTCCATTATCTTAGAGACGCGGTCTATGTAGCCGTATTTTCGCGCGAAGTGTTTTCCTGTAACGAGGAGCACCTTTGAGCCAAGTTTGGATGCTTCATCGCCAAGGGTTTCGAGAGAACCTGTACCGAAGACTATCCTGCCCGGATTCCATGCTGTGAACTTCATTTTTCATCACGATATTACTATTTCTTGCTCAGTAATATTTGCTCTTTGACGGAGAAGCATTTAAGGCATAATCTCCACATTACTTGTGGGATGATCAGAAAGAGCTGCCTGAGTGGTGACGAGGCCAGCCGCTAGTGACCCCTTATAAGTCCCCTCTCTATATTTTTACGTTGGTGAATGAGATGGAAGATGTGCGGATTCAGGTTAGCGGTAGGCGGATTAATTGGCGTGCTGGTATTGGTTTTGCTATTCTAATGGTTGCGATAGTTATTGCCCTCGTTTTTGCTGGCACTATAATCGGTAATGTTGGTGTCAGCGAAGCCGCAATTGTTGTCGACCCTCTAGGTGGCGGTAAGAGAGTAGTTATTGGCCCTAAGATGTTTTTCAAACTTCCTTGGGAATACTACGTTAAGATTTACTTAGGCATAGAGTCTCTGAGCATGTGGACAGAAGTGACTGGCAGAACTGGTGACTGGCCTGCTATAACGTGTTTAACAAAAGACGGACTAGAGGTTAAAGTGGATATTTCGGTGCGGTGGCGCGTAGATCCGAATCACGTTCTAGAACTCTACGAGGCTTATCCAAGGCTGGACTGGGAAGACACTACTCTTGCTAGCCTGCTCAGAGAATCCGTCAGGGATATTATATCGCGTTACACGGCTGTGGAGACCATAGAGAAGCGGTCCGAGATTTCGAGAAAGATAGTTGATACTTTTAAGGAAGCTATTGCTTCAGAGTCGAACTTGGCTAAAGCAATAATAATTGAAGGTGTTGATTTACGTAATATCGAGCTTCCCTCCGATTTTAAGCGTGCGGTAGAGCAGAAGTTGGCGGAAGAACAGCAGAAGCTAGCCGCTGAATTTAAGAAAGAAAGGTTACTTATAGAAGCTAATGCAACTGCTACCTCCCAGATTCTGCAGGCACGAGGAGCCGCTTTAGCTAGTATCGAAAAGGCCAAAGGTGAAGCACAGGCTATCCTTATAAAGGCGAACGCAACAGCGCAGGCATATAAGCTCATTATAATGTCTCTTGGCGGCAACCAGAGCCAAGTCGCTTATCTTCTAGCTCTCAAAGAAGCTTTAAAGGACATCGAAGGTCCCGTTATCGTTGTGCTTTCGCCCTCAGGAAATGTTGCACCTATTATACCTATACCAGTAACTACTACTTCTACGCCATCTTCTAAAGAGTAGATCTTCTCGCTTTTTCGTTGATTGCCGTAAATGGGCACGGCAATTTTTATTAATCTTTTTTACAAGAAATTAGTGATGACAAAAACGTTAGCCGCTATATCACTCTTGTCACTTGCGGTCTTTGCCATAGCTTCGGGTTTAACGGATGTATTCATAGTAGCTTTACTGGCTTTTCTATCTGCAGCCTTGACACCTTCCAGAAAACGTAATTACGAGTAAAAACTAGCTGCTCTCCTTTTTAGGCCTACGCAGCTTACCCATCAACTGTTTAGCTTTTTCTTTTAGTTGTACTGCTGAGGGATGCGACTTTAACACTAAAGCCGTGAGCGATATCACAAATACGATAATTGCTACATACGCTAGCAAGGGTAGACGAGGTTGTTTAATTAGCGCGTGTATTTTTAGGGTCTGATATGTTTCTCTCTTCTCTTGGGTCCACGTTATTTTTACTTCTATGGGTATATCGCCTAGCGGGGCTAGCTCATCTACATCTATTTCGAAGACAAGTCTTCTTTTTTCGCCCGCATCCATGGTACCAACGTATGTGCTTGTCATGCCTGAAATGAAGGGAGAGTAAAGTTCTATTCTTACATTGTCTGCCTTAACATGTCCAGCGTTTTCAATAGTTAAGACTATTTTGACGCCTTTTTGCCCCTGATAGAAAGTAAGCGGAGAATCATTATAAACGTTAAAGGATGCTTTTTCAACAACTGTAACTGTGAATTTTACGGGTTTTCCCGAAGCGTTAAGGTAGAGGTCGTAGTTTCCAGGCCTAAGTTCGCTGGAAAAGTCTGCCAGGAAAACTACTTTAGCCGTGTTGCCTACAGGGAGGTAGGGAAGGAAGACATGTGCTCCTTCAGTACTTGTTGGCCTTATTTTTCCGTCTTTGCTACCCATAAACCGTATGTCTATGTTTTTGGCTAGGTAGTCCCCGGAGTTTGTTAGTGTAAGCTTTAGTTGTACTAGCTTATCCCCAGGAAAGATTGTGTATGGATAGGTTTCAACGTATACGACAGAAATTTCCCAGTCGCCTTTTATCTCGAATCCCAGCACCATGAGGTTGGAATATTTTTTGTCCCACTCATCTTTATAAGATATCTGCAAGGGGAGTTGCAATGCACCGTAGACTCGCGGCTGCACGAATACTTTATAGGTTATAGTCATATTTTTGCCGGGTAGGAGTTCCGGTATTTTTCTATGCGAGGTTCCGATGAGGGAACCTATTTCGGGACTTGGGGATGCTAAATTCAGAGAAACGTTGTATGCGGCTGCATTGCCCGTGTTTTTTATTATTAGTTCAATTGCATTTACTTTGTTAGGATTCAGTATCTTTGTTTTTGTCTCAATATCTAGTACTGGTTTTTGTGGAGCTTTTACCTGTATTGCTAGGTTAAAGGTGTCAAAATATTCGTGGCCGTATATGTCGGTCCACCTCGCTTTTACGTTCAGCACGGCTGAATCTACATCTTGGAAGACCGCGTCAAAATTTACTGTTGTGTTTGCTTTGGGAGATAGTCTTTTTATGAGTATTCTGCTGGTGTTTACCACAAATACGCCTTGACCAGAAACTATATCGAGCACTATGTCTTCGGCTTGGGCGCCGCCGATATTCGTTATAGTGAGAAAGATCTTCACCATCTTGTTTGGCGGCGCAGTTAGGTTGCTTGATGAGACTGCAATTATTGGTTTCTCACCTTTGAGAATTCTTAACCCCGCGTTTATTACTTCGAGCTGGGAATCGCCGTATTGATCAAAGAAGGTTATTCTGAGAGTTAGAGACGCTACTCCCGAAGCGGTAGTATCTACTTGCAGTCTAGCTGCAAAGCGGGCCGATGCTCCAGATGGAATGTCGCCTAGAGTTACGGATGTGCCTGAAACTACTGTTAGGCGCGGGTCGTTAGATGAGAGCTCCACGTGGACGTCTCTGGCTGTTCCGCTTCCCGTGTTCCTCAGCGTTATCCATATTGTGGTTAGTGAGCCTGAAATCACAGAGTTCGGCGATACTGAAGCCGAGATATGGGGTTCTCCTCCCCTTTCAACCCTGAATCCTACGTTTAGGGTTTCTGTATAGTGCTGTCTGTTGAAATCTTCGTAGTTTATTGTGAGCGTTAGAGTTGCTGTGTCTCCTGCCGCGCTATCAACCAATACGTTGACGAGTAGCTTAATTTCTTCGCCTATGTCTATGATTCCTTGTCTTTCGGCGTTTCCGCCTATGACTGTTACGAGGGGGCTTAGGGAAGAGACTGATATTTCTACGTTACGCGCTGGTGATTCCTGCACGCTCACCGTTATAGTTACACTTGTGGTCTTTCCTCTGGCTAGCGTTGACGTCGAAGATGAGACGTCAAATTGGGGCTTTCCTTGAAATCCCACGTTAAAGTCTATGGTTTCCGTGCGCGGCGAACCGTTTACGAGATAAGATAAATGTAGAGATGCCTTATAGAAGGATTGCGTGGCATCGCTTGGTATGTCATAGGAAAAGCGGAGCGTTATTACTGCTCCCTTGTCGATGCTGTAAGGGTAAGAGGAGGTATTGACTAGGTTGCTTCCTGCCACGTTGTATAGCGTTAGTTCTGCTTGGAGGTTTTCTGCGCCTGCGATATTGCATTTTACCTTTACTACTAGCTCATTGGTGCCTCCGAGCGTTAGCGGTGTTGACCAGTATGCGTCTGTTAGCTCGAAATCTTCTGGAGCCGCCTTAGATAGCGCGGTACCGAGGGTTATTAGAAATATTGTTGTGAGCACTAATGCAGTTATCTTGGTTTTCATATTATTCAACCCTTAGTTTTAGGAGCTTTATGGCCGTTAAAAGAAAGACTATTGTTTCTCCTATAAGCATTAAGGCGTCAAAGAGGTTGTCGTACAGTGTCCAGCCTCTTATCTGTATGTTTCTGAACGCTTTGAGGAAGTAGTATAGGGGTAAAAGCTTACTAACTATTTTTACCTTAGGAGATAGGAGTTCTGCTGGCACCAAGAAGCCTGAGAATAGCATTGATGGTATAAAGGCGAATATGGCCATCTGATACGCTTGAAGCTGGTTTTTTGATAGAACAGAGATGAGCAGCCCCATGCTTAGGGAGCATATAAGAATTAGAAAGGATACTACCATTAAATCGAGAAAAGAGCCTACTACACGAACCTTGAAGACGTAAACTGCGAAGCCGAGCGTGAGGAAAGTGTCGGCCATCGTTACTATCATATATGCTAGGAGCTTTCCCATAATAATGTCGTAGCTTGATATGGGAGTCATTATGAGCTGCTCAAATGTTCTGCGTTCGCGTTCCCTGCTTATAGATACAGCTATAAGGCTCATAGGCACTAAATGTAAGAGAACACTCATGACCACGCCTAGAAAGGCGTCAATTTTCGATACTTCTGGCCCATAGATGGTTACTCTGTATATATTAAAGGTAAAACCTCCGTATTTTTCCGCGACTTTTTGCTGGAATCCCTGCATTGTTAACACGAGTACTCTGTAAACTCTTTCGGAGATGTCCGCGTAGCTCGCGTCTAAGATTATGCCTACCTGAGTTTCCTCTCCTAGAAAAACTTCTTCGGTAAATCCTTTCGGTATTATTATTGCTGCATAGACTTCTCCCTTCCTTACGGACTCGTAAGCTTCCTCGAACGTGTAGGCTGTTTTAACTACTTCGAAGCTTCCCAAACCCATGGCGCTTGCTCTTTTAAGCTCACTTATTAGTTGCCATGAGATGCTGCCACCGTCTAGATTGGCTACAGCTATGGGTATACTGCCACCCGGCCCACCGTAGCCTGCAACAAACATTGTTAGAACTGTTACCGGCATTAGGAGTACCATTACTAGCGTTTTGGGGTCTCGTAGAAGCTGCTTGATATCCTTGTATATTAGTGCTGTGAGTATCATCGGGCTTGCTCCTCTATTAGTTTAATGAATGCATCTTCAAGTCCTATGTAGACTTGAGATGCGCGTACCACCTTTACTCCATTGGACTCTAACCTTTTTACTATTGATATTAGTCGTGACGATGCATCATCAACAAGTACTTTTATTGTTACTGTTCCATTGTATCTTTCGCTTTCTAGTATTTTCTTTACTCCTTCTACATCCTCTAGATTGGGAGGAGAAGGCGCTTCTAAGAGTATTTCTACGATGTCGCCGCCGAAGGCTAGTCTTTTTATTTCTAGCGGGGTTCCCTCGGCTATTTTTCTTCCTCTGAATATTAGTGCTAGTCTGTCGCAGTTTTCGGCTTCGTCCATATAGTGTGTTGTGACTATTATTGTTACTCCGCGCTTGTTCAGGTCTTTGAAGTATTTCCAGAAGTACCTGCGGAGCGGCGGGTCAACGCCCGCCGTTGGTTCATCTACTATTACTAGTTTTGGCTTGTGGACTAGAGCTACTGCTAGGGCTAGTCTTTGCTTCATTCCGCCGCTAAGGTTGCCAGCCAGCCTATCTTTAAACTCCTCCAGAAGAAGCTCTTTTAAAAGCTCCTCAACTCTTTCCCTTGCTTCTCTCCTGTTGTACCCGTAGAGCAGTGCGTAGAGCATTAGGTTTTCTTCGACGGTTAAATCTTCATATAAGCTGAATCTTTGCGGCATGTAGCCAGTCATTTTTAGTACTTTTCTTCGCTCTTTTTCAACTGTTACCCCGAATACTCGGACGGCTCCTTTTGTGGGTTTTATTAGCCCTAGTATCATGCGTATTGTGGTTGTTTTTCCAGCGCCGTTAGGACCGAGTAGCCCGAAGATTTCTCCCTTCCTTATTTTTAGGTTAAGATTGTCTACTGCCTTAAAGTTTCCGAAAACTTTCGTTAGATTAACTGTTTCGACGGCGTACTCTAGACTCATTCTCTAGCTCTTATTTTTAGAGTTTTCCTTGGGAGACTTGCTGTTTAATTTTGAGGTAAGTTTGTTTGTCAAGTTCTTTGGCTACTTGTTGTCCGTAGCTTGTGAACTTTACCTCGTATCCGCTTACCTGTATCATCCAGTACTCTTGGAGTTTCTTTAAAGCCGCCTCGATTTTAGGTGTAATTTTTATTTTTACTTTGTCGTCAGCCGCTATTTCATCGGCTATTAGTTTTGCCACCGTTTTTTCGGGAGATTCGCCCGTGCTGGTCATTATGTATATTCTTCCGAAATTCTCGTGCTGTATGTATCCGATTATGAATTTTTCCACCAACCCTAGAGACTCCATAGAATGCACCTACGCTCTCATATTTGGCCATACGTATTAATACCTTTTGTATTATTTAATGCTGTAAATCCTCTTCCCCATTTTTGGCATTGAAGTTGATAGCTAGAATACTTTCTAACAACTATTCAGTTTAAACATGTTAAGAAATTAAAAATGGAAAATTAGACGTAGAATTTTTTAGATACCACTTTTCGTAAAAGGCCTTTGTATGCACTATAGGCTGCTATTGCTAGAAAACCTATGAAAGAGGTTATTGCGAAAACTGGTAGGTCTGCTTGTATTCCGATTATTGAGATAATTATTCCGGCAACCAGCGAGGCGACAGCCCCTCCTAGCGCCAGCATACGAAAGCCTGTTCCCACGGGTATTTCAGCATACATTATGCGCGCATCTGAGGCGTCGGCAAGGAACGGGTATTCTCCGCCATTGTAGGCGTATGTTACTTGGTAAATTGGAATGTGAACAAAAGACTTGTCCTCTATATTGTAGTTCTGTATTTCAAGAGTTAGACCGGTTACTCCCCGCATTCTTATTTTAGCCTTAGCTCGGTTTAAAATCGTTCTCCACGCGTCGGCCCATGCATCTTTCTCCGAAATGTCGGCGTTTAGTATTGTTCCCCCCATTTTTCTCGCGTAATGTGAGCTGAAGAAGACTTTTCCCTTTAAGCTAAACTCGTAATTTTGTAGCGGGGTGCCGTACATTTTCTTGTTAGCGGGGATTGAAATTACGAATGTCTCGTTTTCTCGCCCTTTTACAAGTATATTTCTGGCATAGCCCTCATAAGCAAATGTGACGTTTACGCGATAAACCCAGTACGGGTAGAAGTTTAGCTGGTAGTTTTTTATTCGGGCTTTTAGCGGTAGATCATTTGGCGTTTCAGGCTTCCTTAGAGCCCAAGATTTAAAGATGCTATATATTTCGTTTATTGAGAAATTTACCCGCCCCATTAAATGCCTCTCTATTTCTTCCCCGCTTATCGCGAAAGACGTGCCACAGTAGGGGCACGTTAGAACTACTTCGCCCGACGTGTATTCGACGTCTGCCCCACAATAAGGACATTTAACAATGGGCAAGTCTGTCACCTCCTTACTTTTGCCTCCGAGAAGGCAGACTTTGCCAATGCTAGTGCCGAGCCTAGCCCTATTACAGCTATTATTATGGATTCTTTGCCTGACGACGAAGTGTTTAGGAAAAATTCTACTCCTAGCCCTGTAAGAGCTGCGACGAGCCAAGCTCCTAGGAGCCTTACGAGTCTCTCTGCAGGCGTTATAGGCACTTCGAGTTTTAGTAAGTCTCCATCTATTCCGCTGAAAGCTCCAGAGTATATTCCTCCCTTGCTTTTGTATATTATGAACCAGTAAGGCGCCATTACTAAGATTGGGTCAGATACCCTGATTTCGGGCTCATAGTAATATACGTGAACGGATTCAACGTTAGAAAACCTAGACTTTGCTCTATCTTTCGCGATATTTAGCCCTACGTCTTCCAGCTTGTCAACTATTATTTCTTTAGCTTCGTCTCTGGAGATTTCTGGAGATAAAACGTAGGGGGCGATGTTTCTTGCCTCTTGGCTTGTCACTTCCTTCGGCGGCTTTTTCCTG
>Ga0209410_1000848_pt1 | contig 14484 bp, 13 predicted proteins | sample Mar14436cmmetaG_FD_184135 | JGI IMG/M metagenome (GOLD analysis project Ga0209410, IMG submission 184135) | Marine hydrothermal vent microbial communities from Guaymas Basin, Gulf of California to study Microbial Dark Matter (Phase II) - Marker... ... | reverse complement strand
GATTTAAAGATCCTGTTAATACTATGAGCTGGAAAGTGTTTGAGAGAACTGAAAAAAGATACTTACTATGGCCAAAAATCGAAAATCTCAGATTATGTGAGTGTTAAATCCTTATTCTCAACTGAATTTTTATTCTCAACTTTCATTCGCAATTAGTCGTTCAACTTAGTCGCTCAACCCACAATTTTCACACAGGAAAACTGGCAGTTTTTAAGTCCTGTGCTTTGCTTTTTCAATCATTTTCTTCACTTTCCCGACTTCTTCCATGTTGCAATTTGTGAAATTCCGGGATTCAATAGCTTTCAAAATTCTGTCCGGGTCATCACAGGACATTCCTATTTCAGACGGTCTGACCTCTCCAGAGACCAGCTGAAGGCTTCTTCCTCAATGCTTCTTCCTCAATATCTATATCTCACGGGGATTCCAAGGAATTCAATCTTCGCACTTCTGTTATGGATTTCCCAACGGAAGTATGTCAGCGCCGCCGTCCCCGTATGTGAAATATCTCATCAGCAACTCACTTTTGTTCGCAGTTCCTGCGACCAGATATTTCAATTTAGTATACCATTCCTGCTTTAGCATGGCGTGATATGCAATCTGCTGCTGTGCGGAGGCGCATGGAGGCGCATAGGGATAGTGATTGTTTTAATGTGATGTGAGATAAATGTGAGATGGGTAGTGATGAAGATGAGGATACTGACAGTTTATGACAACAGGGCCTGTGATGAGCGACTGAAGGCTGCGTGGGGATTTGCATGCGTGATTGACAGGCGTGTGATGTTTGATACGGGCGGTGATGGTTCGACGCTGATGTTCAACATGCGTGCGCTTGGTGTTGACATCTCAAAAATAGAGGTTCTCATCCTGTCGCATGAGCACTGGGATCATATTGGTGGTGTATTTGCGCTTCTGAAGCGGAATTCCGGAATTCGCGTGTTCATACCGACTTCATTCTCAGGCGAATTAAAGGAGAAGCTGCATGAACTGTCATATGTTGTTGAAATTCAACCGAGGGAGCCTGTTGAGATAATGAAGGATGTGTTTTCCACGGGCGAGCTTGGCACCTGGACAAAGGAACAGTCGCTTGTTTTGAAAACGGAGGAGGGATTGATCGTTATAACTGGCTGCGCACATCCCGGCATCGTCAATATACTGCGATTCGTGAAGGAGCGGTTCAACGATGAGATAGCAATTGCGATGGGGGGCTTTCATCTCGGTTTCAAAGATGTCACACAGGCATTCAGAAGGATAGGTGTGAGAAAAGTGGCTCCCTGCCACTGCACGGGCGAGATCGCCACTGCTCTGCTGAAACGTGCTTACGGTGAGAACTTCATTGAAAACTGCGCGGGCAGGGAAATCCTCGCTGTTGATAGGCGTTGTTGATTGCTGCGTTGCACCAGAGGGTCACGGAGTTTCAGCACCGATTGACTGCAGGAGCACCTCTTTATTCACGCTTCCGCTCTTGAGAACCTTTCCACTTCTCAACTCGTTCACTGTAACTTCAGCAGGTGCGAACATCGCCGCATCAACCTTGAAGAAGTCAAATCCCGCCTCCTTGAATGTGATGTAGAAAGGTCTGCCGTAATCTCTGGAATTGATTGAGGGAACTTTCCGCACATATTCCTTCAACTCATCAATGTTCTCGTATTCAACCGCGTAATACATGCGCCCTCCATATATGATGCAGTCATTTGAGGTGCCCATGCACTTCACATCGTCGCCGACAACAGGCGATACTGGCACTATGCCGTGTCCGTGTTTTATTGTGTTTATGTCAAATCCCAAGGATTCAAACTTGTGAACGCCTGTTTCAACGCCTCTTGCAGCGATCTGAACGAGCCCTGCGACTGATGCTGTTGGTGCCACCACGAGATACAGGCTGTCTGGCTCAACCATGCACGCCTCTGCTATCTTTGAAGCGACTGCATCATCAGGAATGCTGCTCGTCTCAAGCACCAGGACCGCTTCTTCAGCATCATCCATATATCCTATTTTCTCATACAGCTCAGGAGGCTTCCTTGAGAGTGCACGGGCCGGTCCTGAACCCATGCCGAAGAACTTGCCCACCTTCACACGCCATCCCGCATACTGCGAAGCCATGCATGCGATGACGGGATGATCGGTTGTCACTTCAACAGCAGGCAGCGAGATGTCATCTATGTTGTAACTCGCAAATCTTATCTCGGCGAGGTCAGCCATACAAATTCTCGCAATGAAAAGTCCCGCTTCAAATCCTCCTTTCGCATTCACCCCAGCATCTATAACAGTCGTTCCGCCGTCTAATTCAACAACTTCCACATTCAATTCCTCAGCGAGATCCATCATCTCCTCAAATACTTCCACTCCATACTCATTCACACTTAACATCCTTCTTCACACCTCCTCATGCGCAATGCTCCTTTGCCTTCTTTCCCTTGCACCTTCTCGCACATATAAGATGCACACATAACACACTTTCTGCTCTCATCTCTGCCTTACGCCCGGATGAGTGAATGATGCCTGATGCCTGATGCCTGATGCCCGATGCCTGGTGCGCCGGTGCACCTCGGCGAGCTCAGCGGACGGCGATGTGCTATGCAGGTACAAATTTTGTGCCGTAGTATATGATGCCCTTCTCCCCATCTTCGCCGAGCTTTCTGAAGACTGCTTTCACACGAAGATCAGTTTTTATCTCATCCTCGCCGCAAATCACTTCAGAAAGCACTTTAACCCCTTCATCAAGCTCAATAATTGCGATGATATATGGAGAACGGAGGCATGCATTCGGTTGATGAACGACGCTGTATGTCAGAACTCTTCCCGTCCCCGAGAATCGGTATCGCTCGATCTTACCCTTTCTTCTGCACCTGGGACACACGGAACGAGGAGGGAAGAAATACGAGCCGCAGTTCAGGCATCTCGTCCCTTCAAGATTGTATCTCGCATCCTGCTCCCTCCAGAATTTCGCGGATACTTTCATGGCCATATCTTTCTTTCACCCGCTCCATTTTGACACTTTCCCCGGCTGGAAGGCTCCAACAAGCAGACACTCCTGAGCATGGACAGAATGAGGGTGAAACTGCCGCACGCTCGTGCTTGTGGTCAATAAGGTGGTCAATAACTGTGGTCAATAACCTGATATATTAAGTGATGTGCATCCACATACTATGAGCGCGGCGAACATCGGGGAACTGCTTAAGCGACTTTCGGAGGCTCATGGGATTTCCGGGTATGAGGATGAGGTCAGAGAGATTGTGAAGGATGCTCTGGAGCCATTTGCTGATGAGATAAGAGTGGACAACATGGGAAATCTCATTGCGGTGAAGAAGGGAGAGACTCCATCTGTTATGATAGCGGCGCATATGGATGAGATAGGGATGATGGTGAAGCAGATAGATGACGATGGTTTCATAAGATTCACATGCATAGGCGGATGGTTTGACCAGACTCTTCTGCATCAGCGCGTGATACTGCACACTCCCGAGGGAAATGTGAGAGGAGTCATAGGCGCGAAGCCGCCGCATGTGATGCGTGAGGATGAGCGGAAGAAAGTTGTTGAGGCGAGGGACATGTTCATTGACATCGGCGCGAGCAGCCGTGATGAGGTTGAGAAGCGTGGAATATCCATCGGCACTCCCATAACTATTGACCGGGATTTCACATTCATCACGGACCACATAGTCACATGCAAGGCATTTGACAACCGCTCAGGTGTCACTGCTATGATAGAAGCGTTCAAGCGCACATCATCATCAGCCGAGGTCGTGGCAGTCGCAACAGTTCAGGAGGAGGTCGGTCTGAAGGGCGCACGAACATCCGCATTTGAAATATCGCCGGATATCGCAATTGCAACAGATGTGGCGATCGCAGGCGGTCATCCCGGAATTGACAGAAGAGATACAACTGTGGAGCTCGGAAAAGGACCCGTGATAACAGTCTCAGATGCCGCAGGTCGCGGTATAATCACACCGAGAAATGTGCTTAAATGGCTTGAAGAATCAGCGAAGAAGTACGAAATCCCATATCAGCTCAGTGTGTCTGAAGGGGGAACAACAGATGCAACCGCCATTCAGATAGCGAGAAGCGGCATCCCAACAGGCGTGGTGAGCATCCCAACAAGATATATACACTCTCCTGTTGAAATGCTTGACCTGAAAGACCTCGACAGATGCGCTGAACTGATAGCAAAAGCGCTTGAAACCGTGCATGAATATTGTTGAGGTGATGATTGTCGGGTGATGATTGTTGAGGTGATGAAAAATGGTGAGCGTCTTCATAGAGGCAATACCTCTTAACATGGCAATAGCAAGGGCAATATGCAGTGATAATAGATCAAATAATGCATATTTTGAGCGCTATAGCGGGATTATAAGGATACGAGGAGACGGAAAATTGATTCTAAAGCGAAGAGTGATAGAGGGAGCAATAGGTAGAGCACTCACAGAAAATGAATGGGACAGCGTCACATTCAACTACATCGGCGTCATTTCAAAATATGATGATGATGAGATCGTTTTTGAGGACACTGAAGAGTCAAAAGAAAAGGATCAGTATTGGGACATGCTTGTTGAGCGCGTGATGCGTGAGGTTGGCCGCCGTTGATGTGCGTGGTTCTCTGCGGGCTTGAGAGCCAGTATTTTTTTTGTTTTTTGTTTTTTGTGTTTTGTTTTTTTGTTTTTTTCTGCAGCGATTCCGCATTAAGCCCTCTTCTCCGCATACTGCCTCCTCCGCAGCAGGCTTTTGAAAGACCTTCTCTTCTGTTCTTTATTTTATTTTATATGTTCTCAACTCCTATTTATTCTCTCTTTATTTCCATATATCTCTTTATAAAATTCTATTTTATAATTTATGCGTAATAAATAGAGTGCTTTACGCGATGAATAAATTTTCCACAACATTTATATAGTCATGAAGGAAAGGAAAGATGTGTGGATGAGGGGTGATCAGAGAATGAGCAGAGCGGTTGTTGCTCTCGTTGCAGTGCTCTTTCCGGCGCTGTTTCTGCTTGCGTGTGATGCTCAGGAACTTTCAGGCAAACTAACGATTGCGGGCTCCACAACTGTTCTTCCGATAAATCAGGAGTGTGCAAATATTCTGATGGAGCGCAACCCGGACCTTCGCATAACAGTCAGCGGAGGTGGTTCCGGACATGGCATAAAGGCGGTTGGCGCGGGAGACATTGATATAGGTGCCGCATCAAGAGACATAAAAGAGGAGGAATGGAAAAGATATCCCGATTTGAATCCTTTTGTGATAGCGAAAGACGGTGTTGCAATCATTGTCAACACAGAAAATGATATCAACGAGCTGACAACGGATGAAATTTCAAAAATTTTTGCAGGTGAGATAAAAAATTGGAAGGAAGTGGGTGGTAAAGACGCTGAAATCCGTGTTATAACGAGAGAAGTCGGTTCTGGAACAAGAGAGACATTTGAGAAGTTCGTGATGAAACCGTATGGGCGTGAGATGGCTGTGCGTGCGAGTGTCAAACCATCAAATGGCGAAGTCAAAGCGACCGTCGCAACAGACAGGAACGCGATCGGCTACATCTCTCTCGGACATGTTGATGAGAGTGTGAAGGCGCTGAAAATTGACGGCGTTGAGCCAACTGTTGAGAATGTTCTCTCAGGCAGATATCCCCTCTCAAGAAACCTGTATCTCATCACGAAAGGAGAGCCTTCACCACTTGAAAAAGCGTTCATTGATTTCGTTCTGAGCACGGAGGGACGGGAAATCGTTGAGAAACTCGGATTCATACCTGTAACCACACCAACACCAACAGCCTCTCCATCTGCCACTCAGACCTCAACCCCGACTCCAACTCCAACTCCAACACCGGCAGCGACTCAGCCCGGGTATGAAGCGATCTTTTTTGCGGCGACTGTGCTTTTTGCGCTCTTTCTCGTGCGCAGGAAGAGGTGAGCACGAATGAAAATCGTGCGGGAGGTGGAGAATGAGGAAAAGCAGTGGAAAGGAATGCATGAGAGAATGGTGGAGCGCGTTCTGCAGATTTCAGCAATATTCTCCGCCTCAATTGTTTTTTTCATTGTTATTTTCATGATATATGAAGGATTTCCCGCACTTTTGCTCGGAAAAGATTTCTTTTTAGGAATGAACTGGATTCCATCACATGATGAATTTGGAATTTTGCCCACTGTAATAAGCACATTTATTGTTGGAGCTGGGGCATTGCTCATTTCTGCTGCAATTGGAATACCGGCTGCGATATATCTCGCTGAGTTTTCGCCGCCCTCCTTGAGGAATGTGTTGAAGCCATGTATTGAGATGCTCGTCGGCATTCCGTCTGTTGTGCTGGGCTTTTTCGGTTTGTTTGTGATTGTTGTGCTCCTCCGTGAGCACGGTTTGGGAAGTGGAGAGTGCATATTTGCGGCATGGCTTGTCCTCGCGGTGATGACATTTCCTCATGTCGTGAGCATTTCAGATGATGCCATTCTGGCTGTTCCCCGGTCTCTGAGGGAGGCATCTCTCGCGCTTGGCGCAACAAAATTGCAGACAGTTCGTGAGGTCGTGCTTCCCAACGCCCGCTCCGGCATACTCGCATCTCTCATACTCGGCATGGGAAATGCCGTCGGTGAGACCATGGCGGTTCTGATGGTTGTCGGAAATCCGAATGTTCCATTTATACCATCATCCATATTTGATACGGCTCGCGTTCTCACATCCACGATCGTGATAGAATACAGCTATGCAGCATGGGGTTCAATGCATCAGCATGCAATTTTCGCACTCGGAGTTGTTCTTTTTGTCATTGTCGCATTATTTAACATAATCACAACAGCAATTGTCAAACGAGAGGTGAAAAGAAAATGGACATAACAACAATAATGGAAAATAACGAGAGGAGAAAGGAGCGTATTTTGGTGAGAATCACACTTTCACTCGCATTGATACCTGCTGCAATTCTCATAATCATATTCTCCTATGTTGCAATAAACGGAATGAGTGCGATAAATCCTGATTTCCTTCTGAGCCCTCCTCATATGCTTGTGGAAGGAGGAATATTTCCTCAAATAATCGGATCGTTATGTCTGGCATGTGTGTGTCTTCTCTTTGCTGTTCCATTGGGCGTATGTTCTGCGATATATCTTGCTGAATATGCACCTGAAAATAAGCTTACATCAGCAATAAGGTTTCTTGTTGAGTGTTTAGCTGGAATTCCTTCAATAGTGATAGGGCTTTTTGGGCTTATTTTGCTTGTTCATTACATGCATTTTGGCGTTTCACTGTTATCGGGCGGTCTTTCGCTCGGTTTCATGATTCTGCCGTGGACAATCCGTGCGTCTGAGGAGGCTCTCCGTTCTGTTCCCCGGTCTCTGAGGGAGGCATCTCTCGCGCTTGGCGCAACAAAATTGCAGACAATTCGTGAGGTCGTGCTCCGCAACGCATTTCCCGGCATGATCACCGGTGTTCTGCTCGGATTGGGGAAGGCTCTCGGAGAGACTGCAGTCGTCCTTCTCACAGCGGGTTCGGGGCTTGAGTCATTCCTGCCACGCTCTATTTTTGACCCTGTGGGCTCTCTTCCTGTTTATATATACATGGTTTCAACACAAGGTCGCCACTCATCTACAGCATTTTCAAAGGCTTCAGGTGCTTCTTTCGTCCTTTTAACCATGTTTCTCATAGTAACTGTATCTGCTTTGATTCTTCGTAACAGATACATCAGAAAAATAAGGTGAATAATGTGAAAAATCGCGGTGAATATGCCTGAAGGGAGGTGATGTCTGAAATGGCTGTGAAAGTGGAGACATATGACCTGAATGTGTATTACGGGAATGTGCATGCGCTGAAAGGCGTGAGCGTGAGGATAGATGCGAACAATGTGACTGCGGTGATAGGACCATCTGGATGCGGGAAGACGACTTTTCTGCGCGTTCTCAACAGGCTGGTTGACCTTGACGGTGCGAAGGTCAGTGGAAATGTATATCTTGACGGGGAGGACATCCTGAACGGCATAGATGTCACGAGCCTGCGCCGCCGCGTGGGAATGGTCTTCCAGCAACCAAATCCCTTCCCGATGAGCATCTACAACAATGTCGCATTCGGTCCGAGGATTCACGGAATCAGAGATAAGAGGAGTCTTGACAGGATTGTTGAGCTGAGCCTGAAAAAGGCTGCTCTGTGGGATGAGGTGAAAGACAGACTTTATGAGAGTGCGCTTCGCCTGTCAGGAGGTCAGCAGCAGCGATTGTGCATAGCGAGAGCACTCGCCGTTCAGCCTGAGGTTATACTTTTTGATGAGCCCTGTTCAGCACTTGACCCTGTTTCAACAGCGAAGATAGAGGAGCTCATCCGTGAACTGAGACGGGAATACACAATCATAATCGTCACACACAACATGCATCAAGCAGCTCGCATCTCTGATTACACTGCCTTTTTCCTGAACGGCGAGCTGATTGAATTCGACAAGACTCCTCAGATATTCGGAAACCCACAGGACAGGAGAACAGAAGCATATATAAACGGAATCTTCGGCTGATCTGCGCTCATCTCAACGCTCACCCGCTTTACGCGCAAGCATGCGCAGCGTCTTGCGAAGCATGCCGTGAACTGTCCGAACCTCCCTGCTCGTTACGCCTGCTCTGCCGAATATGTGTCTCAGAACAATCATCGTGCGCTCACGCCTGTGCTCCCTGTGCTCAACTCTCTCAAGAAGCGTGCGGAAATGCGCTAAGAGATGCTCCCTATCCTCCACACTCGCAAGCCTCGTAGCAGCACCAGCAGTCCGCCTGAACTTGTAGATCTCATAAAGAACAATTGCAACAGCATGCGAGAGATTCATAACAGGATGCTCGTGATGTGCGGGTATGTGAAGGACGATATCACACTTCTTCAACTCTTCATTTAGCAATCCTATGTCCTCCCTCCCAAAAAGAAGACTTAATATTCCTCTCTTTCGCATTGTAAATTTGGCTAATTGCTCAGGTTCAAAAAAGGGTCTCCTCAACACATTCATCTCCGAGCCAATTTTTGCTGTCGTTCCCACAACAATATGTGAGTTTGCGATTGCATCCTCTACTGTATAAACAATTTTGCATCTCTCAAGCACATCTTCTGCGTGAGAAGCCACATAGAACGCTCTTCTGTCAATGTGCGTGCAGCCAGCGTGCGCGTGAGTGAAATGCGTGGAATTCTGAAATCTGATGGAATGCTGCGATGCGCGGTCATCAGGAGAAGAGATGACGATGTACAGTGAGGAGAAACCGAAGTTCTTCATAACACGCGCAACTGCTCCCACATTTTCCCATTGTTTTGGCTCAACCAGAACAACTCTTACATCCATACCCGCATCACGCCGCATGCTCCATCTTCATTATTCCGCCCTCACAGTGGAGCACATCCTGAATCACATCAACGCTATCAGCGCCCTCGTATTCTTTTCATCCTGTATATTCCGATTTCCATGACTTTCCTGTCTCTTTTATGAAAAGAGAAGCGCCTTTTCATCGGAAATTTTGAGATGATGCAGAGAACTTCAAAGTCATCTGGCATGAAAGATTTGATGAAATTCTCGCTTTCAGCGTTGTGAATGGAGTATATTGTGTCTGAGATTCTCATTGCACACTCAATAAATATTCTATCTGCATGCCTGTTCGCGATTTGAGCGCCGAAAGGAGGATTCATAACGACTGTATCGCATTTTTCGTTGAATTCCCTCACATCACAGCACACGAACTCCACATCAACGCCTATTTTACGACAGTTAATTCTTGCGACTTCCAGGCATTTTTCATCTATGTCAACGCATATGACCCTATCTGCGCCAAGAATTTTCGCGCCGATGCCGAGTATGCCGTTTCCGCAGCCGAGATCAGCCACTGTTTTGTAGGCGATATCACCGTTTGTGAATGCGAAGAAGAGCATTTCAGCAGCCACGCTCGCCGGTGTTGTGTATTGTTCAGTGTGCACATCGGGCGAGGGGATATCATCAAGACGCTCGAGGAGCATCTCAAGATGTTTTTTCCGCATCTCCTTTTGTGAGTCTGGAATGCGGGGGGCAGGATTCGAACCTGCGAACCCCTTCGGGAGCAGATCTTGAGTCTGCCACCTTTGACCTGACTCGGTAACCCCCGCTCCCTCTCTCCTCTTTTGTTTTTTATTTTTCATTTTTCTATTTTTCATAATCCCTTTAAAAATCTTTTTATCCGCCAAAACTCAACTGTGACGCCGAGTATTGCAATGATTAAGCCTATTCAAGCAGACCAGTTCTCAGAGATTGAAATGAGAGAAGAAAGAGAAGAGGCAGAAGAAGAACAAATACCACATAAATGCTTGAAAGCCAAAGAAACCTCCAAAAATCCATTCATCCATCTTCTGCTCTTCTCTGCCTCTTTTCCGCTCATTTCCCACTCACTTTTAATTATCTCCTTACCTTTATCATCATTTTCAAACAATAATTGTGGCGGCAGATGCAATATGATAGGATCGCTCAACCGCTTCCCTCGCAGCAGAGCTCCTCATCTCAGAGCCTTTTGGAGTTCCCTTATCGTCAGCAATCACAGCGGCGTTGTCCTCAAATGCGTATGCCCGCGGCTTCCTTTGCCTTATCAATATCGTGCAAAGGCTCCAATTTCCCATCCTCCATCCATGAAGAACTAAACATTTCCCTTCTCTCAATATTCTCATTTTCACACAATCTCCTTTTCTTATTTTTCTCTTCTGGAATACCTTTCTATGAACTCCTTTCTATGAACTCTGTCTGTGCCACCTGCACTCTCCACTTCGCTTATGCTATTTCTTTGAGTCGTTAACTCCCTATTTCGCTTCTCTCCTTCTCGCCTCATAAGCGCATAGGCGCATAGGGAAGAGGGAAAAATTCCCGAAACCGAAAGGGCATAGGCGTTCGGGCTTGAATCTGTATGTGCCTCGTGGCGGTGTAGAACAGGTGAAAATTATATCTGGAAATGCATCTCAAAATTGATAAGGGAGAAAAAAGCGAAAGTTACTTAAGTTTTCTCTGAGGTAAAGAAGCGAACAATAGGTCCGGGTGGGGATATAGATGAGAAAGGTTGTACTATGTTTGTTGATCTTTCTCTTCAGTATTGGAACAGTATCTGCCTTTAGTCTTTCAGGTGGAGGGGACTGGAAATATTATAGGGAAATAACAATAAAGGAAAATTCGGGTAAAACTCTGACTCTGTTTCTACACTATCACAAATTTATGGGCGCCAAAGCTACGATTGTATCTGAACAACGATAAAGAAGAATTTGTTCATGTATTTGTTCAGGGTGAAAAAATCAGAATAAAACATCGGTAACAGGACAATAACTCTTTCCAATTCAGCTCCTTAGGAGGTAATAGTATTGCCGATGATTGATGCAGAAATTGAAAGCAGATTACATTGCAGTCCAGAGTATATACGCCAAATTCCCGAAAATCTATCCTGATATAATATAACAATATAACGAATGGTCTTATCTCCTAAAGTGGAGCAAACTGCCGTGTTAATTCATCCAGATGAAACGCTAAGGACCTGAGATCAGAGACTGGACAATGGCAACCTTCTTAAGCCAGGGCACTATCAAGTGGTATTAAGAGGATTAGATGTCAAGTGTGTGGAACAGACAATTTTTTATGTTTTACCAAAGTAGTAGCTTGTTGGGTTGCAAAAATTATCAGAGTTTGCGAGCTTCGCCCAACAGCGGGTATGCAGTTCGCTTCACATCGCCCAAATTCGGCAGCCTAAATTCGGCAAAGCCGAAATTCGTATGTCCGCAATCCGTTATCGGAAATTGCAAGCCCGCCTAAAGGAATTAAATTAAAAAAAATGAATCTCTTATTATGAGAAAGGAGGTCATCAAAATGAAATGGGAAAATACTTTAATGGCGTATGAGGAAGACATAAAAAGCAGGAGTTTCTGGGACTGGATAAAGGCACATACATCTTTTATGAAACCCTTGCATAGATATGAGGGAGTTCTGGAGTTGACTGAGCAGAAGATTAGATTTACAGGAAGAGATGTGAAAGAGAAAAAAGATTTCAGGTTGGAAGTTAAAATTGAGAAAATTACAGACATTCATTTTGGATTTGACGATGTGTTTACTAGATGGGAGGACAGAGGCGCTCCATGGAATAAACCCCTTAGAATTAAATACAAATCTGAAGAAGGAGAAAAGACAATCTATCTTTTTGCGAATTTTCATCACAAATATGGAATGAGGACTTCCGACAATAAAGAAGTTTTTGAAAAATTGAAATCACATTTGAAAGGAGAATGAGTATGGAGGATATGGAGTATCAAGCGGGTAAGAGCACTTGCTTATATCACAACGCTTTTCTATTTGCTTTATTCGCTTTCATTTCTTGGTGTTTGGTGATGGATAAGGCATATTCCTGATCCGAGTGTGATATTTGTCACTCACTTATTTGTTTATCTTTCTTGGCTCTTTACTTCATTTTTGAGCAGGGCATTTGCGATTGTGATTGTGAAGTCTTCAATGCGTATTTTCCTTCCGAGCGCTGATACAGCGCAGTCAAAATGGATCCAGCATTTCGGGCAAGCGACCACCAATTTCTCAGCACCAGTCCTCTCAGCCTCATCAAGTCTCTGTGCCTGCATAACTCTCGCGACTGCTCCGCATGTGATCATTGAGCCAACACCGCAGCAGAGTCCTCTTTCCTTGTGATGCTCCATCTCCCTCACTTCAGCGATCATGCGTAGCAATTCACGCGGGGGCTCATAAATGCGAAGATGTCGCAATCTGCATGGATCATGATATGTGATGATGATGTCACTGCGCTTCTCCGCCGCTTTCTTTGCCACCGCTTCTGAGCGCTCAATGAGGAATTCAGATATGTGCATGCATTTGAATCCCATCTCTATGCCCTCTTCCGCTGCAAATCTTCTGTAATCAATCTCAAATGTCCGCAGACACTCAGCGCATGTGAATACAACGACCTTCGCACCGCTCTTTTTTATGGCTGCGATATTCGCACGCATGAGCTCCTTGAATCTCTCCTCATCACCTGCCCACAGAATGTCATGACCGCAGCAGCGCTCCTCCATGCTGATTGCGGGAACAACTCCAACTTCGTTGAGAAGACGAACTGCAGAACGCGCAATTTCCTCAAGGCGCAGCTCCTCACGCTCCGCATATATGCTGCTCAAAAGCGATAGGCAGCCTGCAAAATAATAAACATCTCCTTCCTCCGCAACTTTTGCATTATGACCGTGCAGCCACTTGAATCGGATATGCTCTCTTCTGCTCTCCCTCTCCTCTCTCTCCGCTGTCTCTGATTTTCCTTCACTCTCCTTCCTTATCTCAACAGCGGAAACCTTTCCATTTTCATAATGCGGCACATTTCCAGCGAGAAATGCGAATTTCCGCAGATTCTGCATGAATCCCACGAAATCAACACCATACGGGCATATTGCATTGCATACGCCGCATGAGACACATAACCATATAACATCCTCATCAAGCAGCTTTCTCGTCTGCTCCATCAGTGATATGCCCGCAATCTTTCTCGGACTGAAAAGCGGTTCAATCGCTGTCACAGGACATATGGCAGTGCACTCCCCACACTCCGCACACTTGTTCACGCCTCTCGCCACACCCTCAACGGCATATGAAACAGCGTGAACATCCATCAACGCAGCCCCTCTCCCAACGCTCAGCATGCAGCTCCGGCAGCGCAAACACCTATCAGACTCAGCCAGCGCATCCTCCTCGCTTAATCCGAGGCATATCTCTGAGAAACCGCGGACACGCTCGTCAGCTGCGAGCATCGGCATCTCACGCCTGCTTTCTTTCCGAATCGCACCAAAAGACGCCTCAAGCCAGAGCTCGTTGCGGAAGTGTTGCTCCGCCTCTTCAGGCACCGCTGACACAGGCGTCGCACCTGCCACACCAGTCCCCGCGAAGACAGCCCCCACGCTCTCGTCAAAAACTTCAATCTTCCCCCTTGTCAGCATGCTGTGAATCGCTTCTGCCACACGATTGGCATCTGCAATTGCATCTATCGCAAACGCAGGGCCTCTCACGCAGTCACCTCCTGCAAATATGTTTTTCACGCCTGTATATCCATTTTCATCTGTTTTTATGAATTTATCACAGGGGACTCCACTTCCGTTCAGGAAGCTGAGGTCTGATTCCTGTCCTATAGCCGTTATAAATATATCAGCGTCAATCATGAACTCTGATCCCTTCACGGGAAAAGGTTTTCTTCTGCCTTTCTCATCTTTTTCTCCAAGTTTCATCCTTATAAGTTCTATTTTTTCAACTCTTCTCTCTCCTATTATGCGTATTGGATTTGCGAGAAAAATGAATTTTACTCCTTCTTCCTCGGCCTCTTTCACTTCCTCCTCTCTTGCGGGCATCTCTTCTCTGCTTCTCCTGTATACTATAGTGACATCACGAGCTCCAGCCCTGAGAGAGGTGCGGGCAACATCTATCGCAACATTTCCTCCGCCAACAACAACAACCCTCTTCCCATTCACAGGATTGATATTTCGTATGTTGAAATCTCTGAGAAAATCCACACC
>Ga0209410_1000847_pt1 | contig 14520 bp, 15 predicted proteins | sample Mar14436cmmetaG_FD_184135 | JGI IMG/M metagenome (GOLD analysis project Ga0209410, IMG submission 184135) | Marine hydrothermal vent microbial communities from Guaymas Basin, Gulf of California to study Microbial Dark Matter (Phase II) - Marker... ... | reverse complement strand
GTATGGGCTGGCTCAATATAAGTCTTCGTATTTGCGTCGCTTCTTTGCGGCGACGCGGTTCACGTGCGCTTTTGTAGTTGGTGTGCTTTTCTCCACGCTGCTGTTAAGCCTATGATAGATATGTATAGCGTTAGGAGCGCGGCTACTGATTTTTGCCTTATGCCCCATGGGGTGTAGTTTAGGATTAGGGCTAGGAGGGGAACTATGGCTATGGATAGGCCTATAGAGAGAGCAAGCCTCTCTAGCTGCGAGAGTTCCCTTTCCTTAGGGTATAGGGCTTCCACGGTCGCGTATCCCGGTATGAAGAGAGTGAACACGCTTCCGAACAAGTATCTTAGGTAGGTTAATATTTCTAGGTGGCTGGATATTGCGGTTAGGGCAATCGTTACTACAGATATTGAAAGGGTTGTCCAGAGCCACGCGCTGTATTCGGGTCTTGCTAGGTATTCTATTAGGTGTTTGGGCGGGTTCGGGTCTTTTAGCCTTATCTTCCAGTTTTGGGCTTCGTCGTAGACTTGTTTTAGGGCTTTTGCCTTGCTGGCTCCGTTGCTTATTTTGCTTTCTACGTATTCTTCCAGCGTCTTTTTCATGGCAGCGGCTCCTCCAGAATTTCTAGGTACAGGTGGACCCATTTTCCTGTGTAGGTCCAGTTGCGCTCGTCTACGTTGTATATCCAGAGTTCGAAGATTAGGGCGGCGCGCTTTCCTATTAGCGCTCTTTCGGGGGTTACCTGGGCTTGTATGGGTATGGTGATGTTTTCGCCTTGGCTTAGCATTGCCTCGTATATTTTTATCGGCTTTTTCTTGCTGGGCGCGGTGTCTGATGGGAGGGTGTCGTTTGTCCCGATTTTGTACCTGATCTGGGCTAAGAGTGGGCTTCCCTCGTTGTTATATAGTAGCAAGCATAGGGTTAGGTTTTCTCCGTAGAAGGCTTTGGCTGGGTAGTCGCCTATTTTGCACTTCTCGTTGAGTAGGCCGAACGCCGTGAACGGCGAAACGGTTTCGGGCCTTAGTACCTGTGCTATTCCTATTGCTGAGCTTACGACTATTAGGGCCATTATTGCCGCGAAGACTTCCTCGTTTAGGGGATTCATTTCTCAACGACCCATTTTCTTCTGGTTTTGTACCAGAGTTCGAGGTAGATTCTGGGGAAGAGCAGGTAGAATAGGACGGGTATGGAGGCTATCGCCGCTGCTGTTCCGTATTTGCTCAGGTTTTTTGAGATTACTATGCTGGGTCTTTCTGCTTCTAGTTTTTCTACGGCTTCTCTAACCTTCGAAACTATTTTCTGGGCTTTGATGTTTGAAGCGTTGTCTTCGTTGTTTAGTAACTCCAGAGCTTCTGATAACAGATTGATTAGCTCCCTGGTGTCTATGCCTTCTTCACTTAGCCTAACCAGCCTGATGTATAGACCGATTATTTCTCTTTGAAGCTTGCTCGGAGAAGCTTTGGCCGGCAAAATAGATGGCGATAATGAATATGTTACTATAGTTACATGCAAAATAACTATTATAATAATATGTATTATTCGTAACATAGTTACTGGCTTTTTATTCATTGTTATTAGTTCTCCTCTTTGCCGTAAACCTGTTTTTCGATAGGATTTTTCTGGCTGCTATTAAGAATAGAAGTAAAGTGTTTATCATCACCACTGCTCCTGTTGCTCCTGTCAAAGCTGATAAAACCTCGGTGAAGCTGGCCTCGTTTTCGTAAATTATGTTGGCTTGTTTTGCGGTGCTTAGCATTGTCAGGAGGTTTGCTTCCTTACTCTTATGCTTGCCGGATTCTACATATGTGATCACTGAGATTCTCGCGTACTTGGTTATGTTTTCTGCAGCTGTGAAGCTGTAAAGCGAGTAGCCTACTAGTAGGTATTTGCTGTTCTTTTCGACTAGGATGAGGTTTATAGTGTTATTACCCTTTACAGTCCATGACTGTATTATTTTATGTCCTTGAATTATTAGAGCTGCATGCCAATCGCTAAAATCCGCTAGCTTGTCTGCTATCTCTAGATATCCCGTATAGTGCTCTCTTGCGTGTGAGGCTGTTATGTTGATTGGAAGCTGTTGTACGCGATTTTGGAGTGGAGGGGCGAGTGTGCCGGCGGATAGGTGGGTTGAGGTGTTTTTAGTGGAGTGCCCTGGGAATTTTGTGGTGAATAGAGGTAGTGAGTGTAGGGGCGTTACTTGACTGCTCATTATTTCGTTCGTAAAATAGGTTGTGGAGGAGGGATAAGCGACTACTGTTATTGCTAGGATTATGAGGAGGAGAGCCCATGCCCTTGACGTAGTTTGCGTGGAATGCTCTTTTTCTCTGCCGCGTTTTTTGAAGGTATATTTTGTTAGAAGATAGTAGGCTAGCGTCGCAACGGCTCCTTGTAATGCTAGTGTGAGTAGGTTATTGGGTGTAGTTAGGTTTACCACGAGCTGTAAATGTGGTGTAGCTGCCTCGAGAGCCGTGTAGGCCGTCGCAACCATTGTTACAGCGAGAATTAGCGAAATTGTGGCTTTTTGTAGCTTGGGGATTTTGGATTTCCATGTTAGGTGGACGGAGTATAGGGATAGCGCTATGCATGCCGTTAAGATATAGTGGGCAAGCGGTGTTATTGGGCTCGGCTGGAGCGGAATAGGCGTTAGGATGGATAGGAATAGTAGTGTCCCGGCGGTGAAGGTTTTAGGCTTGAAGATTAGCATTATGATGCTGTATGAGAGGAGGACGTATGATAGGAGCTTTAGCTGTAGCCTGTAGTCGTTAGCTATCTCAGCTGTAGCTGATATTAGGAGGCTTGTTATGAGAAGCATTGTAACTGTCAATATTCTTTCTATGCTCAAGGTTCCCATTTCGAAATCATCTGATATTAGTTTGACAATAACGCACGCAGCGATAGACAATGCTATTATTAGATAATTATACTCTGGACGGGACATAAGCTTGAAGTATGCTTGGATGTATTCGTGGTATGTTGTCTCTGCTAGTAGAGTTAGGGCGGCGGCAACTATGAATGTTAAGAGGACTTTTATCGTTTTCACTGTGTTTCGACCCTTTCAACCGTTTTGCCGGGGAGTTGGCGCGTGATTAGGGTTTTTGGCTGTATGAAAGTGTACCCTATTTCTTCTAGTTCTCTTCGTAATAGGTTATATCTAAAGCTGAGAGCCCCGCTGTAGACTACAGTGTACGGTTTAGGTGGAGTTAGATTGTTTTGTATCAGGATTTGTACTAATTTGGAGGCGAACTTCTTGTTTGCTGCGAGTATTACGGAGTGAGGTTTTGGTTTTTTCTTTGATTTTATCATATGGTCGATTTGTCGCAGGTCTGCTGGCTTAATGGAGGCTTTGTAGGGGTATATTATTTTGGGCATGGATTTTTCGAGCGCCTTATAGAAGTGATACAGGATATCTATGCTTCGACCCTTGACAGATAAAGCTTTTTTCCCTACTACTATTATTAGGGCGAGCTCCGTTGAGGGGCTCTTTTTTAGGGCGGCTGCTAATACGCCTAGGAGCGTGAATAGTATCCTGTCAAGTTCGATATGGCTGACTGCGAATAGGTCGGCTATGATTATTGGTTGTAGCTTCGATGCTCGCGATGGTCTGGGGATCGCGTCTGAGGAGCTGTATTCCTTAATTACGATGGAGCCTCTGCTGATTGTCTTCTTCCAGTGTATGTTTTTAAAGGCGTCGCCTGGAGCGTAGTCTCTTGCTCCGATGTATTCGCCTATCCTGGATCGTCGCGGGGAACGCTGGAGAGACGTTTGGAGTTTCATTTGGGCCTCGACGCTTTTTAAGAACTTTATTGCCAGCTTTAACGCTGGGGCCTTGATACCCTGGGCGATCTCTTCCTGTAGGGCTTCTTTCGCTCGGCGCGCGCCTCTTATCTCCGCTTTGAAAGGGCTCGGCTCGCTTTCGAGGGATGATAGGGCTATTTCGACTTCGCCTATAAACCTTATGATGTCTTTCCTTGAGAATATTCCTTCTCTAAATGTTTTGAGGGTTGCGGATGTAAGCGGCATTACGAAGTAGTTTACATAATAGTGTCCGGCAACTCTCTTAGCGAAGCCCCATTTATCCATTATTATTACCGTAAACGTGGATGAGTGGACGCCTGCGTGGTCAGCCGGTAGGGGGGCTGCTATTGTTGCTGGTCCTGAAATTAGGCTTGCCTCTTTCCGCCCATCGTCGCGGATTACTAGGATGTAGACTTCTTGTTTGCTGTTTACGTTGAGTATTAGATTGCCTCCTTCGCCGAGGGGGATTTTTCTAGGTTTTCTGCCTATTTTTACGCTTATATTTGACAGTTTAAGGTAATATATTACCGAGTAGGTTAGCGCTGCCAGTATAAGTATCGCTACAGCGGCTAGGACTCCTATGCTGACTAAGGCTATGACCGAGAAGCCCGCAGCGTACTTTAGTAGTTTCCATGTTGATGGAGCCAGACGGCTTGCTTCAAGCTTGCTAATGCTAGGTTTCCGACTTTTCCATACGAACGGCGATGTGAACGCTAGTGGAGTAAAGAGGATAAATCCTGGGACTGAAAGAGAAGCGTAGAATATGCCTACCGCCAGGACTGTGTTGCTTGCATTTTTAATTCTTAGCGTGTATAGGATGAGCGGTATTAATGCGGGTATCGCTAGCCATGCCTTATTTTCCTGTAGGGCTATCGCTAGTCCAGCCATTGTTATGTAGGCGTATGGTAGTAGGATTGGGGTCCTAAGCTTCTTTTTGGCTAGCGTATGATATCACCATTGAAATTATTATCAGTAGTAGTAGCTCGATTAGCAGCTCTGACTCTGCATGCTGAGCTATTTGGAGGCTTGAGAGCGAGAGCTTTGCTTTGTCGAGGGCGCTTAGCTCTAATGCTTCAACGTATATGTATAAGACTTTGTCTTTCGTCAGCATTTTGAAAAATCTTATGTTGTCGGCTTTTTGTAGTAGATTGTTAGAGGCTGCTTCTAGGTCGGCTATTACTATTATTGCTCCTCTTTTGAGCTTAACGCCGTATACTGCGGTGTAGGCTTTCATCTCTTCCCCGATAGAGTAGAAGTTGTTTCCGTCTAGATCCGCGTAGGAGTAATTGGATGTTTCGCCGCGTATGAAGACATTGCTCGAGTAGTTAGCTAAGTTTATGTGTGCTGGCCTGAAGGTTACTATTGCTATGGCTTCTGACCCGTTTATATTAACCTTGATTAGGGGGTATTCTCTGCTGCTATGTTTGCTTACCTCGTCTAGAACTGTAGTTGACCCTATTGAGGCTTCTGGACATATTTTTGGAAGGATGTTGTTTGAGAAGCCGTGCTCGTCTAGTATTATTAGCGTCGCGCCTTTAGTTGCGTATTTAAGTAATGTGTTTATCTCCCTATATGTTAGCTCGCGATGTAGCGGTATTATGATTACGTTATTGGGGGATTTGTCTTCAGCTAGTTCTTTCAGATTAGTGATTGCTACGGGGTTAAGTGTTTTGTAGAGAAGCGAGTAGCCGTTTTCTCCGTTATTGAAGATGCTGTGGGGTGTTTCTGACGGGAAGTTGACTATGATTGCGATTGAGGTTACCAGTATGCCTATGATGATGGTTAGGGCTATTATTCTATTCTCTGGCTTTCTTTTCGAACTCATTTATGATTTCACCTGCTTTACGCGCGTCGGCTTCGTGTTGCGAGTATAGGTCTACTTCGTATAGCCGAATGAACTCGCTTGCGAGTTCGCGTATGGGTTTGCGAATCTTTATTGTGTGTATGAATTCTCTTAAGGTCTCGCTTTTACGTGGGGATCTGGCGGGTCTAGACATCCTTTTTATTATTTTTAGGAATTTTCTGTATAGGTTGAGGAGGCGCGGCTTTTTATATCTGAGAGGCGCGGTCCACTTGCTCGGTGATTTTTTTAGAACACTTTTTGCGCGTTGACTAGATTTGCCGTAAATTTTTCTTATGGAGTTTACGATGTGCGTTGTGATGGGGGGAGCTGCTGTGATGGCGCTGCCTAGTAGAGTTATCAGGAGCAGTGGTGGTAGATTTATAGTGTAGACTTCTAGACGGTTTCTGACAGATTTATAAGAGGCGTCTTGCGGGATGATTCGGTATTCTACCTCGTACTTCTGTATGAGAAGAGGGGAAGGCATGGGGAAGGAGAGGCTGAACGATTTGTTTTCTAGTTTGGTTCTGAGAACTTCTGTCCTGCTGATGTATACTACTACTGTGTATGGCTGTGAGCAGTTTACTGTGCCGTGCATTTTTAGTATGAAAGGGGGGCCTATTGAGACGAAGTCTATTGCGACGAAGGCTTGGGGGTCTTTCTGGGGCTCTTTGTAAACTGTAACGATTTTTGCCCAGCTCATTGCTCCGTAGCGCCCTTGTGGTGAAGTGTGAAATATTATTGTGTGGTTTCCCGGGCTTATGCGCGTCATTGGGATTGGGATTTCGTTTTTTCCTGGAGTTATTTGTCTGCTCATAATTATTGTTGAGCTGGATGCTCTGTCTACATATACTGTGAGGTTTAGGGGGGATTCTATGTTCGCTGTAGCTTTTACATTGAAGGTTTTGTTGACGCGGACGTAGGGTGGTATAGAGAATTTAACTTGAGGCTTTTTTAGCTTTATTTCTATCTGTTTTTCTGAAAAGCCTGTATATAGTGTTCCTCCGTACAGTGCCGAAGCTTTAACTAGTACTTTGATTATGTTTTTTTGTCCCAGTAGTAGCTGCAGAGCGTCGAGCTCTTCAGCTTTAGGAACTCTGAAGGAGATGGTGTACTCTATTCCAGGATAGGTGCTGAAGCTTTTTTCGTATATTGTTCTCGTGTTTATTTCAGCTCTGATTGTCAGGTTGATGGCGTAGATTGTGGCTGGCGGCTCGACAACGATTTTCGCCGATGCTTTGCTCCCGGGCTCGATGCTCGGAGGCGATGTTATCGTAATGTTTAAGGGCGGCTGCCCCGATTCCTTTTTTCTTTCGATGTATATTTCAGTTAGCTTTTCAATGAGCAGGTCGAGTTTTTCTATTATCTTGGACTCTGTAGCTTTAATTTTTTGGGAGAGAGAATTTTTTGTTAGTTCATCTTCGAATAGGAGCATTAGTATGTTGATGTAGACGCGCGTGTTTTCGATGAAGTCTATTTTGGCGCGGTTTAGCTTGTAGAGTGAGGTTTTAAGTTCGGTGATGGAGGTGCTGGAATGCGCGAGCTTTTCTGCCTGGGGGATTAGTTCGATGAGTTGCTTTAGGTTCGTGTATAGTTTCTTGTGCCTGTAGTTTAGAGGTTCTGGCAGATCTATGTTAAGGGCCGTGTTTATTAGGCTGATGGCTTTGGAGTAGTCTTCACTCTGGATTGCTGAAAGAGAGTCGTTAAGAAGCACTGATAAGGGGGCGGGGTCGACTGCGGGTTTTCCCCCAATAACCGCGGAGCTTGCAGCGAAGTATAAAATAGCCAAGACCGCAAAAATTTGTTTGGAAATTTTTTTCATTATATTTCAACTATCTGCTTCTTAAAGGGCGTCGGCATATATAAGCTTCAATATAAATATGTTATTGGTCGATTACGTTTTCTTGGAGATTCATGTTCTAGCAATTTATTACAGTATGCCTGCAATAATTGCTATTCTGTATCCAATGATAAGGCCGAATATTAGTAGGAATGAAAGGTCTAGCAGGTATAGTTTGGCTCTTATTTTTATAGAATTGTCTATTGATGTGTAGACGAAGTATACTAGGATTGCCATTGCTGCATATACTTCGGGGCGCTTCTCGGCGAGTAGTGCGAGGGAAGCTGTGGTTGCTGTCAGCAGTAAGCTGAAGACTAGGAGGCTTTTATCTAGGGTGTTCATGCCTTCCACCACGCATTTCTAAGATGTAATTGTTCCCCGCAATCTCTTCCCTTACTAGTTCAATTGGCTTTTGCAGGTTTTTCGCTACCGACAGAAGTGCCGCTATTTTCACGGGGTTTAGCGGGCTAGTGAGGTATTCGGAGGCGGCGCTTGTTAGTGATAGTAGTTTTAGCCTTATGATGTCGTTGTCTAAGCTTAATTCTAGGTCTCTGCATAGAGAATATTTTTCTACTAGGTCGAATCTTAGGGTGTCTTCTAGATCTGGCGGCTTTTTTAGGGCGTCTGCTGCTTCTCTTTGCTTGAAGAGGTATTTGGAGAGTATCCCGATGTAGGCGGCGTCGTTTACTATTCCTAGACCGGCGCGCAGATTTCTGCATGGCAAGCTTTTTTCTGAGAATATTATTAGGGCTTCGTCGCCTTGTAGGCATATTGCCGTGTGTAGGTTTTTAATTATCCCAGAGTCTTCGAACACTGTGTTAACGAATAGGGTGAGGTCCTTTACGTAGGGCTTTAAGACGTCTTTAATGGGTTCCTCATATGTGGATCCTATGGAGAGCAACACTATACCCAGTATTAAGGTTGCTATGGAAACTCCTAGTATTGTAGTGTCGCCGTTAAGCGCTGCGAAGGCGATGAATACGGCTGAGACTATTATTGCGTTGGAGCCTGCTAATACGTAGCGATGTTCCATGTTTTCACAGCATGAGATATGAGTATCCTAATTATGCAGTCTAGAAATATTGCTAGTGTCAGCATTTTCGTGCCGGAGGATTGGCATTTTATAGTGTTGAAGATTATTGATGAAGGGGCGAGCATAATAGGGGGGAGCGCAATCAGGCTACCTATTATAGTGCCTGCGAGAAATAGGAGGCTCGAAAATAGCTTAGAGTGATTACTATCTTCAATAATCATAGCGATGAAGAGAAGCTCAGCTATGGGGCCCGCTATGGACCATGAAATATATGGCGTAGAGAAGTATAGAGAGAGCATGGCAACTATTATGGGAGTTGCTATCAGTGCTTCAGTTTGTATGCTTGAGATGCTGGATTTACTAAAGAGTCTGCTGGTTTTTTGTGCTATCAATATTAGTGCGACGTAAATTATCAGCATGGAGAGGTCTGTTTGTACAATGTACCCTAGAAGTATTCTAGCTAAGGCTAGAAGCGGTATTACCCATAGTGGTGATGGGTTGAGCTTTTTACGCGAGTTTTTTAGATAAGTGTTTATCAAGATCATGGAAGAGGCTGCCGCTAATATAATTATGACGTATATGTTTGCGGCTGCAATGTAGAAAGCCAGAATTGGGGAAACTGCTAGAAGCATTTTTGCTAGCTGGTTGTGGTTGGCTGAAGGAGTCATGTTTTTCTCCTATTCTTTGGGGACTTCGACGGTGTTTATTGCTTCTTTTATTACGTCTCGAACGGATTTGTCTTCGGCGGTTGCCTGCTCGTTTAGCGCGGTTCTGTGTGCTAGTACGGGATCGACCAACTCTTTTACGTCATCTGGAATGACGTAATCCCTTCCATCTATTATTGCAAGAGCCTTGGAAATCCTGCTTAGGAATATTGAGCCCCTTGTGCTTGGACCTAGCTGCGTGAGCTCGTGACTTCTAATGTAGGCAGCTATCTCGGCTATGTATTTGAGCAGTCTTTCGCTTATGTGAACGTAATTTAGCGAGTCTTGTAGTTCAACGTATTTTCTGAACGTCATAATTGCCTCGATGTTTGGTGTCTCTACGATGTATAGCATGTCGGCTTTTCTTAGGATTTCTATTTCGTTATTAACGTCGCTATAGTTTGTTGTGAATTTTGCCCAGAACCTGTCTTTAAGCGTTAGGGTTAGTGGGTATGTGCCGAATTCCTCTTCGCTCGGTACCTCAGTTGCTATTACATGGAAAGGGTTGTTTAAGTCGTAGGTAACGCCGTCTATGCTGACCTGGAATTCCGCCATTGCTTGTAGAAGTGCGGACTGTACTCGTGGCGGCGTTCTGTTTATTTCGTCAAACATTAAGATGTTCGTGAATATTGGGCCCTTCACGAATCTTTTATCGCCATTCATGTTGTATATGTGGTAGCCTGTAAGGTCTGAGGGAAGTATGTCCGGGTTTCCTTGGACGCGCCTAAATTCGCCGCCTATTAACTTTGCGATGCTTTTAGCTAGAAGAGTTTTCGCCGTTCCAGGAGGACCTTCAATTAAGGCGTTGCCGCCTGCGGCTAAAGTAGCTATAACGTTCTTTATTAGATCACTTTTTCCAGGCACTATGTCTTCTAAATTTTTTATTACATTGTTGATTAGTATTTCGGATTCTTTTATGTTCATTTTATTCCAACTTTTGCATTCTATAGAACTATAGGTTCCTTATATAATTGGCCATTAAACGGATTGCCGCAAGCATATTAATAGCTGATTCGGGTAAATCTTTCAAGAAACAGCTTCACGTCCCTGCCCGATACTTTTAGGAGCTTAAGCGCTGTACCACGTGTTGTGTGGTCTGTTGCAACTTTTTTGGCGAATATTTTTAGCCATTGATGTAATGAAAGCCTAATCGGCGCTTCTGTCAAGCCCTTCTTTATGCTTATGTTCAGCTTTAATGATGTTTTAAGGGAGTCTGTTATGTAAAGTTCTTCTGCAAGTTTGAACGATTTTTCGTCTATCCATGTTTTTGTGGTGAAGTAGTCGTTTAGCGTGTAGAACATTTCCTTGTATGCGGCGTGTGCGGCTACTAGCACTATTTCGGCGTAGGGTTTTAGCGCAGGTATACGGTTTCTGTGGAATACTGCTTCTCCCACGTGGTCGAGAAGCTTTCTGCCGTCTAGGTAGATTGCCCGTCCGCCTATGCTGGGGTGAACGTAGATGTCTATGTTTATTCCGTTTTTCTGGAAAATTGCGTTGTATGGTTCTATGAGCAGGGGTTTGCAGCCTATTTTTCTTAGTCTTTTAGCTACGCGGTTGTAGTCTTCTATTTTTATTAGTATGTCAACGTCTGAGGGGGCGTAGGTTACTGGCTTGATTAGTTTTATGAAGGCATACTCTAGGTCTTGGAGGCTTCTGCCGACTTCTCCTACTAGCCTTATAATGCCCGCCAGTTTGGCCTCTTCTACCTGCCTTAACTTGCTGTTTATGTCGGCTAGCCTTAGGATGTGGAGTAGTATCTTGTTTCTTTTTGCCGCGTATATGAGCGCGTCTAAGTTGTCGGCTGAATGTACGGCTTTATTGTGCTCAATTATGCGGATTAGATCTTTAGTGGAATAGGTTGTTGACATGGCTTTTTATTCTCTCTAGATTGTTTTGGATGCTTGTGCTACTTGTGTCCACGATGAACGCGTCGGTGAGGTGGGCGATGCTATTGTAGATTGCCGCTTGTTTGCGGGCAGATTTGCGTGAGAGTTCGCCGCTTCTTCTTTTAACGAGGATGCTTGGCTCCGCTTTTACGTATATGGGGATGCCTGTTTTAAGCACGAACGCCAAGATGATGCGGGCGTAAATTTTACTGAGGATGTTTGCGTCGTTTGTGGTCATTATTAGCCAAGCCAGGAAGTCGAGCGGGGATCTTTCGCCTATTACTGCGTATCCCAGGTACTTGGGTATGAGGAAGCCTCGCACAACTATTGGGATTATCGATATTACTTCTATTAGGTGCCAGAGCGGCTTCATCTTTGACGGTATATTTACTCTATAGTATGGGTTTTCCTCTCCTTGCATGTTTCTAAATTTCCTTAGCAGTCTTGCTAGCAGGGAGGCTAGCGTATGTGTGCCTCGCATCCACGCTAGTCTCACTTCTATACGTCGGTTTGAGAAGTTTTCTGCTAAGGATTTAGCTAGAGTTGTTTTTCCGGATCCGTCCGGCCCCATGAAGTAGATTATTTTCAACCCGTTTACCTTAGAGACCTAGCCAGCCCCATATTTTATGGTGGGTTTGGAGGGGCTTTTCTTTTGATGTTTCTACTCTTATGACTTTGTTTGTGAGATGCCGTGATGCTGTTAAGACTAGGCTGTTTCGCGCGTACTTGTCATAACTGCCCACTATCTTAGTTAGGCCTGCGGCTCCTTCGCGGTTAATTATTCTCTGGGTTTTGGCTTGGCTGATTGTGGTGAGGTGAATTATCATGGTGTTGCCGAGCATTTTTTTGAAGATTTTTAGTTCGAGTTTTGCTATGTGTACGGCGCTGCCTATTTCCCAGTATTTTAGTAGGTAGTATAAGTGGTCGGCTATTGCTTGGGGCACGTAGTCTTCGAGTATAATATGCATGCCTAACTTTTCGAGTATCTTGTAGATTGCAGCCCTAATTGTTAGCGAAGCTACGTCTAAAGTTATGAGTAGCGGAAGAGCGTTTTTCAGCATGTTGGAGTTTGTTTTCTCAACGTATTCTATTCTGTCTTCGTTGATCATTTTCATAGATTTTAGGCGGGGGGCGTGGGTGGATTTTACGATTTTTGCTATGATTTTTGCAAGAAGATATGCGGGGCCTCCGAAGGGCGATACTAGCTGGTACATGTACTTTCTTTTTTGTAGGTTTAGGCGCGAGCATAGTATTTTGATTTGAGTGGATTTTCCTGTGGCTACTCCGCCTGTGAATACTATTATTATGAGGTTCCTCTCGCTGCTCCGTGGTCAGGTGTTAAACATAGTCTGGCGTTAGGTTCTTGTTTTCGAGAAGCCAGTCAAGAGTTTTCGTGATACCTTCTTCTAGGCTGACTTGTGGGGTGAAGTTTAGCAGTTTCTTCGCTTTTGACGTGTCTGCGTAGCCTCCTAGGGGGTCTCCCTTGGGGCGTGGGCCGTAATCTATTGTTGACTCTATTCCTATTTTTGTTTTAACTATCTTTTTTATTGTTTCGGCAAGAGAATCTATTCTTGTAGGTACGCCTGTACCCACGTTTACGGCTTCGCCTTCGTTTCCTGATGCTTCGGCAGCTTTTACGGTTGCTTCGGCGATGTCGTCTATGTACGTGAAGTCTCTTACTTGATTACCTCCGAAGACGACCATCGGCTTTCCTTTTAGCGCGCGCATTAGGAATATTGCTATTACCCAGCTGTGGCTTTTAGGCTTGGGAATTTGCATGGGACCGTATACGCTGAAGTACCTTAATGAGGTGGTTGGTAAGCCGTACAACTTGTAGAATAGGTTTGCCTCGTATTCTCCCCACAGTTTTGAGTTCGCGTAGGTTGATAGGGGGTTGGGCTTCATATCTTCGTGAAACACTGGCGGCTCTCCAGGTGTGGATGAAGGCTGGTTTCCGTAGACTGCAGCCGAGGACGCGAAAACGTACTTTTTTACTCCAGCGTCTAGGGAGGATTTAAGTACGTTATATGTCCCGAGAACGTTTGTTCGAAAGTCTTCGTCTGGGTTGTATATCGTGGCGGCGACGTCGGCATAGGCTGCAAGGTGAAACACTACGTCGACGTCTTTGAAGTGTTCGCCTATGTCTTTTGAAGCTATGTCTGCGCGTACCATTTCGACGCAGTCTGCGTCCTGGAACTCTTTGCCGTATACCTTTAACTGGTTAAACGGGTATGCGTTAAGATTGTCCATAACTCTTATGGTTGCGGCCTTTCTTTCTATCAGTTTTTTTACAACGTTGCTGCCGATGTGGCCGCTGCCACCAGTGACCAGCACGTTGGTTCTAGTCCATTTCAATTTTTTCGCCTATATATCCTTTTAAATTTAATTCTATGGAATATAAAGGTTTCTATTTGATTCTATTAAATTTTCTTAATAATATTTTATAGGGAATTCTGAGCGCGCAGCATATGGCACGCTGCATTCTTCTATATATTATTAAATATGCATATGCTAGATTTTTGAAGCTAAATGCTTTGTAGTATATTGCAAATAAGGCGGGAAAGAAGGTAAACATAAGTGCAGCATATATCGGATTCGCCGGAACGCATGAAGCGGCTAACAACGGCACTATAAGGTACATTAAGGCTTCTAGTTTCCAAGTTGCGGGTGCTCTAGTAAGAACTAGGTAGTAAGTGTCGGCGCCCACTGTGAGGTCGTATTTAAGTAGGTTGATGTACCATGTTAGAACTTTCTTTAGTTTTCCTGTTGTTGAAGTTGTCTCTTTTCTCGTTGTTTTGTTTTCCTTTTTATTGTGTATGTGGATGCAAGGGGCTTTGCCTTCTATTATTATCTTGTATTTAGTTTTTCTAGCTATTCGGGCTGAGAATTCGAAGTCGTCGTTTGAGGAGATTGGTGGGCCTAAATCCTCGTCTATAAGCCCTATTTTATCGAATGTTTCTTTCTTTACTAAGCTTAGCCCTATGTTTAGGACTTTAGTTTGTTTGGCTTTGTTTAGGAATCTGAAGAACTGAACTTTTTCCCATAGTGTTGGCGGGTTCATCATGTATGGGAATGTGACTGCGCAGGTTTCGGGGTTTCTGAGGTGCTCCATGGCGTATTTGACTGCTTTGGGGTGTAGTACGATGTCGTCGTTTAGTAGGAGTATATAGTTGCCTTTGCTGCGTTTTATGCCTAGGTTTCTCGCGTAATTTGCTTTTTTATTTCTTCTGCTGATGAGTTTTATTGTGCGAAACTCTGAGCCGTGTTTTTCTACGTATTTGCTGACTACTTCAGTGGTTTTATCTGAGGGTAGCTGGTAGTGTATCATTAGGACCTCTATGTTTTTTGTGTCGTAGTCAAGATTCCGGATGGATTCTAAAACGTCGATGACTGTAGCCGCGCTATTGTACAGCGGTAGGACTACTGAAATCTCG
>Ga0209410_1000846_pt1 | contig 14532 bp, 17 predicted proteins | sample Mar14436cmmetaG_FD_184135 | JGI IMG/M metagenome (GOLD analysis project Ga0209410, IMG submission 184135) | Marine hydrothermal vent microbial communities from Guaymas Basin, Gulf of California to study Microbial Dark Matter (Phase II) - Marker... ... | reverse complement strand
TTGAGATCCCGTGTCCCTCTGGGACGCTTGGGTTCAAATCCCAACCTCGGCGTAATTCAACAATTAAGTGTGGCTAAGCGGAGCGCATGCCACACCACATGATGCAAACTGTGTTAACAGTTTGCTTGTGAGCCAGTTCGAGCATACCGTCATAGTGATGGAAGATGGGTGTGAGGTTATTACTTAAAATGCCCTGTCAATCTCTCCAAATCTCTCTCATCCCGATTCGAATGTCCTTCCGCTACTCAAATCATTAACAATCAATCTCGCCGGTGCAAATATTTCTGGGTCTATCTTATAGAAATCCCCATCCGCTTCGTAAAATATATCCTTAAACTTCCTCCCATAGAATCTCGATGCCCTAGAAATTGCCTTTTTCTCTAAGCCAGCTTGCCACTCCTCTACTCTCAAGAAGACCTCTCCCTTATAGATTATCATGTCATTTGATTCGAACATTATCTCATTAGATTGGTTTGGTATCGGCACATTGCCACTCGCATATAGAATCTTATTTACATTGTATCCAAGTCTATCCAACCTGAGGATTCCAACCTCTACAATCCTCGCCATTATATTAATTAACCCTATTATTGAATTTCCACTAAATGCAACTATAACCAATTCACTAACACCCGAATTTCTTAGAATTTCCCCACATACCGCATTATCCGGAAGATTCTCGGTCTCTAAGACAAGAACGCCAACATCAGATTCCTCATAGTAGGAAATCCTGTCGATTATACTTCTTGGCTTCCTTGCAAGAATTCTCGCGGGACCTGAACCGAGAGCGATTCTCCCCTTTATATCTATGCCCCAACCCGCCAATTGACAACTCAATGTCGCAATTGCCGGATATTTCCCAATTTCTACATAGACCTCATCATCCCTCACACTAACGCTCCCCAACGAACCCATGGTTATCTCCGCAACCCTTTCTCCAATCCCATAAATCCCATCGCTATCTAGAATTTTATCATCTTCAACTCCCAGATCGAGAATCTTAACGCTTCTCCCATTAAATTTGTAGTTAATGAATTCCTTTCCCAATTCTTCAGCAATCCTCTCCGCGATCTCAAATGCCCTCTCGTTCAATCTTAGTTCCATTTTTAAATTTATTGAGTTGAAGGTTAATATTTCAATTAATGAAAATTCTATCCAGAAGTATAAGGCGGGGGATTATGAGGCTTAGGGTAGAGAATCTCGATGACCTATGGTATTTAAGCAATATTATTCATAAGAATGACCTCATCAGGACGAGGACCGAGAGGAGAATCAGAGCAAAAGATGACACAACGAGCAAGAAGAGTGAGAGAATTTGGGTGAATATCTCTCTCAGGGTAAAAAAATTGGAATTTAAATCAGATTATTCTCTGCTCAGAATCTCGGGAATTATAGAGAATGCTCCAGAGGAGGTTGCGTTGGGAAGCCACCACACACTAAATATAGGAATAAATTCGTCTCTGACAATAATCAAAGACAGGTGGTCCAAATTTGATTTAGAGTATTTGAGGGAATCTGAAAAGGCATCACTCAGACCAAAGATTCTCATAGTGGTTGTTGATTTTGGTGAGGCGACAATCGGTTTGGTTAGAGAATCGAGAATTGATTACTTTGAAATATCGAAGCATATTGGAGGAAAATACGACACTGAGGGTAGAGAGAGGAGAAGAATTGAATTCTATCATGATGTGTGTAAATTGATATCTGAAATTCTCAAAAGGGAGAATATCTCAATAATAATTCTTGCTGGAGCGGGATTTGAGAAGAATAATCTCCATAAATTCATATCTGAAAATTCTGATAATTATCCAGATTTAAATAAAAAGATAATAATAGAGAACATAGGCTCATCTGGAAGGACAGGGATAAGCGAGGTTATGAGGAGACCGAGGATTAAGGATGCGATACTTGAGATCGAGGCATCAAGAGATCTGTATCTCGTGAACAGAATTCTTGAGGAAATTGCCAAGGATTCTGGTCTTGCGGTGTATTCTCTAAGAGATGTTGAGGAATCGGCCAGTATTGGAGCAATTGAAATAGCACTGATTAATAGCAATTTTTTCAGGGAAAACAGGGAGAGGATAGATAGATTATTGAACATCATTCGAGGAAGTGGTGGTAGGATTCACATAGTAAATTATGAGAGCGATGCAGGCAAGCAGTTGAATTCCCTGGGGGGAATTGCGGCGCTTTTGAGATTTAGGGTTAAATAACAATTTGACGATAATTTGACGATTTTTAGATTTATTTTAAAATAAATTTAAAAATTTTATTTTAAAATTAAAAAAAATGGTTAGCATAAAAGTAGACCTGAGTAGGGAATTAATTCATGAGATCGATAAGATCGCAAGAGTAAAGGGTATTAAAGATAGGTCAAGAGTCGTGGAGGAACTCCTCACAAAGATTCTAATTGGTAACATGGTGAAGAGGGCAGTAATCCTCGCAGGTGGAAAGGGAACGAGAATGAGACCATTCACTTATGAAATTCCAAAGCCGTTAATTCCAGTTCAGGGAAAGCCCCTGTTGCAGCATATAATAGAATTGCTGAGAAAATATGAAATTCGAGACATTATAATTTCTACGGGTTATCTCGGCAGTAAGATAGTGGAGTATTTTGGAAATGGAAATAAATTTGGTGTAAGGATAGAATATGTTGAAGAAGATAAGGAACTTGGAACCGCGGGACCCTTAAATCTAATGAGAGATAAATTAAAGAGCACATTCTTAATGTTTAATGGAGATGTTCTCGCAAATATCGACATCCATGATTTAATAAGATTCCATCATGAGCATAATGCCCTGGCGACAATTGCACTTACTCCAGTAAAGGATCCATCACGCTTTGGCGTTGCGAGGTTGAGAGGAAACAAAATCCTTGAGTTTATAGAGAAGCCGGAGAAGACAACGAAGTCTAAACTTATAAATGCTGGGGTCTATGTCTTAGAGCCCGAGGTGATAGATTATGTTCCAGAGGGGAAGGCAATGATCGAGCATGATGTGTTCCCAAAACTTGCGGCAGAGGGAAAACTCTATGGCTATCCGTTTGATGGTCAGTGGTTTGATACTGGAACTCCCGAGGCATACGAAAGAGCAATAAAGGAGTGGAGGGGGGTAGAATGAATAAGGAAGATCCTAACGAGATCTAAATGCCATGTTTGAACCTTGTAGATTTGTGGAAAGACTTAATGAGATTGGAAGACAAGGATGAGATCCTTAGATTAGATGCCAAATGAAATTATAAAGACATTTAAAATGACAAAAATGTCAATATTCAGGGCATATGATATTCGTGGCATATATGGAAGGGATTTGAATAAGGAAATATCGGAGAAGATAGGAAGGGCATTTGGAACCTATATAGGAGAGAGGGAGATCGTTGTTGGAATGGATTCGAGACTGAGTTCCCCAGAGTTAAAGGAATCCCTGATTAATGGAATTGTCTCGACCGGATGTAATGTTATTGATATAGGAATGGTCCCAACCCCAGTCCTGTATTTTTCAGTTTATCATTACAATATGGATGGCGGTATAATGATTACCGGCTCTCATAATCCTCCAGAGTATAATGGATTTAAACTTATGAAGGGGAAGGAGACTCTTTATGGACATGAGATTCAAAGAATAAGAGAGATAATAGAATCCGAGGGATTTAACTCTGGAACTGGGAGCGTTAAGAAACAAGAGGTTGTTGATGAATATATAAATTTTCTCCGAGAGAGAATAAATCTAAGGAAAAAATTAAGGGTTGTTATTGATGCTGGAAATGGAACTGCCGGTCCAATAGCATTAAAATTATTCAAAAATTTGGGATGTGATGTCATTCCATTATATTGTGAGCCAGACGGTAATTTTCCAAATCACCATCCAGACCCAACCGTGGATAAATTCTTGGAAGATTTGATAGAGAAGGTGAAGGAAGAAGATGCAGATATTGGAATTGCATATGATGGTGATGCGGATAGAGTTGGCTTTATTGATGACTCCGGCAATATAATTCGAGGTGATGAAGCATTGATTCTATTCTCTAGGGAGATCCTAAGTAGGGAGAAAAAAGTAAAGATAATCCTTGAGGTAAAGTGCTCGCAGGCATTGGTTGAGGATATAAAGAGAAATGGGGGAATTCCGATAATGTATAGAACTGGACACTCCTTTATAAAGAAGAAGATGAGGGAAGAAAATGCAATACTGGCTGGAGAGATGTCGGGACATTTCTTCTTTTCAGATAATTATTATGGCTACGATGATGCAATATTTGCATCGGCGAGGATGTTACAGATTATATCAAATTCTGATAGAAGGTTATCAGAAATCATCAAGGAGATTCCAAAGTATTTCTCAACACCGGAGATAAGAGTTCCCTGCCCCGAAGAGAGAAAATTTGAGATAGTTGATGAGATAAGAAGGAAGTTTGAGAAGAAATTTGATGTAATTGATGTAGATGGAGCAAGAATTCAATTTGATGATGGGTGGGGTCTTGTTCGAGCATCAAACACGGAGCCAGCCATAATTCTTAGATTCGAAGGCAAAACGAAATTGAGAATGAATGAAATAAAGGAATTAATTTTGAGAGAATTGAGGAAATATCCGGAAATTTCTAAGAGTTTAGAAACTATGCAATTTTAACAACCTCTATAGCAGTTCCGTAAAACTGCAAAAGCAGTTTTGGGACATCAAATCACAAAGTGATTTGCTTGTCTTCGCTCCGCTCGATGACACTTATTGTTGAATTACGCCGAGGTTGGGAGTTGAAGCAAACTGTTAACACAGTTTGCATCATGTGGTGTGGCATGCGCTCCGCTTAGCCACACTTAATGTGTAATAACCTCACACCCATCCTCCACCACCATTACGGTATGCTCGAACTGGCTCACAAGCAAACTGTTAACACAGTTTGCATCATGTGGTGTGGCATGCGCTCCGCTTAGCCACACTTAATGTGTAATAACCTCACACCCATCCTCCACCACCATTACGGTATGCTCGAACTGGCTAACTATTCCATTCTCCTTTTCATGAAGTATTGGATATTCCTTGAGAATTTCATTCGAGACCAAATCTCTCAGAATCAGACTCAATTTCATCGGGTTTATTTTTTTGCAGAACCATCTCTTTGCGAATGGCAATTTTTTCCTCCCCTCTATCTCGTTGAGAAGAAGCCTCGCTTCCCTAAGCCTTGTTGGCTTATTCTCCAACAGTGAAAAAATCTCCGCCCTTTTTGATTCAATCACTCTTCCATAGCCGTTTGTTGCGAATGGCTCCAAAGCCAAGACCATTCCCTCTTCTATCTCCCATTTATATGGCACCTCAATATTTGGAATTGAAATTCCAGCATGGAGATCATATTGCTTTATTTCATGACCGGTCAAATTTTCTATCGGTTTGAAGCCATACTCATGTATAGTTTTTTGTATTATGGAACCAATTTCAGACACCTTAACACCAGGTTTTATTATGTCTATTGCATTTTTTAGTGCCTCTTCATTTGCCTTCAACATCCTCTCATATTCTCCAGAGAGGTCAATTGTATATGCAGTATCTGCAATATAACCATTAATATGAACACCCATATCTATAGATACGACATCATCCCTTTCAAGTGTAATTTTATCATTAAATTTTGGCGTATAGTGGGCAGTTATGTTATTTATACAAATATTGACTGGGAATGCAATTTCTCCACCTAGTGAGATTATCTTCTCCTCAATTTTCTCGGCGATCTCAATTATTTTCATACCCGGCTGAATTAAACTCCTGCTCCATTCTCTGATCCTCGATGCGATCTTCCCAGCCTTTCTATATGACTTGATTTGGTTATCGTCCATGTTTAATTAATAAAAGTACATATTTAATAAAAAAATGGAAATATCAAAGAATATTGAAAAGGCGATCTGGATCGAATTGAGGAATGTCGTCGGGGCATTACGAGATGTTAGCGATGTTATAGTGAGGCATAATGGAAATATTTGGCATATTGAACAAATTGGTGAGGGGGAGTCTGTTTATCTGTATCTCGAGATAACCGGGATTGAAAACTTTGATAAATTGATCTCAGATTTAGAGAGATTGGATGTCGTTCTTTCTGTAATATTAATTCCAACATTCTACCGGGTTTATGGCAAGAGGGTGATTGTTATCGGTGGTGGAGCCCAAGTAGCCGAGGTAGCAAAGGGAGCAATATCCGAGGCAGATAGACATAATATTAGAGGGGAAAAGATATCTGTCGATACAATTCCACTAGTGGGAGAGAAGGAAATTGCAGAGGCAGTTAGAGCGGTGGCAAGACTGCCGAGGGCAAAGATATTAATTCTTGCCGGTTCATTAATGGGTGGGGAGATTACAGAGGCTGTAAGGGAAATCAAGGAAAAGGGAATCCTGGTTGTGTCATTGAATATGGCGGGCTCGGTTCCAGATGTTGCCGATTTAGTCGTTTCGGATCCCATTCAGGCGGGTGTCATGGCCGTAATGGCTATAGCAGATACTGCGAAATTCGATATTGAGAAGCAGAGGGGTAAGAGATATTAGATTAGAATGAGGGTCAAATTTACAAAGATGCACGGCTCTGGAAACGATTTTATTCTAATAGATGAATTCTCAGGGATTATAATTCCAGAAGAGAGGAAGCCAGAATTTGTCTCCAAGATTGCAGACAGGCACCTCGGTGTTGGTGCAGATGGAGTTATCTTTATCCAAGATTCAGAGAGATATGATGCAAAGTTCTCATTCTATAATCCAGACGGTTCTAAGGCAGAGATGTGTGGCAATGGAATCAGATGTTTTTCAAGATATTTATATGAGAGGGGGATTGTTAAAAAGAGAATAATTGACATAGAAACATTATCCGGCTTGATCAGGGCAGAATTATTTATAGAGAATAATAAAGTTAAAGAAGTGAGGGTGAATATGGGTGTTCCGAGACTAAAGAGGGGGGAAATTCCGGTGTCTGGAAATTCGGAAGAGGAATTTATAAATGAGCCAATTGAAATTGACGGCAAGACCTACAGAATAACCGCAGTTAGCATCGGGAATCCTCACGCGGTTCTATTTTTCGATGATATTGAAAGAATAGATGTGGCAGATATCGGAAGAAAAATTAGATTCTATGAGGAATTGTTTCCAAATGGCATAAATGTTCATTTTGTTCAGAGGATTCGGGAGAATGAATTTAAGATAAGGAGTTACGAGAGGGGAGTAGAAGACGAGACGCTGGCGTGTGGGAGTGGTATATGCGCATCTGCAGTCGCTTCATTTTTGAATAATCTCACATCAGAGAAGAAGATTAAATTCCATACGAGGGGTGGAGAGCTGAGGGTTGAATTAGAAACGAGGAATGGGGAAATTTCCGGGGTTTATCTCATTGGAGGTGCCGTTTTTGTATTTGAGGGTGTATTGTCGCACAATTTTATGTAGAATCTACCTTTTTACGGTGTAGTGTAATACAACTTGATTACCATATTGCAATATTCCCTCGAGCTCTAGTTCTATCTCATTATCGAAATCTCTCTCAAATAGCCGTCTTCCCTTACAAAGAATCGGGGATATTGAGATATAAATTTCATCAATTAGATTTTCATTTAGCATTCTGAATGGCAGGCTTCCATAACCCTCAACCAATACCCTCTTTATTCCCTTTGCACTCAATTTGCTTAGCAAATCTGGAAGATTTACTGTGAATTTTCCGATCCTTATTACTTCCATATCCTCGATCTTTTGCAATTTCTCTATCTTCTTTCCAGGTGCCTCAGAAGATACAAATACGATCTTTTTACCATCGCTCTCAAAGACCCTTGCATTTAGCGGAATCTCCGCCTTTGGATCGGTAATAACTCTATAAGGCTCGTGTCCCCTTCTCACATCAAGCAATGGATTCTCATTTATTATTGTTTCCACATCAACCATTATTGCATCTACAGTTTCTCTTAACTCATGGATTCTATTCTTTTCCAATCTGCTCATAATCCTTGATTCTTTATTGGCAATTCTGCCATCCAATGTGATGGTCGAATTGAATATTACATATGGGCGCATTTCTATTGGGAAATCCCAAATGGGGTGTGCAAGATTCAAGATATAATACGATTGGTGATTAATAAATCAACGGTTGGCTATTAGTATACTTGGTGCTGATCGGGAAAACCAGAAATCATGAAGCAAGGGAATGTAGATACATATCTCACTTAATTCTGCACAGATTTATACTTAATTAGCAAATTAAAATTTAAATTTGAAACAAAATAAAATGTCAATGGATGATGTCTATAGAGGATAGTATAAGAAGACACGCGATAGAGAACAGACTGAGATATGGGAAGGCATCGGAAAAGGCAATTATTGGAAAGGTACTGGCCGAATTTCCGGAGGAGAGGGCGGATATTCAAAATCTTATCGAAAGGATCAGGGCGGTGGTTAAGGAGGTTAATGATCTGGGAGAGGAAGACTTAAAATTGTATGAAAAGAGGAGGAAGGGGAGGAAAAGAAAATTGGAATTGAAACTACCGAGAAGGGTGAGAAATGTTGTTATGAGATTTGCCCCCAATCCAAATGGTCCTGCAACACTTGGCTCTGCAAGAGGCATAGTTGTGAATTATGAATTGGCAAGGAAATATAATGGAAGATTTATCCTGAGATTTGATGACACAGACCCAAAGACAAAGAAGCCAATGCCTCGGGCATATGAATGGTATTTGGAGGACTGTAAATGGTTGGGAGCAAAACCGGACGAGGTTTATTATGCGTCTGATAGAATTCCCATCTACTATAGATACGCAGAGAAATTAATTAAGTTGGGAAAGGCATATGTCTGCTTTTGCTCTCGGGAGAGATTTAAGAGTTTAAAGGACAAAAAGATAGAGTGCCAAGATAGAAATCGATCTATAGAAAAAAATCTTGAATTGTGGAATAACATGCTCTCAAATAAATACGAGGAAGGTGAGTGCGTTCTTCGAATAAAAACTGATATGAAACATAAGGACCCGGCACTGAGGGATTGGGTCGCATTCAGGATAATAAAGGAAGAACATCCACGGGTTAAGGACAGATTTATTGTTTGGCCAACACTTGATTTTGAATCTGCGATTGAAGATCATATTCTTGGAATAACTCACATTATAAGGGGTAAGGACCTGATGGATTCTGAGAAGAGACAGAGATTTATCTACGAATATCTTGGATGGGAATATCCGGTAACATTACATTGGGGTAGGATAAAAATCAAGGAATTTGGTAAATTCAGTACGAGTAAATTAAAGAAAGACATAGAAAATGGAAAATACTTTGGTTGGGATGACCCAAGAATTCCAACATTACTGGCATTGAGAAGAAGGGGAATCTCCGCAGAGGCAATAAGAAATTTAATTATAAGCCTTGGAATTAATGAGAATGATATATCAATCTCTATGGAGAATTTATTTGCGGAGAATAGAAAGGTTCTCGATCCAATAGCAAATCGCTACTTCTTCGTTCCAAACCCGAGGAAGATTATTGTGAAGAACGCAAAATCTCTGAGCATAAGGATTCCATTACATCCCAGTTTCCGTGAAAGGGGCTACAGAGAATTCCACATTCGGGATAATGGAAGAGATGAGATCGAACTCTTCATCCCGGGGGACGACGCAAATGAATTAAAGGAAGGAGATGAAATAAGACTTATGAATCTATTCAATATAAGGATTGAGGAGATTGATAAAGAAATTATAGCGAAAAAACTCGAGGAAAAGAATCTAAAAGCAAAGAAGGTTCAGTGGGTTCAGGATTATATTGAGGGGAAGGTTGTAATGCCAACAAAAATAATTAGGGGCTACCTTGAGCCATTATGCAATTCTCTCAGAGTTGGCGATATCGTCCAATTTGAGAGATTTGGATTTTCGAAACTCGATGAAAGGGATAATGTGCTCGTATTTTATTTTGCACATAGGTAATTTATTAGTAATTTATTAATCTTAAATTCCAAATCTTAAATTCAACCGATGATAATTAGTAAATTGGAGGGGAAAAATGACATATATAAAATTTGATGTTCCGAAGGAATTGGAGGAAAAGGCATTGGAGGTATTGGAGATCGCACGCGATACCGGGAGGATAAGGAAGGGAACAAACGAGGTAACGAAGGCCGTTGAGCGTGGAAATGCAAAGTTGGTTTTAATAGGTAATGATGTCAAGCCGGAAGAGATCGTCATGCATTTGCCGATGTTATGTGAAGAAAAAAAGATTCCATATATATATGCTCCAAAGGCAGAAATTGGAGAATCCTCAGGCATACATGTTCCAGCCGCATCGGCATGCATAATCGAAGAGGGGAAGGCAAAGGAACTGTTAGAGGAGGTTATAACAGCGTTGAAGAAGATAAAAAAGTAAAATGGTTGCTGCCGAGGTTGTTAAGATTATCGGAAGGACCGGTCTTTATGGAGAGGTAATTCAGGTAATGTGCAAAATCCTTGAGGGTGAGAATAAGGGCAGGGTTATAAGGAGAAATGTAAGAACCCCCGTGCAATTGGGCGACATCCTCGACCTGAGAGAAGTTGAGAGAGAGGCAAGACCACTAACAAAGTAATAAAAAATGAATTGCAGTTTTTGTGGCAGAACCATAGAACCCGGAACCGGGACCATGTTTGTTACGAGGAAGGGTAAGATATTTTATTTCTGCGCAAGCAAGTGTAAGAAGAATCTCCTAAAACTCAAGAGGAAACCAAGGAAGGTGAGATGGACTCGGGAATATATTAAGGAGAAGGAGATAAGGATAAGGGCATTGTCCAGAGATAGGGAGAAGGTAAAAAAGGAAAAGAAGGTAAAAACGACCAAGGATAAAGATAAAAGGGTGAAAAGGGTGAAGTCAAGAAAGAAAGATGAGGAAAAATGAAGACCCTAATAATTATAAAACCCCATGCCGTTAAACGAGGTATTGTTGGTGAAATTCTCAGTAGATTCGAGAGACAGGGTATCAAGATTTCTGCGTTGAAGGTCTTAAGGGTTAATAGAGAGAGGGCAGAGAGATTATATGCGGTTCATAAGGGAAAGCCATTCTATAATGAATTGATAGAGCATATAACCTCATCTCCAGTTGTTGTTGGTGTTTTGAATATAGATTTTTTAAACTCCAAGGATGCAATAAAATTGGTTAGAAAGATCGTTGGTGCAACTGATCCATTGGAAGCCGAGATGGGTACGATAAGGGGAGATTTCGGATTAAGAATTGATAGAAACATAATTCATGCGTCGGATTCCGTGGAGGCGGCAAATTATGAGATACCAATATTCTTTGAGGAGGAGGAAATTATAGAGTATGAGTAAAAATGGCAACTGTCTATGAGGTTCCCGCGGATGAACTAATAGAGAGGGTTGCGGAGGACCTAAAGAAAAATATAAAATTTAAGAGACCTGAATGGGCAAAATTCGTTAAAACTGGGGCACATAAGGAGAGAATGCCACAGAATAGAGATTGGTGGTGGATAAGGGCGGCATCAATTCTAAGAAAGATTTACATAAATGGTCCAGTTGGCGTTCAAAGGCTGAGAACTGCTTATGGTGGTAGAAAGAATAGGGGCTCTAAACCAGAGAAATTCTATCGGGGTGGTGGAAAGATTATAAGGACAATTCTTCAGGAGTTTGATAGATTGGGTTTTACAGAAAAGAATAGGGAGGGTAGAAGGATAACCCCAAAGGGGCAGTCATATCTCGATAAGATTTCTACCCAGATACTTAGGGAAAAAACCAAAGCCAAATAAAATGGATGACGAACTTGAAAAACTAAGGAGGGAGAGATTGAGGCAGTTGATGGAACAACAGAGGCTCGCCCAAGAACAACAATTACAACAACAGATTGAACAGATAAGAGAAGCCGCCGAGATCGAGGCTCAGATTAAATCAATTATTGATAGAATTCTAACACCAAAGGCTAAAGAGAGGTTGTCAAATCTGAGAGTTGTTAGACCTGCATTTGTTAGACAGATCGAATTATTCTTAATTCAGCTTTACCAAACCGGTAGATTGCCAAACAGGATAACAGATGAACAACTAAAAGATATATTAAGGAAGATCAGTGGGAGAAAAAGAGAAATTAAAATAAAGAGAATTTGAATGAGGACTAAAAGCATTGGTAAGAGACTCACCTTTGTAGAGTGCGTTGACGAGCCCATATATCTCCCCGACAGAAAAATTATGGAAGTATTTTACCAAGTCGCAAATTAATATTCCATTTTTCTATGTAAAAATGACAAACCTTCAAGCAGAGATGCTCAATAAAAAAGCCTCTGACCCCAAAAACAAACCGGATCAGATTATAGAGGCTATTGCATTAAAGCACGGTCAGAGTATTGCAGATATTGGTTCTGGAGGGGGTTATTTTTCTCTGCGATTTGCCAAGATGGTTGGAAAAGAGGGAAGAGTTTATGCGGTTGATATAAAACCAGAATTTTTAGAGTATGTCAAAAATAGTGCCAGAGAGGAGGGATTGGATAACGTTATACCAATGCTCGTATCGAGAGATAAATTAGACTTACCCGAAAAAGGCTTGGATTTGATATTCATGCGTAATGTCACCCACCACATACCAAACCGAGTGGAGTATTTCAAGAGTTTAAAACGATTTTTAAAACCCAATGGGAGGATTGCAATCATTGAGTATAAAAAAGGCAAAATTTTCACCTTCCGTAGATTGTTTGGACACTACGTTCCCAAGGAAACTATCATTCAAGAAATGGAAGAGGCGGGTTATTTGCTGAAAAGGGAATTCGATTTTTTACCAGAACAGCATTTTACAATTTATGCAGTGAAAAATGAAAGAGTCTAAACCAAGTGCTCTTCCTGGGAAGTTATACCAATGACCCTCATTCACATAAACTACGAGTTTGTTCTTACAGGCTTTCAAAGCCTTTTTCAGGAGGAGATATGCATCAATACCTTCTCCCATAAGAGACATGACTGGTATCACTTCCCTAGTTTCCATGTCAATGACTTCTCATAGAGAGATACTCACATAAAGTTTTTCTCAACTTTACAGTCTCGGTAGTTAGTAGTATCCTCCTCTCCTTTGCAGCTAATTTCAGTTCCTCAATTACTATACCAATCATCATTGGGAAAAGTATTTTATATCTATTTCATTTTTCATATAGGTAAGCCGAGCCAAGCGAGAACTCCCATCATCTTCAATCCCATGTAAACCATGACTACAATGAAAATCCACTTCAGCGATTTCGGATGGATTTTATGTGCTACATGTGCACCTACCTGCGCCATTGGAATGCTCGTGCCTGCCAGCAAAATCCACTGCAAAAGGTTGACGTAACCAACGGAATAAGGTGGTAAGCCGGAAACGTTTAACCCGTAAAACATGTATGCTATTGCTCCACCCAGGCTTGTGAACGCCATAACTGCTGTCGAAGTTCCAACTGCTTCATGCATATGATAGTTCAGAAATATCACCATCATGGGAACCATTAAAACACCGCCGCCTATTCCTATCAATCCCGTAACAAACCCAAAAATTGCGCCAAGGAAAACATAGGTTAAAGGATTTGCGTGGGGTTCTCCCTCAACCCTTATGGGGTGGGCGGTGGCCATTCTTAAAGCGCCGAGAAGAATCGCCGAGCCAAAGATAATTTTGAGGATGCCGCCACTCAAAATACTTGCTAAGTAAGCTCCTGTAAATGTGAACACCACGCTCGTTAAACCGAGAATTATTGCATGTCTCCAAAGGACTGCATCTTTTTTATTATGCCTTAAAGCTCCACTGAGTGCGGTTGGGAAGACAACAAGCAAATTTGTTCCAAAAGCAACTCTTATCGCAATTGTCGGGTCTATTCCCATTGCTGTCAAAATCCAAAACTGGACGGGAATCATTATAAAGCAGCCACCTACTCCAAGCATACCCGAAACCAATCCGACCAGGGCCCCAGTTATTAGTAAAGCCAAAATGTAAATTAAGGGTATCATCCTCCATCACCTCCTTTCATAAGCATAACATTTTCTCTCGCCTTCGCTATAATATTGTATTTTTTCAGAAGCGATTGAATAAATTCCCTTCTATCCTCTTGCGGAAATGAAATTGCTTCTGCAGGACAATAAACCATGCAATTATCGCATCCGACCATGCAGTTATAAGGATTCTTAACTTTTGACTTGCTTTTCTCGAAATCGAATTCGAAAACATTTCTTCCGCAAGTTATAACGCAAACACAACAACCAATGCATTTATTTTCATCAATTATGGGGTACCATTCTATCTCTCTCCTGTCAATTTCCCACCATTTTGAGAAATCAATTTTTGATAAAATCTTTTTCACTTTCGGATTGGAGATTCTGTAATAAATCTTCTTTCCTTCTCTTCTTGACTCAACGATCCCTAAACTTTCAAGTTTTGATAACTGAATCGAAACTGTTGATTGGCTTCTCTCTGTAAATGGAACAATTTCGCAAACGCACTTCTCTCCATTCAGGAGGAATTCAACTATTTTTAATCTAGTTTCATCACTCAAAGCCTTGAATATTCTTAGGGATTCTCTCATATTGATATATTTATAAATATAAATATATAAATTCATG
>Ga0209410_1000845_pt1 | contig 14533 bp, 11 predicted proteins | sample Mar14436cmmetaG_FD_184135 | JGI IMG/M metagenome (GOLD analysis project Ga0209410, IMG submission 184135) | Marine hydrothermal vent microbial communities from Guaymas Basin, Gulf of California to study Microbial Dark Matter (Phase II) - Marker... ... | reverse complement strand
GTATGACAATAAGATTAAACATTATTCTCAGTACCTTCTCAGATTTTGAGAAGTATTCTGGAAGTATGAATCCAGATGACCTGAAAGCCATGAGGGAGGGAAAAGAAAAACTCACCCAGCTTATGGAAAATCTTCCAGCCTCTGAAAGCGTTGAGTTAATATTCCTGGCAGAGGAAAACGATATGTCCGCTATGGCTGTGGAGGGCATAATTGAGAGTGTTATCAACGCATTTAATAACAGGCTCATAGGTGTTGAGGAACAGGCAATGACCATCACAGCAGAACCTCTCGCTGAGAAAAATATGACCCCTGGGGATTATTATCTCCCGGGATATATAGCAGCTTTTATAATGACAAATGGAGTTATTGGAGCAACGGCAACAATATCTGAACTGAGAAGAAATGGAACTGTAAAAAGGCTGGCGGCAACTCCACTCTCCAAGAGTTCCTGGATACTCAGTAATATACTCCAGCAGACAACGCTTGCGTTTATGCTCACAGCTGTAATGGTGATATTTGGATGGATCATCTTTGATGTTCATGCACTCCCGAACATCTATGCGATCTTACTCATATTCATGGGAGCTGTCACGTTTTCCAGCATAGGGATGATACTCGGTGGTGTGATAAAGGATGTGGAGGCTGCATCGGGAGCAGGTAATGCCATAGCATTTCCCATGATGTTTTTGTCAGGTGCTTTCTGGCCTATTGAGATGATGCCCGGATATCTCCAGACGATAGCAAAGTTTCTTCCTCTCTACTACTTCCATGAAGGTCTCAGGAGTATCATGATAATGGACAATCCATCGGGAGCATCCCTATCATTTCTGATCATGGGTGTACTGGCGGTGGTGTTCATTGTTATAGCAACGAAGGTGACGAGATGGAAGGAGCTATAACAGTAAAAAATAAAAGGAAAACAATGATACTGTTATCATGATAAAAGGTAAAGCCTTCAAATATGGAGATAACATAAACACAGACGTTATATATCCAGGGAAGTATGTCTATACAATAATGGATCCGGAGGAGATGGCAAAACATGCACTGGAAGATTTAGATCCAGATTTTGTAAAAAATGTTGAAAAGGGAGATATAATCGTCGCAGGTAAAAACTTTGGTTGTGGATCATCAAGAGAACAGGCAGTTACATCTCTGAAGTATGCAGGCGTATCGGCTATAATAGCAAAATCCTTTGCAAGGATATATTACAGAAACTGCATAAACAATGGATTGATACCTGTGATATGTAAGGAAGCATCTGATTATATAAACTCAGGAGATACTGTAAGTATAGATGTTCTGAAGGGAAAGATCTCTGTGAATAATAAGGAGTTCAGTTTTGTGCCTTTCAGCAGTTTTATAATGGAGATTATAGATAGTGGAGGTCTTTTAGAGTATACAAAAAAGGTGATAAAAAATGTATAAAATAGCCTGGTTGCCTGGAGACGGCATAGGTAAGGATGTCACAGATGCTGTAAAGATCGTGCTTGACGGGATCGAGTTCAATGCAGAGCTTATACATGGAGATATAGGATGGAAGTTCTGGAAATCCGAGGGAAATCCGCTTCCAGATAGAACAATAGAGCTTCTGAGAAAGTGTGATTGTGCATACTTCGGAGCCATAACATCAAAACCGAAGGAAGAGGCTCAGAAAGAGCTGAATCCCGAACTCAGAAAAGAGGGAATTCAGTACTTCTCACCCATAGTGAAGCTGAGACAGTTATTTGATCTGTATGTGAATATGAGACCATGCAAAGCATACCCCGGAAATCCATTGAACTACAGGGACGATATAGATCTTGTTATCTTCAGAGAGAACACAGAAGGGTTGTACTCTGGTATAGAGTATCATCCTGTTCCTGAGAGGGTTTTTAATGCTCTGATGGAGACGCATCCAAAGATGGAGAGGTTTAAAAATGTCCCCTTAGAGGATATGGCTATATCCACAAGAATATTCACAAGAAAGGGATGCAGAAGAATTCTCAAAAAGGCTTTTGAGTATGCTGATAAATTTAACAGAAAATCCGTCACAGTCGTTGAAAAACCAAATGTGATAAGAGAAACATCTGGATTGATGGTGAGAGAGGCGAGAGAGATAGCAAAGGATTATCCCGATATAGAACTGTGGGAAACAAATGTGGATGCGATGGCGATGTGGCTTATCAAAAATCCTCAGGATTACAGTGTCCTCGTTTCCTCAAATATGTTTGGAGATATAATCTCAGATGAAGCTGCTCAGCTGATTGGTGGTCTGGGATTTGCCTGTTCAGGAAATATAGGGGATAAGTTTGCAGTATTTGAACCCACACATGGATCCGCACCGAAATATGCTGGAAAGTATGTTGTGAATCCAATGGCAGCGATCCTGGCAGCGAAGATGATGCTTGACTGGCTCGGAGAGATCGAACTTGCAAAAAAACTTGAAGATGCTGTAGCCCTTGTGATAAAGGAGGGGAAGGTGAGAACATATGATATGGGTGGAAAATCCTCCACTCTCGATGTTGCAAATGAGATTGTGAAGAAGTTCAAGGAGATACATTGAGAAGATATATTAAACTTCATCCCAACACTCTGTATGGACTCATACCTCACAGTGGAGAAACAAGCAAGAGTTGCAATAAAGATAAAAAAATCAAAGTTCATAGCCTCTATAAGACCCATAGAGAATGAGGAAGAGGCGAAAGCATACATAGAAAGTATAAGAAGAGAGTTTAAGGATGCATCTCATAATCCCTATGCCTATGTCGTGAACGATAGATTCAGCTCATCAGACGATGGAGAACCGTTAAACACAGCGGGAAAACAGATTCTGGATGTGATTCTTAAAAAAAATCTGAAAAATCTTGTTATTGTCGTTACCAGATACTTTGGAGGGATAAAACTCGGAGTTGGAGGATTGATAAGAGCCTACAGAGAGGCTACATTGAAGGGAATAGATGCTTCAGGTATCGTGGAAAAGTTTTATGAGGAGATCATATCATTTTCTGTGGATTACAGTTTTCTTCAGATGGTCAACAGCATGCTCTACAGATCCAAATGTAGAATTCTTGATAAAAAGCTGGAAAAAAGAGCTTTTTTTAAAGTATCGATCAGGAAAAGAGATAAGGAAAGTTTCATAAATGATCTTCTGAAAAGGACAAGGGGAGATGCTGAGATTGCAGAGTGAATCATCATGTTTAAATAAGATCAGTTCGGAGTTATATTATGGAAGGAGACGAATACGTGTATCTGGCTCTGATCCTCATAATACTTTTCTGGCTCAGAGATCTGACGAAAAGAGTATGGAATCTGGAGAAGAAGATGAAGAAAAAGCCCCCGTAGTTTAGTGGATATGACAGCGGCCTGCGGAGCCGCAAACCCGGGTTCGAATCCCGGCGGGGGCATTAAACTATATCCATAAGTTTTTCTATGGATGTTTCTTTAATCTCCTGTAGAACAGTTTCACAGAGTTTCAGAAGTTTTTCAATATCTATTTTTTTACCTTTTCCAACGCCTTTGCAGTTTTCATCAATATAGAGATATACTTTTTTACCATTCTTGAGATAGTATGGAATATTCTCTTCCAGAATCGGAAACTCAGAGAGCGCAATGGGATATAATCTGCATATGAGAGGTTTTATCCCATGTATCTCACATCTGTTGTCTTCTAAAAAGATACACCCATTATCCCATTTTCTTCTATCAATAACTAATTTTTTTCCGTTCCAGATCAAAAGAAATTCTTCAATAGGTTTTATCTCTCCAAGTCTCAGCACATCTCCCAATGTTAAAGGTACCCATCTGTTTCTGCAGCATTCTCCACACATCTGACACTCAAATCGATGATCTTTCAGGGGAACTAACTTCTCTTTCATAACAGGATCTTCAGCTCCCCCTCTATAAGAGGTGCAACACTTATATGTGAATATTTATGAGGTATAGAGTCTGTGCCAAAGATCTTGTCTATGCCTGCTCTTTTGAGTTTCTCCTCTGCATCTCCCACCATCAGGAGGTGTGTCGCCCCGGCAAGTACCTTCCTCGTTCCCTCTTTTTTCAGGATGGAACATGCATTTGCCATTGTTCCTCCTGTGGATATCATATCATCCACAATGACCACATCTCTTCCCTTTGTATCTATGTTCTTTGGTCTTGTTTCCACCTTATCCCCAGAGATCCTCTTTTTTTCCAGATAATCATACTCGCAGTCCAGAATCTCAGCCACTCTCTTTGCTATATCCACGGCACCTTTGTCAGGCGAAATTATAACGGGATCCTTCAGATCCTCTTTTTTAAGATATTTCCCTATTATAGATGTTGCAGTCAAGTTCTTTGATTCTGCCTTTATATGTTTTAAAAGCTTTTCTTCATGAACATCCACAGTATAAAAACTCTTTAAGTCAAAGGAATTGAGAATTTTCAGTACGGTCCCTGACGAAACACACTCATACTCCCTAAATCTTTTATCCTGTCTGGCATAAGCTAAGTATGGAACAAAAAGATGAACATTTATATCCAGTTCCTTACATGCATCAAGCATGAAGAACAGCTGCATTAGATGCTTATCCTGGGGATAATACAGAGACTGAACTATAAGAATATCTTCCACTTTTTTTATTTTCTCATCAAATCTTATATACATCTCTCCATCTGGAAACTCTCTGTATTCTACCTCTATTCTGTCATACGGTAGCTTTTCCATTATAGAGTTTGAAGAGATTCCTGTCATGTACATTTTTACACCATCTTCTATATGGGGGTCTCTCCTTTTAAATTTTTTGTTACTGTGTTTCATTGCCTCTCTTGAACGTTTTATAAAATTCTCACAGGAACTTATTAACTGAGAAAGAGTTAATACAGCAAAGTTTTTAAAATATAAGATAGTGAATTAGTTGTGATTTAATGGTATCCGCAAAATCTGTAGTAGGAGTTTTTTGTTATACGTTCCTGATGATTTTGGGTCTTCAAACTTTTTCAGATATACTCAATAAGGAACAGAGCCTGAAATCAATGCTGATCTTTACACTTTCTGCTGTACCTCTGTTACTCTTGGGTACGTATTTAATAAAAATAGGAGAAAAGGAAGATGAAGCTAAAAGAGCGGAAAAAACAAGAAAGAAGATATTAAAAGACATGGAGAGGGTCAATAAACTCAGATAACAACGAATGTGTACTTTTCTCTCACCATGAAGATCTCTTTGTCCTCCTCTCCGGAAAAATCACCGTCACCGTTTAGATCTGCCCAGTAATAATATTTTATGAAAAATGTATATGTCCCTTCCTTTTCTGGATAAAACTTATAAACATCCAGGAAAGATGTATATCTTTGAATTTTAAGTTCTTCGGCTGTTACAGGATCATATTCAAGGGTTTTTTCTTTATACAGATTATTCATAACATTAAATTGATAAGAATGTACGGGAACGAAGAAAACACTACTATTATTTGGATTTTCGTCTATATATATCCCCATAACTTTATACCCCTGTCCCGCAACAAAAAACGTGTCTCCCTCCCTTATGTCAGAAATAGTGAATGGAACTACTCCTCCATACCCTCCTGTTATGTACATATCGAATTGATCTGGATGGGGGGATGGACCTGATGTTGCAGGCTCGATCACAACTCCGACAGTATATCCTGAGAGAGTGCACTCGGTAGTTTTAAAATGATAAAAGTCTTTCTCATTTATCTCCGATGTGTCTCCATCAAAAAATCCATAGACTATGCCATTATCAACAGCTATACTGGCATTTAAATCCTGTACCACGGAGTGGGAATTGAAATATATATATTTACTATCGTCAACATCACAGAACTTCCATCCTTTATCTTCGTATTTAAACTCCACAAGTTTCGATGCTTTCGGATCAAAATCTGCACTAACATCAAATCCTTTGAAAATCCTGTAGCTGTCAGGAGTAAAAGTTTCCTGCTCTCCCTTTGTATAAACGGGTACGACTCTGAAGAAATCACCATCATTATCTGTATCTAAGGATTCTATAAAACATAGGAAATTCTCGAGAACGAAGAAATCTCCTGCATGGAATGTGGGAATCACGAGATCAACGCCTGCTTCGTAATTTCCATCTGTATTGGTGTCTTCAAATATAACATCTCGAGAGTCGTATCCAGCGTCACCCACGTCTATGTACTTCTCATTGTTTGTAAAAGGTGTTAAAGAAGTTCCATCCACGGGAGGTATACCCTTCACCTCTTCTCCTGAATCATAAAACCCATCTAAATCTGAATCAAAAACAATCGTTTCATTGTAATCATATCTGCTGTCATTATCAAGATCAACATACTTGTAATTTTCAGCAGCAAGATCGTGTACTGGACCAACAGTGTTGCCAAAGAACAGGCCTCCGTTATCTATATTTGCCGTATAACTCTCTTCCAATCCTGGAAGCACGGTATAATTTATTGGATCTCCGTTATATATTTTTATATAAGGATTTTTGAGGATTATTTTCACTGTATAAGGGGGGGCTGTTCCCTCAATGCTTATTACTTTTATATAACTCCCCAGAAAATCTGCGGATTCTCCTTCTTTAAGCTCTATGGGGTGTATCTGAAGATCAGATAAGTCCGTAGTATTTCCATATATAGCAAATGTTGTCCCCCCATCTATAACACTTATCTCCACATCTTTATGGTACCCCATCTCTATAGTGGTAGTTGCGGGAGCTCCAGGAACTGACATTTCAATCTCATGCTCTTTCTCTATAAAAGGTTCTGTAATAAAAAATCCTAAAGGTTCTATATCTGTGAAGTTGTTTTCTTCAAACACGGTATTTTTTCTAGCATTGCATGCTAAATCTTTGTCTGAAATTTCAGTAAAGAGATTGTCATGTATTATAGAAGTTATGACAACTTTATCCCCACTCTCTGCTATCTCTGGATATATATTGCAGTAAATTCTATCGTTTTTCAGCCCCTCTTCGGGATACGGATCGAAGGTAACTTTTCTTTTTTCCACTCCTGAGATCTTTTTCTGAACGTTTAATAGTATATAATCAAGATATTTATTCTGAGTATCTACTTCTCCCACCATTATCAGAGCTAGAATCTTTCCGTTTTCTTTTATGGGTACTACTTCTCCTTTTGTATAGTTGTTGAGCTCGTAAATCACATTCGGATAATTTAACGTGAGAATATGATCTTGCTTCATGTTGCTCAACCTGAATATTATTTTATTGCTTTCATCAGCATATATCCTCGCAGGTTCGCCCAGCAAGTAAGTATCACCGTCTTTAGTCGCCCTCATTGAAGATGTGTAATCGTATGTGAGGTATATTACTTCTTCACCAGCATCATGGGTGTTATTCTCATTCTCATCTATTATGTAAACATAGGGATTTGTTATATAATCGAATGCAGAAGTTGTGTCTAAGAGTTCTACAAGAAGATTACCCAATCCAGGTTTTGCTTTCAGAGAGTATCTTCCTGTTAAATCTTTAACTTCCAGAATTTTAGTTTCGGAGTGTCCTACCTCGAAACTCGAAGGTCCTAAAATAGTGAGATCGGAGATGTTGTAAATTCCCAGATCGAAGTGGTCCAGGAAATAGTTAAGCTTTCCTTCCTGTATGAGATACTCTCCCGAAACGAGATTTGAGATTCCATTTGTCAAATAACTTATATCCCCCGTTTTCTCTACTGTCTTAAGAGCTAAATCAAGATTATTTCTTGCAGATGTTTCTACAGAAGCTGCTACCTTGGGAAGGTCTGAAAAGGGGATCTCTATGTTTTTCTGAGTTGTCTCTTTAAAAGATGTCAAACTTGTGGAAATTACCAGAAATGCGCTTACAATAAAAGCTGTGAGAATTAAGTAAAACTGAGCTTTTTTATTCAACTTCTCCCCTCCCTCTTATGAAATAGACATAATATATATTCAAATCGTCGCCTTCTCTAACGTTTATTATCCTTCTTGCGGACACAGCTGTATAAACCTTTCCTCCCCTCCTCAACTCCATGACCTGCTGACTGTATCCACAAAACTTTATTGAGAGATAGTCAGATTCCAGAACATCTATATACCCTGAGTAGCTGTTTACCTCCGTGAAATCTCCCTTTCTCAATCCTTTAGCAAGTGTTCTGTACCGTCCATTGTCGTTTAACTCAACGGTAAGAGAGTTATCTGCATAAGTAAATTTTACGGTCCAATCAAATATATCAATTTCGTAGGGGAGAGTATATAGTACCATATCAGCTTCTGTAAGAGAAAACGCCACGCTGCTCCCGTCGGGTGAGATACTGTTTACAATATATTTGTAATTTATAGCATAATCATTATTGACTGGGTCTACCTTTTTTATAGTAAACGTATCACCTACTTCCAATTCTCTATCACTCAATAAGTTCCAGGAATAAGCACCTGAACTCCATGTGGACATGCCAGTATAATCATCATCACCTTCAAGATTTAGATAGATCGTATCGTATCCTGGTTCTGAATCATGATCTACAACTAACATGTTAATGGAGAAAGGAAGATCGAAAAGATGATCCTCATAATAATGCCAGATATCATTGTTGTTCATATCCAAAGAAACTATGTATCCATTCGTCAATTTCCCATCACCATCATAATCCACGGCTATACTGCTCGTATCCACAACTATACTCTTTATTTTATAGATGTGCATCTCGTATGTGTACTCTTTTGTTATGTATGTATCGATATCTCTTTTTAGATTATATGGTTCTCTGTTAGCTATGTAATACGACAATTTTCCTTCTCCATGTATTTCAGAGTTTTCCAGAATGGCAAGAACATCATATAAATAATTTTCTCCCTGTACAGTTTCAGATGTCGGTGCTCCCGTATAACTGACCTTCTCTTCTGACATCATGAAGCTTATTGCCACTATCATTATCATTGCAGATATAAAAGCCTCCAGTGTTCTCATAAATCCTTTTTTATTCATGTGCTTACTCCCGGATACTGAAAACCAATCTTTTTTCTTTTAACTCTCCATTCTCCCTTACGAGAACGAGTCTCGTAAATACCGCAATTGCACCTCCTCCGGTAGGGATCTCACCTTTTTTCGGAAAGTATTTCATCATAGAAGGATCTCCGAACCATGTATCAATAGCTTTCCTGTTCAGGAAATAAACCCTGTATCCCTCTGAGTCTATGCCCACTACTCTCAAACCTTCAATCTCTGTGGGTGCCTGCAGAAGCTGGAATATATCTCCTTCAACAAAACCGCTTTTGCCAGTACCATAAAAGCCCTGACTTACCTCATCCTGAAAATTCCTGTTTTTATTTACGTCTATATAAATTCTATCATAGTATTTTTTATGATCTTCATCTTCAATTATTCCACCTTCGTAGATATGGGGGACTACAAGGATCTCATAGCTTTCATTCCCTATAGTGAGCCTTTCAAGATTGTAGTGAATACCATCAGAAATATCATATTTATGCTCATCTGGCAATGGCCCTTCAGGAAGAATTATTCTATTAGGATTGCTTAGAGCAACATCGTCAGCATCTACAGTTCCAAGAGTTTCCACTGTGGTGAATGTCGAGGCTATTTCGATAACAAAATCATTCTTCAAATTTAGAGCATCTTTTAATTCTTCGTATGCATCTGGATCAGCCCTGAACTCAACTAAATGATCGTAATCGAGAACGTGATCCCTCTCCACAATGTTGTAGCTGGGGTCACTGATTATTTTTTCTAAAGCCACGTATCCCGCCATCGATACGCTACCGTACTCTTCCCTTTCCAAGTATGGTGCGATATACCCTGACATGGCAGAGACTATATAGATAAATGCAACTGAAAAAAGCAAGAACGCAACGAGATTGTCAGGAATACCCGCTCCTTTCCTGTTTAAAAAGCATGATCTCATGGATCACCCCTCACTGCATACAATCCATCCTGTATGATCTTTGATAAGTGGATTGTCTATATAAGTTGCCTCTATTTTTCCACTTCCCGCAGCAGAAGGAGTAAACCTCGTCTTTTTTCCACTAAGAGGCTCTAAATCTGTAGTTAATAAATCGTCGGTGGCACTCCATATTACCTCAACATCTCCTATGAGATAATTCGATGCATCGTATCCCCTCGCATAAAATGTCTTTTTATCTCCTACGATCATTGTTATACCCAGAACGGGAGTTCCGTTGTAGTACTCTATCCTTATATGATCGAGAACTCCGTGAATCGTTATCTCTTTTTGAATTCTGCATCCGAGAACTGAAGCCGTTACAGTTGCTATCCCAACGCTCCCGCTTTCAAGTTTTGCTGTAGCTTTTCCTTCTGAGTTTGTTCCTCCTATTGGCGAATAGACAGTTTTAAAATTATCACTGAAACGCCCAAGATCTGTGAAAAATGTAACTTCTGCATTTTCTACTGGAGATCCCTTCCTATCCGTGACTGTAAGAGTTAAAGTAGATAGAGCTGGATCTTTTTCCAGACTTTTTTCATAGATGTACTCATAATCCGCAGTGAGCTCAAGATTTATTGGAATAAGGGGACCCGAAATTTTATCGGCAGGGAATTTCTCTGTTTTTCCCTGAAACTCAAACTTGAAATAATAGAAGTAACTTCCTTCTGACTGTACTAATGGTATCTCATTTAGCAGATCCAACGTACAGTAAAACAGTTCGCCATTATCAAATTTTCCGTCTTTTAACTCTGAAGGTATCCCGGGCTTTGAAGATGTGGCTTTCTTCATTTTATAATCCTTGAGTATCGTACCAGAACCAACATAAAGGGTGGCGTTAACATCTTGAGGATACTCTTCATCCTTATCGACATCAGCTATATTTGCATTCTTAAAGATGATCATATATTCAAAAGTGGTATCTAAATCTCCTATTTCTGGGATCACGGATCCTCCGTAAAGGATCTTCGAGGAAAAAAGGGTAGCTTTTCCACCTGACCCCCCTATACTCACATAATGACTATCTGCCAAGCTCTCTATCTTCCCGGAAACACTAAATCCTTTAAAACCATCTTTAGGATACTTTATGCCAAGACTGTGATTATCATTTGCGTATATCCAGAGTTTATTTTCTACAACCTGTATAGTGTAGTAGTGATTTCCAGCCCTTTTTGGTATATCGAGATTAACTATTACATAATTTATCGTCTCAGTGGCTTTGGGGTTTACAGATAATGCAGCCTCGTTGTGATTTATCGTCTCCACAATATATGCTCCCACCTGTTTAAAGCTTTTTAATACAAGTGTTTCTTCATACGAACTTGTAAAACTAGAGGTCATCTCCATATATGAGATCACTGCAGCTACCATTATTCCTATCAACAGAAGGGCTTTTATTACTTCAGACTGGCCTTTTTTCTTCACGATATCACCTCTTCGTAACCCAAAGCCCATATAATTATATTCGTCTCCAGAACTTTCGCTGTGTCTACGAATGGCTTGGTGCCGTGGACGTTTCCCTCGCTTTCATTATCTCCATCCCCATCATGATCTCCATAGTTATTTCCGTACCTGTCCAAATCTAAAGATGTCACCAGTACGGAGTTGATGAGCTCTCCGTACTCATCTCTTCTCTCCTTCAGTAGCATAGTGGGGCCTCCGTACATGTCGTATATTGTATCTCTCGATTCGCACCACCAGCCAAGCTCCCATAATATATCTCTATCGAGAGGATTCTCTTCCATGACTATATCCGTAACATCCCAGTCCGTATTCGTGAGATCAAAATAACCATAGATGCTGAAATTGAGGTCCTGATTCACCGCCAGATTTTTGAAAAATACATCTCCGTAGTATCTATCAGATATGTGCGAGTTCGGACACTCGTATCCATTCGGATCTGTCCAGCAGACATTCACCCACCCACTTATACACAAATTAACTGGTCCAAAACATTTCCATCCAGTGGCTCCTTCTTCGTCGTACTCTATATATGTTTTAGAACCACCAACGAACTGAGTTCTGAGTCTATGAGTAGATTCACCTTCGTTGCTTTTCCATTGGTATGCATAAGCTCTTATTCTATGAACTTCATAAAAATTGTACTTGAGTCCCTCAGGATCGGCGATGTATCCCAGTGTCGTTGTAAAGCTGACAGGCACACCTGGTACACCCAATCCGTTTACATCCGTAATGGTAACGGATATGACACTCGTATCTCCCCCCGTCTCTATTTTATCCTTACCTGCCCAGATGTCAAAATGATCAACAAAAGTTATCTCGGGTGTGTAATAATCCGTAGTACTGGCAGGTATATTAGCCTTTACCTTCGTTTTTCCTGCATCCGGGCTCGAGTTTAAAGTGACTGTAGCCACTCCATTCTCGTCCGTATTGGCGGTATTGGAAGATAGAGTACCCTTGAATGTGGAAAACGTAACTGTAACTGGCTCTATATAGTTCGGTATGGCAACACCATTTTGATCTTTTACAACAGCTGTTATGGTCGTAATATAAGCCGGAGGATTGCTTGGGTCAGGATCTGTGGGTATATAAATGAGATTCGCATTTGGATCGTCTAACCTGTAAGAATCACCTACGAGATGTACATTGACTTCATTGCTATTATATGTAATACCGTTGTACGTCGTTGACGCTGTAATTGTAGCAGTCGCCCCGGCGCTATTTGACTCTGATATCAACGTTACCGTTACATTACCGTTTGCATCGGTCGTTCCATTGACATCTTGAGTTCCAGACCCTGCAAAGGTACCCGCGGTCGTATGGAATTCTATTGTCTGTCCTGCTGCGGGAATAGTACCATTGACATCAGTAAACGTTGCCTTTATATCCGCAGTTGTTGAACCATCTGCTTTTATCTTGTAATCTAAATGCCCATCTGACTCATTCACAACATTCAAAACGAGCCCGTATGAAAATGTCACGGAGATGCTGTCAGAGTTTCCTCCGTATGTGGCTGTTACATGTGCTGTTTCATCATTTGTTGAAGATTGTAATATTGCTGTAGCTACGCCATCTGCATTAGTCGTTATAACGTTTCCACCTACAAACGTGCCTGCATCGGTATTGAAGGTAACATTTACTCCATTAACGGGATTTCCATTAGCATCCTTCACTGTCGCATAAATCTCGGTAGTATCAACACCGTTCGCACCTATCACCTCAAACTGAGTTTCTATCTTTACCCTTTTGAAAATTTCTACGGCACACTGGACGAGGGAACCTCCGGCTGTGGCTGTTACCACAGCTTCACCCTCTGTATCCTGCGATACTAAGGTAGCCGAAGTCTTTCCCTGCCAGTCCGACGTGACACCGGGGAAGCTCGTTAGCCGCAGGTCATCACCCATGTACTCAGGAAGCCACGAATAAGCTTCTGCATTTCCCCATCTCTCGTCATCGTAGCCCCAGTTGTTCTGCCAGAAAAATGGATCCTGGAACTCGTTATCGTCACCAAGAGTCAATATGTTCTGATCCAATCCCTGAGAGGAGTAATCTGGAGCAGCACCAATCGCTCCACCATGTACGTAGTAATACTGCGGATCGCTCGACCATTTTCCAGTAGTCTGAGCGAATGTTATTAATCCTCTGGAGTACTCCACTCCTCCAAACATCAATTTTCCCAACGACACGAAGTTTGAAAGAGGATCGTCCTTTGAGTTTCTATAATCTATTAATTTAGTTCTTAACCCATCGTCTTTTGCACACCCTGTGCCAACTATTATCAGTGCAAAGTCCTTGTACTCTATTTTTTCCTCGTCTCCCGATATCGCTGCAAGGTCTTCAAAGTATGAGGGAAGAGTGGAGTATCCTGTGGGATCGCTCAGAGTTTTTGCTTCATCAAGATCTAAAAGCCATTCTATTGGGTAGATATATATGGGCTGTGAAGTTCCTGGATACTGGAAGTTAGCATCAACTACCCATGTAGGGGTCAAGACATCTCCATACAATATGAAATATTTGCAGTGAGTAGCTGGGTCATTGTCGAACGCATCCCTTACATCGTAAGCTATTCCTCTAAAGGGCTCATCAGTGTTCATTATCACTGCAATTGGCGCGCTTTGCAATATATCCGGTTTTTCCAACATGTAAAGAGGAAAGTCTATCCTGATCTCTTCTCTACTATCATACGGTGCCACATCAAAGTCCCATCCATTGACATTTGCGATATCAAAATCCTTAGTATATTTATCACAATCGATATTTGGTCCTCCTGGAGAGTCCCATTCCTTCATTATATACGATTTTTTGTTTACTATGAAGAAGTATTCTCCCCTCCTTGTGAGTAAAAGAGCATACTTTCCGTAGGAGTTGGCTCTCGTGGATGTAATAAGATTCCCCTGTGGATCGAGAACTAATATCTCTGCATCGGGGATAACTTCCAGACCGTCAGGTTTAATATAATCTCCATTACCTTCCCCAGTTACTTGAACGTCCTTATTTTCTGTATTATCATAAACGTACCCGCTCAGTATAAATCTTTTTGTGGAGCCTATATACGCTGCCCTTCTGCTTATTCTGACAACTCCTCCACCCATATTTCTTATAAATATATTATATGTTTTTGGAGGAAGAACAAGTTCACTTGATCCGGGAACTTCAGCCTCAAGCTCTATATCAGAATATTCCAGAATTATCT
>Ga0209410_1000844_pt1 | contig 14536 bp, 11 predicted proteins | sample Mar14436cmmetaG_FD_184135 | JGI IMG/M metagenome (GOLD analysis project Ga0209410, IMG submission 184135) | Marine hydrothermal vent microbial communities from Guaymas Basin, Gulf of California to study Microbial Dark Matter (Phase II) - Marker... ... | reverse complement strand
TGAATATATAATTAACAGAATGTAACAATTTTGCAACCTCTACTTTTATACTGTCTTAATTGTGGAACGATTAAACCTCCTGACAGCCCCCTAAGAACCTGTGTCACAGTGTCTGTTGTTCTACCCAGAATGTCAATATTTATTACCAGTTATAACCTTATCCCTAATCAGGTTCTTTTTTAGAAAACTCTTCAAATTGAGATTCCCTTCTGGGTCTATGGTTATTGTGAGTGCACCGGTCTGGTGTATGTTCAGAGCAGGAAAGGAGGAATGCTGTTTCTTTGTTTCTTTGGTTATTATAAAAAACTTTGGCCATTCCTTTCCCACCTCCTTGTTTTTGTTTTCAATCTGCACCTGTCGCTCATAGAAGTGGAAAGACCACCCTTGATAATCCAACATAATCTCTTTTGCATTGCCTGTTTGAATTTTAACCCCTTTAATTACCCTTTCTGTGGATAGGCTAAAAAATACATCTTTTGGATGAAAATTGTTGATCATGAATTGAAGGTTCTCTGTCCGGTGTGCCTGAGGGCTGCTTAGAAAAAGGTGGTCAATTCGCTGGATTTTTTCATGCCAGAGATAGGGAGCCACTACTATCCTGCCCAGATTAAAGCCGTTTTGAGCAAATGCATTATTTGTGATTAGCATTTTCTCTTTACCCGGGAACTGTATGAAAGATACATTTCCACTTCCAGCATCCAGAATTGTTACTCTTAGATTACTATTACAATGTGTTTTGTAGACCCACCACCCAATGTCTATAAAAAATACGACTAAAACAAAGACTAAGAGTATTCGGTAGAATCTTGAGCGTGTGAAATTAAGGCTTAGGAAAAGCACGCCGTATAATAAGACAATCTCCAGCCAATTAGGTTGAATCACCCAGATTGAGCTCCAGGGAATATCTGACCAGAATTGAACTATAGAGATTGCCAGATTGAGACCAAATTCACCTAAGGAAAGGAAAAACCCCGCCAGGGCAGGAGAAAGGAGCAATGCAATGCAAGATAGTAATCCAAGGGGGATAACCCACAGCCCTATTATAGGGACTACTGTCAGGTTAGCAGGAAGCGCTACCATAGAAAAGCGGTGGAAATGGTGGGCGATAAGGGGTATTGTCATAATTGTAGCAGAAGTTGTTACAGCAATCAGACCCAGGGTATACGTCAGAATTGAATGTAATGTCTGGCCTTTATTAAAAAACTCCTTGTCCTTTTTAAATTTTGCTATGCGAGAAAAGATTAAAGGCGCCAGCGATAGAATGCCAGCCACAGCCACAAAGGATAGCTGAAAAGAAATGGTGAAAAGGGCATTCCCATTGAGGGTAAGTATTATAAGGGCTGCCAGGGAAAGACTGGACCAAACATCCTTTTCTCTGCCTATAATAAAGGACCATAAGAATACCAGAACCATTACCATAGCTCTCTGGGTAGAAATGTGTAGTCCAGTGAGTAAGGCGTAGGCAATCACTGGCACAGTGGTTATAGTTGCTGCAAGTTTTCTTATGTCTGTCATAAGAGTTACACGATAGGATAGGGATAAGAGCCATTTTGCAGAAACAAAGAAGAGCCAGGCTACCAAACCGAGATGGAGACCTGAAACAGCCATTATATGACTTACGCCTGATCTATTAAATGGCTCCCTTAGGTTAGACGTAAGACCTTGCCTTTCTCCAAGAATAAGGGCAGTATAAATAGGACCTGTTGCTTTAGAGAGCCTTTCATGAAAAAGTTGTCTCAAAGGGCCTCTGATTTTCTCCAATATACTTCCTGCAAAACCAAGGTTTCCCTTTCCCATTGGGACAACATATTGTCCATCAGTAACTATGGCTACCAAGGAAATCGTTTGGCTTTTCATATAAGACCGGTAATCAAAATTGCCTGGATTATTAAAGTTTTTGAATTTTTTTAGTTTAGCAGGAAATCGGATCCGATCGCCAACCTTTAGATCGCCCCTATATCCATATATCTTTATTAAAAGGTTGATTTTTACTCTCCTGACTTTTTTGGCGAAAAAGATTTTTTCTCCATGGATTCGGAAACTCGCCGTATTGAATTGTATCTTCGGCGGCCTATAGACTGTTCCCTCGATAATTACTCTTTCATTTTTGAGGATTATTTGAGGTAATTCTGGCAGGGTGTGTCTGCTAATTTGGGTGTTGATACCTATTAGCATAAAGATGGCCATTAACCAAACAATGGGAGATTTGAAAGGGATAATAAAAACTATACCGAGACAAAGCAAAATGATCAAAGGGAATAAAAATACAGGGAGGTTAACATTAGTCAGGATATTGTGACCAATAAGGATACCAATAATGGTTATACACAGTGCCGGAACAAGTGGACGAGAGAACATAGGTAATTTGTTGGGTGTGCAGTGTTTCTTGAGTTTATTAGGTTCGTTTTAAAAGAAAGTTTAAGGAGGTATTTACCTTAGGCGCTTTAGACCACTTCGTGCATTTCACAGATTTAAAACCCTATGTACACTAAGGACACAATAAACACTATTGCTTTTCACGCCAGATTTTTGATCCAAGTAGGGACAACTTCAGATCGAGGTCTTGATAACCCCTATCAAGATGATATACCCTTGAGATCTCTGTCCTTCCTTTTGCTACTAAACCAGCAAGAACAAGGGATGCGCTTGCCCTTAAATCAGTTGCCATAACCTGGGCCCCTGATAAATTGGTTTTACCACGAACAAGGGCCTGACCACCATTGATTTCGATATCTGCTCCCATCCTCCTTAATTCACTCACATGCATGAATCGATTCTCAAATATGGTCTCTCTGATTATGCTCCATCCATCGGCAATGCTCATCAGCGACATAAATTGAGCTTGCATATCTGTAGGAAATCCAGGAAATTGCATGGTTTTTATATCTACACTTTTAATTTTATCATGGCCTATAACAATAAGAACTTCTCCTTCTTTTTTTATTTCTGTACCGGTTTCAAGGAGTTTTTCCATAATGGCTTCTATGTGGTTTTCATTACAGCCTTTTATCGTTATTTCTCCCTTTGTTATAGCTGCTGCGATTAAAAATGTGCCAACCTCAATTCGGTCAGGTATAATGGTATATTTAACAGGATGTAATTCTTTTACCCCGGTAATGGTCACAGTATCAGTGCCTGCCCCATTGATTCTTGCTCCCATCGTCTTTAGCATATTAGCCAGGTCAATAACCTCTGGTTCTTTAGCAGCATTATGTAATGTGGTAACTCCATCTGCTTTAACAGCAGCCATCATTAAGTTTTCAGTGCCAGTAACTGTAGATATATCAAAAAATATATCAGCTCCCCGGAGTTTATCAGCATTGGCAACCACATATCCATGTGCCAAATTGATATCGGCCCCCATTAAAGACAAGCCCTTTAGATGCAAGTCTATTGGTCGGGCACCTATAGCACAACCACCTGGAAGGGAAATTTTTGCCTTTCCCAGCCTGGATAAAAGCGGGCCTAAAACAAGTATAGAGGCCCGCATTGTCTTTACTAATTTGTAAGGGGCAATATGACTATTAAGGTTATCCGTGTTTACCTTGAGAGATTGATTATTTTCCTCGAAGACAACTCCAAGATTAGAAAGGATCTCCTTTATAGTCCAGATATCTTTTAATTTAGGGATGTTATCTAATGTATGCCACCCGCCTGTCAGGAGACAGGCTGACAGTATTGGTAAAGCGGCATTCTTAGAGCCGCTAATTGTTACCTCTCCTTTAAGTGGATCTCCCCCCTCGACAATAATTTTATCCATATCTTTTACTGTTATTTATACGCTGGATGTTTCCATAACCTAATGTCTTAAAATTTATCCGCCAGCCATCTGCCTGCCCCGACCCGCCTGCCGTCCTGCGGGCAGGTACAATCGGGGCGTGCAGGGATGCTCCAAATTAGCTTCCCCGCTATTTGGAGACAACATCGACCCTTTTTTTAGCCATTACCAGACGATATTTTTTTCGGTAATCCATGCGTCGTTCTTTATAACTAAAAGACTGGGTAGAATCTATATGATGCAATGCTATTTCTGTCTGATTCGGATCCATTTCTATAAGAAGCCATCCACCGGGTTTAAGATACATTTCACTTTCTTCAATTATTTTTTTAATAAAGTACATGCCATTTTCATGTCCGTCAAGGGCAATCTGAGGCTCATAACACCGCACCTCCGGGGGTAGCGCCTTAAACGCCTCGGAAGGAATATAAGGAGGGTTAGATAGGATCAAATCAAAGCTAACAGAGGAGTTGGAGAATGGCTGCCAGAGATCACCTTGGCGGAATGTTATTCTTCTGTTAAGGTTATGGTGGCGTGCATTATCTTTGGCCAAAGCCAGCGCCTTAAAAGAGATGTCACTGGCCCATAAGGTAGCATTTTGAATTTCTTTTGCCAAAGATATTGCTATTACTCCAGATCCAGTGCCTAAATCTAATATTTTTGGGTGGCGACTATCTGAGAAAAGATTCCTCTTCCAGAGCTTGAGCGCCTCTTCAACGAGAAGTTCCGTTTCTGGCCTTGGAATCAAAACCCCTGGGCTTACTAAAAAGTCAAGAGACCAAAATTCCTGATGCCCGATAATATATTGGAGGGGTTCTCTTTTTAAGCGTCTTCTAATAAGGGAGCGATAACCAGCAATCTCTAAAGGGTTTAATGGCTGATCGAATTCAAGATAGAGTTCAACCCTTGTTTTCTTTAGTTGGTGGGATAATAGGACTTCAGCGCAAAGGCGAGGGCTCTCTATCCCATTATCTCTGAGAAACTCTGTGGCGGCATTCAAGATTCCCTGGATAGCCCAGTTTTTTTGAGTCATAAGAGATGCTTTGTTTGACCCTTCTCGGACTCGGCATTAAAATGAGCAAGGAGTGGACGCAAAATGAGATCAAGTTCACCATGCAGAATATCCTCAAGTCTATAGATCGTCAATCCTATTCTATGGTCGGTTACTCTCCCTTGAGGGAAATTATAAGTCCTGATCCGTTCACTTCTATCGCCTGAACCCACCATATGTTTGCGCTCCTCTGATATTTTTGATCGCTGTTCCGCCTGTTGAAGGTCCAGCAATCGAGACCTGAGGACTTTCATGGCTTTTGCCTTATTTTTGTGCTGGGATTTTTCATCCTGACAAGAGACTACAGATCCAGTAGGAATGTGTGTGATTCTCACAGCTGAATCTGTAGTATTAACGCTTTGACCTCCTGGGCCTGAGGATCTATACACATCTATCCTGAGATCAGCTGGGTCAATTGATACATCAACCTCTTCTGCCTCAGGCAACACGGCTACAGTGACAGCTGAAGTATGTATTCGGCCTTTTGACTCTGTTTCTGGTATTCTCTGGACCCTGTGAACTCCACTCTCATATTTAAGACAGCTATATACTTTTTGCCCCTCTATTAATGCAATGAGTTCCTTAAAACCGCCCAGACCTGTAGGGCTTTGGCTTAGAATATCTATTTTCCAGCCTTTACTCTCTATGTAATAAACATACATCCTAAATAGATCTGCAACGAATAGGGCTGCCTCTTCTCCTCCAGTGCCTGCTCTTATTTCAAGAATACTATTTTTCTCATCATTTGGGTCCTCGGGGAGGAGCAAAAGCCCTATTTCGCGTTCCAGCTTCGCTAAGGTAGCCCTCAAGTTATCTATTTCTTTTCGAGCGAGTTCTCTTAACTCTGTCTCAGGATCATCAAGGAGGCTTTCAGTATCTTTAATCTTTTCTTTTACGGCTTTATATTTGCGGAAGGCGTCTACTACAGGTTGGAGACTCACATGCTCTTTCAAATATTTCTGGTAGAGGCTTTGTTGTTGAATAACCTCCTGTTTACTCAATTCAAACTCCAAAGCGCTAAGCCGTCTTTCTACCTCTTCAATTTGGGGGAACATAATCAATTATTCTCTTATTGCTTCTTTTTGCTTGTCGTATTATTTTTCGCAACATTCTGGTACTTACGTCTGAATCTTTCAACACGCCCCTTAGTATCGACAATTTTTTGCTGGCCAGTAAAGAGGGGATGACATTGAGAACATATCTCCACCTTAATCTCCTTAACAGTAGAAAAGGTTTCAAATTCATTACCGCAGGCACAATGAACAATTGCCTTTTGAAAGGCTGGATGAATATCTTTTTTCATGCTGTTGATCTCCATTTATTAAAATTAGATGTTATACGTGCCCGCCCGGCTCACAAGCCAGCCCGCCTGCCGAGCAGAGCGAGGCGGCCAGGGCGAGAGCGTTGCGGGCAGGCCTGTCTAAAAAGTCCCAGACATATCGGGGCTAAACCCAAAGGCTATTCGCAATTCTATTCATGAGTTTAGCTCACTTTAGGCTCTTTAGCTATGGCCCAGGCCTGGCAAAACCTGGCTCAGTAAAGAGAGGTCAGGATTGGTAAGACATCAGAAACAAGTGGATATTCAAATCACATCGCACCTCCCGATCCCGTCATAGTCTCGGGACTGGGAGACGGGCTTATTTTAAACTTTCTATTGATTCATTGAAGCTAAAAACTCTTTATTGTTTTTCGTTCCTTTCATTTTCTCTATTAGGAATTCTATGCTATCAACTGGAGTAAGAGGGGCAAGGACTTTACGTAGAATCCAAATTCGATTAAGATCTTCTTGCTCGATCAAAAGCTCCTCCTTCCTTGTTCCTGAACGATTGATGTCAAGGGCAGGAAATATTCGCCTATCGCTCAATTTCCTGTCAAGATTTACCTCCATATTGCCTGTACCTTTGAATTCTTCGAAAATTACCTCATCCATTCTGCTTCCTGTATCGATAAGGGCAGTGGCAATTATGGTTAGGCTTCCCCCCTCTTCAAGGTTCCTGGCAGCTCCAAAAAATCTCTTGGGACGGTGAAGGGCATTTGAATCAACACCTCCAGACAAAATTTTACCACTCGGCGGCACTACAGTGTTGTATGCCCTGGCAAGTCGAGTGATACTGTCTAAGAGGATAAGAACATCTTTTTTGTGCTCAATTAATCTTTTGGATTTTTCTAAAACCATCTCAGCCACTTGCACATGGCGTTGCGGAGGTTCATCAAATGTAGAACTAATAACCTCAGCTTCCACAGAGCGGGCCATATCAGTAACTTCTTCGGGTCTCTCATCAATTAAAAGGACTATTTTATGTATTTCCCTATCATTTTTGGTCACAGCGTTAGCAATATCTTTTAGAAGCATTGTCTTTCCCGTTCTCGGTGGAGAGACGATCAAACCTCTTTGTCCTTTCCCTATCGGTGTCATTAGATCCATAATCCTCGTTGAGAAATTATCAGGATCAGTTTCTAATTGTATTCGTTCTGTTGGGTAAAGAGGAGTCATATTATCAAAAAGTATCTTATCTGCAGCTGCTTCTGGATCTTCATAATTGATATTTTCGACTTTTAGCAAAGCAAAGTATCTTTCTCCATCCTTTGGTGGTCTTATCTGGCCTGAAACAGTATCTCCTGTCTTTAAAGAAAATCGTCTGATCTGAGATGGTGAAACATACATATCATCAGGACCGGGAAGATAGTTAGAATCAGGTGAGCGAAGAAAACCAAAACCATCTGGTAAGATTTCCAATACTCCTTCTCCGTAGATAACACCGTTTTGTTCTGTCTGGGCCTGCAAAATAGAGAAGATAAGGTCTTGTTTTCGCATATCTGTGGCGCCAACTATTTTGAATGTTTTCGCTACATCTATGAGTTCACTTATATTTTTACTTTTAAGCTCAACTAAATTCATCTCTTTCAATGCCTCTATAAATCTGCAAAATATATGTATTTCACTTTTTTCCCTCCTTTTTAGCGCTCACAGCAAAAAGAGAGATAAAGCTTTCACACCTCTCACATGAGGTATTTTACTCATTGTATTCCTGAAAACTATTTGTAAACGCTGATTATAAGCAGACCGTAATTGATGAAAAATTTAATAGCTTAATTTAGCGAGGAATGCATTTCTTGTGGATGTATTACATATTATTTATAATAATAAATCTCTAATACCTTTATGTCAAGGGATTTTACATGTTATAGCATTTATGCCATTTGATTCTTATTGAGCCATTTTAAAAGACAATCCATATCTGTTGGAAGAGGGGCCTCAAATTCTATGTATTTTAATGAATCAGGATGAACAAACCCTAATATTTCTGCATGGAGCATCTGCCTTTTTATTAAAGTAAGTGTTTTTTTCATTGTCAAAGATTTTTGATTCCACCATTTTTTCCCATATCCATATACAATATCCCCTACCACTGGGTAACCCATATATGCCATATGAACTCGTATCTGGTGAGTTCTCCCAGTATGGAGGTTTATCCTTAAAAGTGAAAAACCAAGAGGAAATACAGATATGACCTCCCACTCACTTATGGCGGCCCTCCCTTTTAAAAGAGACACGCTCATCTCTTTTCTTTTTATTGGGTGTCTACTGATAGGTAAATCTATTATCCCCTCCTTTTTTTCCACATTACCATGGACAATGGCAAGGTAGCTTTTTTTTATCTTTCTTTTTTTGAATTGATAAGATAAAAAATCGTGAGCTCTATCACTTTTGGCTACTACCATCACACCTGAGGTATCTTTATCGAGCCTATGAACAATTCCCGGCCTTATCGGATCGCCAGAAGAAAGATTTCTACATCTATAGAGAAGGCCATGGACCAAAGTTCCTGTATAATGGCCAGCAGAAGGATGAACCACCAGGCCTGGAGGTTTATTGACTACCAGGATTGAATTATCTTCGTACAGGAGGTCAAACTTTACATTTTCAGGTGCTTCTAAAGGGGCTGATTTGGGTAAAAATGAAATCTTTATCCTGTCGCCAGGTTTCGGTTGATAACTAGGTTTCTTTATTTCACCATTAACGGTTACCGCACCAGTCGTTATAAGGTTTTGAATCCTTGCCCTTGATAAACTTACGTCCTTGTTATCGGAGAGAAACTTATCAAGCCTTGCGTATATTTCCTTTGACGGTTGACGAAAGATGAATGTTTTCTCCCAACTGTTTACCACAACTCTCTGCTAACGTAAGCTTTATCCTTTATCCTGTTGAGTTTGAACAAAGAGATTCGACTGAATATCTTTTTCCACATCTTCCTCCTTCATGTTTTTAGCGAGGGAGATTTCCTTCACAAGCAGACCTCGGGCTGTATCCAACATCTTTCTCTCCCCAAAGGAAAGCTCTTTATCCTGCTTTATTGCGCTCAAATCGCGATAGACTTCCGCAACCTCAAAGACAGAGCCACTTTTAATCTTATCCATGTAATCCCTGTACCGCCTGTTCCAGGTCTGATTATCATCTACGTACATATCCGGATTGTTAAGGATAGAGAAAACCTTTGATACATCAGTCTGGTCTATTAATTCTCTTAGGCCAACATTTTTAGTGTTTGAAGATGGAATCATAATAATCATATTACTTTCAAGTATTCTCATGACGAAAAAATGTTCCTGACAACCAGAAATTTCTCTACTCTCAATCCTCTCAATAACCCCAACACCGTGTGCTGGGTACACGGCCAAATCGCCTACCTTAAACATTCTTACCTCCTGATACTTTAATTATCGATACTCAATTTGACCCCTCAACACTATTTTCATCCTTCGTTGCGTCCGAGAGGCCATGCGCGTTCATACAAAGCATACTAATGTATGATTACATACTGCCTGGACAAAAATTTCTAACACTTTATTTTTTGGCAAAGGCCGCCTAATGAATTAACCCCGCAAAGCCCAGCAGAGCTGGCGCAATGACCAGAGCTATTATGGACATCAACTTTATCATGATATTCAGCGAAGGCCCTGAAGTGTCTTTCATAGGGTCACCAACTGTATCGCCAACAACGGCTGCTTTATGAGCATCAGAGCCCTTTCCTCCAAGCTTCCCAGTCTCTATAAACTTCTTGGCGTTGTCCCAAGAGCCACCAGCATTAGCCATAGTTATTGCAAAGATAAAACCGCTGGCAATGGCTCCGGCAAGGAAACCACCGAGACCTATTGGACCAAGTATGATCCCTATCACAATAGGAGTAAGTATTGTCATTATGCCGGGCCCAAGCATCTGCTTTAATGCTGCCCTGGTGCATATATCAACACACTTGTTATACTCCGGCCTTGCGGTTCCTTCCATCAGACCTTTTATTTCACGGAACTGCCGCCGAACCTCCTCGATAATTACAAAGGCGGTTTTTCCGACAGCACCCATGGTCTGAGCACAGAATATAGCGGGTAACATAGCACCGAGAAACAAGCCAGCTATCATACGAAAGTCCAGCAAATCTATTATCCTAACTCCTACCGCTTGGGCATAAGACAGCATCAAGGCAAGAGAAGTAAGCGCTGCCGCTCCAATGGCAAAGCCCTTGCCTGTTGCCGCTGTAGTATTTCCCAGAGAATCAAGGGCATCCGTTCTCTCCCTGATTTCAGGGCCAAGCCCACTCATCTCAACAATTCCTCCTGAATTGTCAGCTACTGGGCCATAGGCATCGGTTGCCAGGCTTATTCCTAATGTAGAAAGCATGCCGATGCCAGCAATTGCCACCCCATAAAAATTAGCAAACTTAAAGGCAAGGATAATTGCAATAGCTACCAGAATAACTGGAGGCATTGTGCTCATAAGCCCGTTAGAAAATCCGGAAACTATATTTGTGCCTGCGCCTGTTTGAGATGCTTTGGAAATTTTTCTTGTCGGGGAATAGGCATAAGAGGTAAAATAATTAGTGCTTTCACCAATTAACACACCAGCAACTAAACCCACAAATATTGACCAGAACACTCCCCAGCTTACATCGAGTATCCATACTAACAAGGCAGAGCCAATTGCTGCGAGAATTGATGCGGAAAAGGTTCCTCGGCGTAAGGCATTAAGCAGGGCTTCCATTTCCAGCTTCTCGCCAACTCTTACTAAGAGGCAGCCAATGATTGAGGCAATAATTCCTATCGCTGCCACTAACATCGGAAGCAGCCATGCCGTGGATTCTTTGGCCATCAGTCCTACGCTTACTCCTATGACACCCAATGTTATGGTAGCAATGATGGAATCAACATAAGACTCGAAAAGATCAGCTCCCATGCCACACACATCTCCAACATTGTCACCAACAAAGTCAGCAATAGCAGCAGCATTTCTGGGGTCATCCTCAGGAATCCCCTTCTCTACTTTGCCAACTAAGTCGGCTCCTGTATCTGCCGCCTTTGTAAAGATTCCTCCACCTACGCGGGCAAATATCGCCACTCCTGAAGCGCCAAATCCATAAGCTGGGATAATCTGCAGAAACCTGGCAGCTGGATACCCATGAAAGACAAAGTAAAGGATACTCAACCCAATTACGCCGATGCCAACAACACACATTCCCATTATGGCCCCGCCTCGGAATGCGATACGAAGGCCGTCATTTAAACTCTTCTGAGCTGCATGGGCTGTCCTTCCATTAGATCTGGTTGCCATGGTCAAGCCTAAGAAACCCGCAGAGGCAGAGCAAAAAGCGCCAAAAAGCAATGCTACCGCTAATTCCCACCCAAGCCCTGCATTAATTACAGGCTTGCCCAGGATAGCCAGAATAATGGCAATTATCACCATCACAACCGTGAGTGCTTTGTATTCCCTACCAATAAAAGCTATTGCCCCCTCCTGAATGGCCTTTGAAATCTCTCTTATCTTGTCAGAACCCTCATTTTGCGCTAAAACATACCGAATCAGGAAACCAGCAAAGAGGAGTGCAACAATTCCAACACAAAACGGGATAAACCATGCGTAATCCATAATTGACCTCCAATACAATATAAGATTTTCATTATCTTAGTTATCTAATTTCGATGGTTCTGTTATAAACTTCCAGCTTCACCTCTCATTAGCTCTGCCTTAAAGCAAAGATCAGAACGTCGTATTGCCTTTACGGCCACCCATGACATTATAGTTTCTTCATTTTAGTCCCCTTATCATATTATAAAGTTACCTTTTGGCATAAAAACATTAAACATTAGATGTGTAATTGACACAAGATTCCTAAATAAGGTGCATACACAGTTAACTTCTGCATTATCTTTTTACCTCCTTTTTCCGTAACTTTTTCCCGGTTGTCAAAGAATTGAACGTATTCATTGCCGCATCTACTCCATATAATACAAATGATTCTATGGCCTTTACTGCTATATGCAATGCTTCTGTTATTGTTGCTTGTTGATCATCATAAAAAGGATCCAAAACAAAATCCTCAATTGCTTCATTATACCTGGGTCTGCCTATTCCAATCTTAGTCCTGCAGAACTCATTTGTTCCAAGGTGATAAGCTACAGACTCTACCCCATGATGACCTCCTGCCCCTCCTCCACATGCTATCTTTATTCGACCTGCGTCTAAATCAATATCATCATGTATAACCATTATATTTCTGTTATCCGGTCTGTAATATTCGAATAAATGCTTAACCGCAATTCCTGATCTATTCATAAATGTTTGTGGGCATGCCAACAGTATCTTTTTATTATGGTAATTTGTGCTTGTGCTTAAGGTTTGAAAGCGTTGATCAGATAAATGAAGGCCTAATTTGGCACATAAAAGATCAACGGTCTTGAATCCAAGATTGTGTCTACTGTTTTTGTATACAGTACCTGGATTACCAAGCCCTATTATCAAACATATGGTTTTAGGATTTCTCTTCGACTTTTATTTCCTCACTTCCAGCCCCTTCAACCTCTTCTTCAACCTCTTCTTCAACCTTCTCTTTTTCTATGGTAGGGGCAACAACTGTGGCAATGGTAAGATCTCCGTCTTCTATTGATTTTAAACCTGGAGCCAAATTAATGTCCTCTATATGAAGCGACTGTCCAATATCAAGGCCAGACACATCAACCTCTATTTTGTCTATGAGGTTTTTTGGCATACACGAGATCTTTAACTCCCTGCGGATATGTTCTAAAATACCACCCCCCTTTACCCCTATTGGTGTATTTACGAGATACACAGGGATATCAACCTCCAGTTCCTTTTCCATAGATATCTCATAAAAATCAACATGAAGATACTCCCTTGTAACCGGATCCTTCTGTATCTCTTTTATCATAACCCTCTTAGGTTGATTTTTCCCATTAGAGTCTATCCTTAGAGCAAATATGATATTTTCAGCTGATCTTTCTCTAAGGGTTTTTTGGAACTGTTTATAATCTAATGAAAGCCTTATGGGACTTGTATTTGGACCATATAGTATACCAGGGAGCCTGCCCCCGCTTCTTAGCTTTCGAGCCGAGCCTTTACCCGTCATTGTTCTTTTTTTTGAATCTAATTGTATAGCAGCCATTCATTAACTCCAAATCTCCTAAATTATTCGCTTGCTGTTATACATTGTTAGTCTCAAGCGAGAAACTAACAACGAACGATCAGCAACAATCCTTCAATTCCCGCCCGCCTCGCCTGTCCCGATATAATCAGGGCGAGGGCAGAAGTAATACCTAAAATGTGCTCACGATTATACAAATAGTGAACTCACAGACCTTGAATAATAAACTCGCTTTATGGCCTCACCCAGAATTTCCGACACAGAAACAACCTTAATTTTGGAGCACTCAGATGCCTTTTTATTTAACGGAACCGTGTTTGTTACTACCAGTGACTCGATAGTTGACTCCTCTATCCTTTTTATCGCATTACCAGAGAGAACTGGATGAACACAGCAGGCGTAAATATGTTTTGCTCCATTTTGGGTTAATACCTGAGCGGCCTGTACCAGTGTTCCGCCTGTATCAATCATGTCATCAAGAATAACGGCTGTCTTCCCTTTTACATCTCCAATGATATGCATGGCCGCCGCAACATTAGGTTCCTCTCTTCTCTTGTCTATTATTGCTAAAGAGGCATTAAGTCTCTTGGCAAAGGCCCGTGCTCTCTCCACGCCACCAGCATCGGGAGAGATTATTGATAGATTATTTTTAAAATGCTTCCGAATGTAGTTCAGTATAACAGGTGCTGCGAACAGATTATCCACCGGAATATTGAAGTATCCTTGAATCTGCCCGGCATGAAGATCAACTGAGATCACACGATTCACTCCGGCAACTGTTATCAGGTCAGCTACGAGCTTTGCGCTTATAGGAACCCGTGGCTTAACTTTTCTATCCTGCCTGGCATAGCCATAGTAAGGGATTACAGCTGTTATACTCCTTGCAGATGCCCTTTTGAGCGCATCGGTAATTATCAGGAGCTGCATGAGATTATCATTAACCGGATTACTGGTAGACTGAAGGATAAAAGTCTCTCTTCCCCTTACATTTTCATCGATCTCAATCCGAATCTCCCCATCGCTAAATGTTTTGTTTAGCATTTTCCCAGGAAGGATATTTAAATAATCACTCACCTCTTTGGTTAGACTTATATTAGATGTGCCACCAAACAGCTTCAAACTATCAGCAAGATCATCCATAATAAATTTTCTTGTTTCCCTTTTTAATATTCCAATAATTTCGTATTTCTGGCTGGGGTGGGAGGATTCGAACCTCCGAATACGGGCTCCAAAGGCCCGTGTCTTACCACTTGACGACACCCCATTATTTAATAT
>Ga0209410_1000843_pt1 | contig 14555 bp, 28 predicted proteins | sample Mar14436cmmetaG_FD_184135 | JGI IMG/M metagenome (GOLD analysis project Ga0209410, IMG submission 184135) | Marine hydrothermal vent microbial communities from Guaymas Basin, Gulf of California to study Microbial Dark Matter (Phase II) - Marker... ... | reverse complement strand
TACAAACATTGAAATGCCTGGGGAAGAGGAATTGATTAGAGCGAGCCCGAAGGATCTGGATATTTGTCCCGTCTGCAACCAGAAGGTAAGCCCTAGGAAAGGCGAAATATGTGAGTATTGCGGAGAATTAGCTCATAGGAAGTGCGGAAGGTTTTACCACGGCATATTTGTATGTGATAAGTGTTATGAGATAGTTAAGGAAGCTAAAGAAAGAGAAGAGGTTATTGGAGAATATGACGGAATCTGGTAAAAAGCTGGAAATGCTCCCGATAGTTATTGATAAAGCAATAATCAGGACTTTGGAAAGGAAGAGCAGGAAGGAAAAGTATCTAACTATTAACCTTCAGGAGTATTGGGTGTATCTGGTGGTTGAGTATGATTGTTATGGAAGTAGTGCGTATATCCTAGTGACTAAAGAAGATGATGTTTCTGCAATAGAAGAAGAGTTGGAGTATAACGCCACCAATGTAGTAGTAGTTCCGCTTAACTAGTTTTTTGGTTTTTCTTTCTGGTAAAGCCTGGGAGCTAAAAGCTCCCAGGCGCCGGGTGGTGAGTATGGGGTTGAAAGTAAGGTTTGATGTGGAGCTAGATATAATAAATAAAAAAATAGAGCAGCTATACAGGACCTGCGATATTCCACGGCCTTGCTGTGAAGGGTGTAAATTTAAGGATATGTGCGATAAAATAACAGAAGCGATTAAAAAATCATTATGATAAAGGCTAAAAAGAAAGACGGGAAAGTGATATTCGGCAGGAAAAGCCCGATTGGTATACTGCAGATTATAGTGCTTAATAAGGACGGAGCTTTAGGGAACGCAATATTTAAGTCAAAACTAACAACCATATATGCAGAAATTCCGGAGGAAGTCCTAAAGAAGTTTATGCAAAAAGAAGAAATTAGCGAGGAAGAGTGGGAAGAGCTTAGAAAAGAAATATACAATAATGCTATATTGTGGTGAGTATGCTAAGGAAGAGGTTTGCAGGGGTAGTTTGCGAGATTTGTGGGAAGACGTATGAGTGCGACCCAAAAGAACCGGTGGAGCAGTGTGCTAAAAGGCATAAAATGTATAAAGTAATCGGAATAGACCTGGCAGAGGGTATAGAAAGTAGCATCTATGTGTGTCAGAGTTGCTATGTAAGGTATCTTTCAAAGATTTTGAGCCCTTATGGATAGGATTGCAATAGTTCTGGCTATAGTGAGCATAGTGATGGCTTGTTATTTCTGGCAAAGCTCGGAATGGAACAGAAAGGTGGCAGATAGTTACAGGGGGCTGTATATCAATATTTCAAAAGATTATAGCAAGCTACTCACCAAATACTACCTACTATATGCAAACTTTACCAATGTCACCGGGGAGTATCGGAAGGCTATAGCAAATCTGAATGAGTCCAGGGCCGAAATAGATAGTTTAAGAGAAGCAATGGAAGGTTTGGAGAGCAATTATACGGAGCTTGAAGAAAGATATTACGAGCTCTTGGATTTTGTTGCAATCAGCGATAAAGTTAAGAAATATGCTTCAAAAAAGGAAATAAAACGATTTTTAAGGGAAGACGACACTGAAATGATGGAGTATAATCAGAGCACTTGGAATTGCGTCGACTACTCGAATATGTTAATAAGAAATCTGCTTAAGAGAGGGATATTTGCCTGCACTACCGTACTACGATTTGAAGAAGGTGATCACTGCATAGTAGCGTTTAAGACAGAAGATGGAGATATATACTACATAGAACCGCAAACAGACCAGATAATTCCAGGAGACGAGTTAAAGGTCGGAAGAGATTACTGCAAAATACTTGGCTTGGACTGTAAAGAAGAAGAGATTATAGAAAAAATATCATCGTGCTTTTACATTTCAACTTACGACGAGTAACAAGTTTTTTCCTTTTTTAATGGTAAAGCCCGGGGGTTGCAACCCTCGGGCGCCTATCTTTTTAATGTTGTGTGCCACAATATATTATGGCAGAAAACAAAGAAATGGTCGGTAAGGTATTAAGTATAATAGAAGAAAACTATGATGTAAGAGCTATTTTGGAAAAGGCAGTTGAATGGGAAGAAAAAAACATAGAAAAACTGGAAACGCTGGAGAATTACGGATTTCAGTGGCACGAGATAGGAGTGTATCCGCAAAAACTTAACAAGCTGGTTACGATGGGATTGCTAAAGATAACCTATAAATCAAGAAGTTTCACTGAATACAGGCTGGTTGACAGGGAAAGCGTTAAGAAAGCGTTAGAAATAGCTGCCAAGACCGACGAAGAGCTTAGCGAAATGCCTGTTGAGATTCCTGACGACTTGTTTTCCTGCATAGTAGGGCATGATGACGTTAAGAAGCTACTGCTAAAAGCTCTTAAAATGGAAGCTAGAGTTCATTTTCTGCTGGTAGGAGATCCGGCAACTGCAAAGTCCCTGTTCTTGGAGGAGCTGGAAAGGATTGGAGGAAGGTATTATCTCGGTTCGTCAACTTCAAAAGCAGGATTAACAGATGTGCTAATCAACGAAAAGCCGAAAATTCTGCTAATAGATGAGCTAGACAAGATGAATAAGGAAGATATGGCGGCACTCCTATCTCTTATGGAGTCGGGTAAAGTGGTTGAGTGTAAGTACGGAAAGACAAGGAATGCTACTCTAAATACTATAGTAGTGGCGGCTGCAAACAATATCAGCAAGATACCCAGGGAGCTGGTTAGCAGATTTGCGGTGTTTAAGTTCGTTCCTTATAGCCAGGAAGAGTTTATTAGAGTGTGTGAAGGAGTGCTCACAAGGGAAGGAGTATCAACTGAACTTGCAAGGTATATAGCAAAGGTGGTTTATAACTATAGACCGGATATTAGGGAAGCAGTAAGGGTAGCGAGACTTGCCAAAACCAAAGATGAAGTGGATGAAGTAATAGGAGTTTTAAGGAAACATAGTCCTTTTTCTAAGTTTAGATGGACAACTTAGGTGGTGATTATGAATGATAGATGTATGGGCTGTCAGGATTTGATGGGGGATACAATATGCATTAGTTGTCTAGCAGATCCAGTAAAGAGAGAGCTGTTCCATCTGATAACCCTGCTGAGGGCGAGGAACTGGGAAGATAGCTACGAAGGAAGGAGAAAAGTGGTCGATATGTATTTCAGTATGGTCAGAAAAAGGATAAAATCAGGAATGAGCGAGAAAGAAGTGCTGAAGGAGCTTGCAACGATTAAGTCCGAAATTATCAAGAAGGTGTTAAAATAGCATGACCCACCAGTATGTCCCGGTGGGAAATCCAGAGGTTGTAATAGCGATGGGTCTGTTAGGAGTTTTTTTGATTTTTTTGCCTTTTTTGATTTCTCGTATTTATCGTAGTTTACACCGTAAACTCAAATCCTTGAAAAAAGAAGAGTATAAAGTTGTAATCTGTGGAGGTTTGCGGAAGCCTAAAGTTAGAGTTCCTAAGCCCTCCGAGCCTGCAAAGCCCAAGATTGAAGACTGGACGCCGCCAGGACCGATAAGAATTCCAGCAAGGAAAATTAAGAAGCCGAAAACAATCAAAAAGAAAACCATAGAAATTCCGAAAATAGAAGATAGGGATTTGACCAGGGAAAAAATAATTGCAAAATGGAGGCCTTTGCTAAAAGTATTGGAAGAAAAAGGAGAGATTACAATAGATAGTAATTTCCACTACGGAGGGCTTAGAGGATATGATATTGCAACAAAACTAAAAAAGGATTTGAAAAAATTAGGATACAAAACAAAAATTAAAGGAGATGAAAAGCAGGCGAAAGTTATTTTAGTTACTTCCCGGTAGCTACGACCTTTGCTAACTCGGCAATCCCTGCAGCTGTTAAGTAAGGTTGCTGGGATCCTATGCCTGCTACAATCAAGCAAGCACCAACCGCAACCTCCAAAGCTTTCTTTACCTCCATAAATAAGATTTGAGTTAAGTATTTAAATAGTTTGCGGTTCGATGATTGTCGAATACATCCAGATTAAAACTTTGTGGTACATTATGATTATGTTCTGCTGGATTATCGAAGGGGATAGCGAAACGGCTTTAGATCTTATTAAGAAACCGGTGCAATTAGTTTTTACATCTCCTCCGTACTTTACCATGAGATTTTCCCTAAAGGCCAAAGATAAACCGGACTTTATAAAGGAATGGGAAGATAGCGACGTTTACAGGGCTTACGAAGGGTATTTGGACAAAATGAAAAGGATTTTCCAGAAAATATACAAAGTCCTTGAAGAAGGTAGAGTGTTCGCTTGCAATATAGGTGATTATAGAGAACAAGGGATTAAGTTCCCTATCCCGGCAGATTTCATAAGGATCTGCAGAGATATCGGATTTACCTATGAAGATGACATAATATGGTACAAAGGAGACGCAATGGAAGGGCTAAAAGCTTGCAAAAGAGCCGGAAACTTTATTAAGCACGGATTTCCTTTGTATTATAGGCCGGATAACACCTATGAGCATGTCCTGATATTTAGAAAGGGAAACATAGATTACGATAGGTATAATAAAGAGTACAAAATAGACTATGTAAATTACAGAGATTACCTGAAGGATCTATGGCATATTCCTCCGGTGCCAAGGAATAAACCCTTGACTCATCCATCTGGATTCCCTGAAAAGCTTGTAGAAATGGTAGTTACATTTTATTCACTTCCTGGGGAGACGGTTCTGGATCCTTTTGCCGGGGCCGGAACTACAAATAAGGTAGCTTTGAGCATGGGCAGGAATACAATTGCAATCGAGATAGATCCTGAGTGGATCGAAGTAATAAAGAGAAAAGTCGGATTCGGACAGAAAAATTTGGTAGGATCTATGGAATGGAGATTTTCAGTGTCCGGCCAGGGTAGCAATTATAGTACAGAGAATTCCGAGCAGGGTGATAACCAGAGCCCAGAACCGGTTACTTAGTTTATCTATCCTTTTTTTGATGTCAGAGATATCACTTTTTATCCAGGATATATCGTTTTGGATTACCGAGATAGCTTGGTAGATACCATCTGGGTTGCACCCAGGATTGCATCCGGGATTGTTCTTTTTCCTTGCCATGGTCACTTAGCAGCCCGACCGGAAACAAACCCTGCTATAGCAGATACGATAGCGATTATTACATCTTTAGCGTTCTCGGTACCTCCGAAAATAATCGCCAACGCAATAATCGTAAGTGCCAGGATCGCTAAATCCTTATCGTCGAAGTCTATCATAATATATATAAAATAAATAAAAAATATTTATCGTGGAGATGGTAAAGTGTGAATTCTGCGGAAAAGAAATCGAGAAAAAGAAACTAAATTCTCACAGGGGAGCCTGCAGAAAATATCACGAATTTAAGGATACTATGGCAAAGCTTGAAGAAATTCTGAAAGAAAAATGGATAAAAGGCGAATTTACCGATGTTTCTCAGATTAGCATAATTAGAGAAAGGGAAATTGAGAAAAGGCTTGCGGATATTAATTTACAGCTCGGAGAGATTAGAGGGCTGGTGAGAAAAATATTAGAAAAAATTTAAATATATTATGGTGGAATGGAAGGATGTGGCGGAGAAGGTTCTTCCGGTTGCAATAGTAGGAGGAGTTACGATATTTTTGTTATCTCAGCTAACGGTTCCTTCGCCTCCTCCGGGAGCTGAAATAAATATTTCTTATGTAACAGTAAGTTAATTATGGTAACCTGGCAAGATGTGTTGGAAGAGTGGGGTTATCCCGGAGATGTATGGGAAGTTGCAAGTATGTTGGAAGAAATGGGTTTAGATCCCGAGTATTATAGAAATAGAAAGCTTGAGCTGGCTACTTATCTTACCAAGTATGTAAGGGAGAAGTATAATCTGAAAGTGGGCAAATTAGGAGCTTACGAAGATTGCAAACAATGGTGTACCGTTCCAATCCTTTGCGACTTTATATGCTGGCTGTGGAGTATGATAGCTCCTTATTCTCTTGACTTGGCAGGCATAGCTATTGGCGGAATTGCAAGCTGGTTGCTACCGGGATATTATAAGGCAATAGGTGTCATAATAGTAGTTTACTTCATATACGACCTGCTAAAGAAATTAGGGTTAGTTCCTCAATAAGAAAATGAGATACTTCAAAGTAAGCAGAAATGTCAAAAGGTTATACGGTAAGCCTATAGAAGGGTATGTCGCCTACGGTCATCCCGATAAAATAGAACTGAAGAAGGGATATACCTATTATAAGGAATATGAGCTTGAAAAAGGGCCTTTGGAAGAATTTAAAGCAAAGTTGAAGGAAGCAGTTGATAAATTTCTATCTATGTTTAAAGCTAAAGATGGCAGCCCTGCTGGAGAAGTTGTTTATATAGGGGTCGATGATACTAGAGAAAAGCCCAGAGGTTATGTGCAATTCAAAATAACGAAAGATATTGAGACAATAGAAGGTGAAGAAGCAGATTTACAACTAATGGGTATTGATACGAAAAAAATGATTCCTATTGTTCCGATAATCATGCTATTGATAGGGGGTGTAATAGGGTTTTTTGTTGGAATTGCAATAGCTATAACACTTATAGTTGTCGGGTTACTAATAGGTGGTGATCTAGGGATGGGCTTAGCATTTTTAGGGATTACCGGGCTATGCCTTGTAATGCTCCCAGGCAAGTATAAAGTAATATCCGCAGGACCTCTAATTGTCTCGGGATACTATATTGCAAAATATTTCGGAATTGTTTAGTCTCGACTGTAGAATCCCGATCTTAGCATTTGGATCAACCCTCCGTCAGGATATACTTTATCCCTATTATCGTAAAACCATCTTATAGGACCCCAATAAATATAATATCTCCAACCTGGTTTGGTTTTGTCAAAACTTCCTAACAAAGCGAATAAAGCAAATCTTTCATTAGATTTAAATCCCGGGTGCTGGTGAGTCCAAAAATAAGATCCGTATACCATGCCTCTTATCTTTCCACCCTTATCAGCATCTTCGTAAAATACTATAACCTCAGAATCGGAATAATCTCTTAAATTATCCCACCAGATGGATCTCCCAGTATCGCAATTTATCCAATCAACCTCATCTGGATTGAAGGGGAGAGTGGGATAAAATGCAAGAATATCTACATATCCGGATCCCCAATCTACATCTATTAGGTTAGAATATGTCTTATCCAGTAAAGGTTCATCTTCAAAATCCGATTTGCCTGCTTTTTTTAGATATCCTACCACTCTTATAGAATCTCCTGCCTTTGGCGGTATATAGTAAGAGAAGTTAAACTCTGGAGAATAAGATCCGTACCAGTAGCATTCAAATACAGTAGCCCATCCATAATTTCCGTAGAGAAGGGGTAGCTTGGCTCTGTGCTGAAATTTTACAAAAAATAAGTCCCCAGAGTTACCTTCGCTTTTTAATTTTAAGTTGACAGAAGCCGTTTCATAATATTTTTTCGTTACTGATAGCTCTGCATTGAGACCTTGGCCTGCATCTAAACCTTTTGCGGTGCTTACTCTCACATCTCTTATTGCTGGTGTTACCGAGTAGCCCAATCTCATAAATATTATTTAATATTTATTTTATTATGGATTGGAAGAGCTTAGTGCCAATCCTGGTTCCTGCTGGGCTAATAGGACTAGGCTACATGACTCAAAAAGGGCTGGGTCTAGGTATAAGAACTTTGGGAACTGTCAATAAGCACAGGGGAGATACATTAACTTTCAAAGTAAAGGTCAAAAACGAGACGGACGCTAGCTTTAGCGGAGGTCTGGGAGCTGCAATAAAGGATAGCAATGGGACTATCTACTACATGAATAGAGATTGTAATGCTTTTGTTCCTTCAACTACTCCTTGTGAAAATTGCGGACTTGTAAATATATCTTTAGGAGCCGGGGTTGAAACGGAGTATGTATTGAACCTAAAATTGCCTTCTAATATAGCCTACGGAGATGTTAGTTTCTCTGTTGTAGTGTGGGAGAAAGCAGATCCTTGCAATCCAGGGAAGTGGTATGCGGCTTATCCTAGTGCAGGTCCCGGAAACTTTGCAAGCACTGACTCAGCTGGCAACAAGATTACAATAGTACCAACCTACAAGCTAGAGATAACAAGAATTACAGTGAGCTAACGATTTGACAAATTTTTTGTTTTACGACTATTTTACATTATGGAGAAATATCTATCCAAAAAGAAAATTGTATGGGTTTTGGATTGCCCGGCATGTGAGAAGTATGTTATATCTCAAAGCTTGGACATAGCCCTTTCTTCTCTGGTAAACCATTTATATGCGGAGCATAGAGATTTCTACGACAAGATTGTCTCAAGATATAGGCAAAATATAGAAGAATTTTTCGAAGTATATTTATGAAAAAAATCTCTGTCGGTGAGATTATTAGGTATCTGTACTACCTTGATTACGAATTAGGAGGGAAAAAACCTTCAAGGAAGGCGCTTAGAGACGGAATATGGTATCACCAAAGGCTGGGATTTAACCAGCCCGAAATATTCCAGAAATATTTTGAGTATTGGAGCGGAAAAAACAAAGAATGGTGGTTGGTTAGGGGAGCCCCCGATAGAATAGTAGATAATGATGGTGTCCTATATGTCGATGAGCTGAAAACTGTGAGAAAAAGGCCGAAATCCAAAGCGCTTGAGGTCGGATCAACCCAAGCAAATATATATGCATGGCTTGTTGGTGCGGATGTGTATCGTGTTTTTATCTTTGATGTGTGCTCGGGGGAGTTGGATAAATACGAATTTGAGTTTGACAGGAAAAAACTGAACAGAGATTTAAGGAAAGGGATTAAAATTAAGAAAAAACTGGAGAAATTTAGAAAATCCTTAAAAAAATAAAAATTACTCGAATTCGCATAAGATTATTTCTCCGCTGTCGGCATTTGCTTTTAGCTTTGCGGTGATTTCGGTACCTTTCTTTAAAATATCTTCGTCAACAAACATTTTCAGCACGTCTATGGGAATTATTACTCCGTAACTTCCGCCTATCCTTTTAATTTGGACTGGTGCGACATAAGTTACTTTACTTAAGAACAACCTCTGTATTTCTGCCGGCGTTAGATATTCATAGATACACTTGTATGTTTCCAATTTCTTTGTTATTTCTTCTATCTTCGGAAATTCTTTTTTTATTATCTCTCCGATACTTTCTATGCTCTTTAGATCTTTCTCTACATAAAGATCTTCGCCGTCGAGAGTTACTTCAAAATTTGTTTTGCTTTTTATTTCGGACGCAATTCGGCGCATTAGAAGGGTTATCATGGTTTCCGCTACCTTGTTATTTTCTATATCTATTGATAATTCGTTCGAAAACATTTCCTTAAACTGCTCTTTATCCGCTACTGTATAGGTTATATAAAAGTTGCCGTTTTCATAGGTTAAGAGAGATCCGTTTGGCAACTCTATGCAATTATCGTCTATCCATTTATCGTCATCTTCTACATAATCTATTGCTTCTTCTTCGCTGTATCCGAACGCTTTTATCAAAATTTCTTTAAACTTTTCTTCTATTTCTTCTTCTTCTATTTCTTCTTCTTCCATAATATAACTATCGAAAACTTTTTAAAACTTTGTTATATTTTGTTAGTGATGGTAGTTTACAGTGTAAACCAAACTATTCTAACTAATTGGTGATAAGTTTACACTGTAAACTTTGCCGGAATATACCGACACCTTTTTATCGGTAAATTCCGACATAGTATTTACTCTACAATATATAAAACATGTGCAAAACGCCTTAATTATCATGTAATATATACTACAAAATATATTATGTCGGTAAATAGCAGATTAGTGTCCCCAATGTCCCAAATGTCCCCAACCTTATAACCCTTAGGGTGTATTGCGATTTTGAATAAATTATATAAAGATATATAAAGTTTGGGGCGTTTGGGACGTTTGGGACTCTACAAAATCGGTAAATCCCGACTATACATATATTATAAAATATACATTCACAAAACGAAATCTTTATATAATACTTTGCAATAATATATAATATGGAAGAAAAAAAATGGACAACGATTGTAATACCTATTGATTTATACGACGAATTGACAATCCTTCAAAAAGAATTGAAAAATACTTACGGTTTTAGTCCTGCCTACTGGGAAGTTGTTAATTATCTATTACGTTTTTTCAAACAGAGTTCAAAATCAGACTATGCCAAGGCTGAAAAGTTTGGTGGGGAAAAGGATTAGGTTACTAAAGCAAAAATACAGACAAGTCGCTTTTGACGGAGTAGGTATAGTAGAAGACGTTGTAGGAAGTATGCTGTGTCTAAGAGTTGAAAAGGTATATGAAGGCAATCATGACTTGGTTGGAGAGCGCTGCTGGTTTTGGAAACCCGTCAATAAAGGAGAAAAAATAGAAATTTTAGACTCTGCTGAGGAATAACATGGCCGAAAACCAAAAAGAAGAAGGGGTTAAAGATACAAACCCTTATTTAGAAAGAGTAATGAAAGAACTGAATAAAGACATGTCTGAATTTAGAGAAAAGCTGCATAAGTATGAATGGTTAAACACAATTTATGAAACCCATCTAGAGATTTTCGGTAATGAAAAAGAAGCAGAAGAAGCCTTCAGAAAGCAGGTAGGTGATGAGCTATTTAATATCTGGAAGGAAGTTAAATCCGAGTTAGCCGAGCTGAGTAGCAGTAAAGATCTGGATACGTGCTTCCTTGAAGCTGTCAGCGAAGTATCTGAGCTATTTCAAAAAGCCGATGAATACGGAGATTTTAGCATAGAAGTGTTTGTTAGGACTATAATGAAATTTAAGAAATTCAGAACAATCATAGAAAATGAAGAGCTGTTGTGGTATGATGATGAAAAAGGTGTTTACCGGGAAAACGGAGAAAAAGTTGTTAAGAAACTATGCGAACTTATCTGGACTAGAGATGTTGTGTTGAGATATCTAAAGCCCATAAGATTAAGGAAGCTAACTACTCATTTTGTAAATGAGGTTATTAACGCAATTAAAAGAAGAACCTATGTTAGCAACACTGAATTTGATAAAGATCCTTTTATCATAAATGTTAAAAACGGATTACTGGATATTAGAACTAAAGAGCTAAAGCCCCACACTCCAGAATACCTTTCAAGAATTCAGATCAATGCAGAATACAACCCAGATGCAAAATGCCCTAAAATAGATAAATTTATATCTGAAATAGTCCCTGAAAAATACAGAAAGCTGCTATATCAAATCCCGGCTTACTGCTTATTTCCCGATTATAAGTATGAAAAAGCCTTTATGCTCGTTGGAGACGGCGAAAACGGCAAATCGACCTATCTTAATTTGATAACCCATTTTTTGGGAGAAGATAATGTTTCCCATGTATCTCTTCAGAGCTTGACCAATAACCGCTTTGCCCGTTCAAGACTGATAGGAAAGCTCGCTAACATATTTGCCGATATTCCAAGCACAAAGCTGTACTCTACCGGTGATTTTAAGACACTTACCGGAGGTGATAGGATGGAGGGCGAAAAAAAATTCAAAGATTCGGTTCCTTTTAGGAACAGGGCAAAACTTATTTTCTCTGCAAATGAACTGCCGCCTGTTAATGACAGAACTTGGGCATTCTGGAGGAGATGGATTTTGATAGAATTTCCGTATAAATTTGATGGAAAAGAAAGACCGAAAGATCCTAATATATTAAAGAAACTTACGACAAGAGAAGAACTGAGCGGGTTTCTTAATAAAATTATCGATGAGTATGTAAACCTACTACGAAATGGTTTTATAGAGCAAACCGACTTAGGTGAAATATGGATGAGAAGGAGCAATAGCGTTTACGCTTTTGTTAGGGACAGGTTGGAAAGAGATGTTAACTCGTTTGTACCGAAAGAAGATCTATATAAAGAATATGTTGAGTATTGCGACGAAAACGATCTTGCGCCGGTAGCGAAAAATAAGTTTGGAAATTCATTACCTAAAGAAATTCCTACCACAACTCAGAAGATACTATACGGAGGTAAAAGGGTAAAGGTATGGAGCGGTATAAGATTAAAACCGAAAGAAGAATTTCAGTATAATAATCTGGTATCAAGAATTTTGGAAGTTGTTGGAGATAACCGTTTTTCGATAGAAGATCTTATAGCAAAAATAAATGATGTAAGCGTTGACGATCTTCAGAAAGCATTAGATTATATGGTGAAGAAGGGTTTGGTGGCTCAAGTTAATTCAAATACTTGGATTAAAGTTTAGTTTACACTGTAAACTTCCGAAACCTTTTTAAAGTTTTGTGGCACATAAATATTGTGGAAAGAGCAACCTCAAGCAATAAAAGAGAATATGTTAAGCTAGATCTTTGTAAAGATTGTGCTAGTGAGCTTATGAAATTATATGATTCATTATGTGAGGGAGATCAAAATAGAGTTATCAAAATAAATTTATTTGCAGATGAGTTTATTTTTTATAAAATAGTAGGAAGAATAATAGGGTATTATAAGTATAACTACAAAAAAGAAGATGCTTATTTAAAGGCATTTTACAAGCTTACTTTAGCCTATGCTGCTCAGGAAGGTATTTTAAACATTCATAAAGAGAAAGAATACACAGAAATACATCCTTTTCTTATTTCTGTAGTATTTAAAACTAAAGAGAAAAATGTAATCCATGGTGGAAGTATCTTCAAAGGCTATATTTTAGCGGTGGACATAATACATGAGGGAGAGCTAGTTTACCAGAAGAAATATAGCTACTATGTAGGTAGAGACAATAAATTTTATATAAGAAAAGGGCGTGGAAGAGTATATCGACATGGTATATGGATAAAAGATATTAAAAAAGAGAATGATTTTGCTTCACGCATGGCGGTAATATGTGCCAAAGTTGTAGATATATTAATGGATATACATCCTATTCGTAAGCAAATTATTATGAATGCTCCTTTCCGCTTAGATATAAAAGAAAATCCTTCTTATTGCTCTATAATTATACCTTATGTATCCATAGAAAAACACATAGATATTGAGTAAACCTTTCTTACCCATACCATATCTGTATGGTATGATATATATATCATACCACAGAAAAATATATATATGAGAAAAAGCATTATTTTTTTAAGGCAAATGAAGCCTTGATAACATGACAGGCGGAGCCGATGGTTTCAAAAGTGAGATGAGCATGAAAGAGGAGATTAAAGAGGGGGTTAATACGCTAGTGCTTATTATAGAGGAGAAAGTAGGCCTTGTAGAAAGAACTTACAGAGATCTATGGAACGCTGTTAAAGAGGAGAATTTAGAAGATGCGGCCTCGTTTGCGAGAGCGATAGAGAGTACAGCAGAAATGTTGGCAAAGTGTGCTCGCACTTTGAGCACTTTTTTAGAGCTTAAGCATGGCAAAAAAGATAGTTAGGCTGGTGCGTTACGACAATATATATGCTTTATGGCATAAAGATATCGAGATTAGCGGAGATCCTATAATAGTGCCATTCCCTGCGACACAACCAAAACAAATAAGTTTCGTAGCGATTTTTGAGGTTCGAGAGATGGAAGAAGAATGTTGGTGAAAATGACCGAAGCTAAAGAAATAATCTCCGCACTTGTATGGTTCTTAATATTTTTCGTAATCCTACCAGTGCTAATCATTTACTACTCCCAGGATTGCAAAACAGCGATTGCAATAGCATATTTCGGTATCCTACTGGTCTTACTTAATGTAAGCTGGGATATATATAAAGCGGTTAGAAAATGACCAAGATAAGAAAGGTTCAGGTGTGGGCTTACCAATGGAAGTGCCCGGAGTGCGGAAAGGAAATAGTATCTCTATCCAAAACCCAGCTGCAATCCCTTGTAAAATCCCACCTTATCAAACATGAACGAAAATAAAACCGAGCCGGTGGAAGTTAACTGCTTCGGAACTACAAAGTATAAGTTATGCCCAGACAAAAGGATTATTCTAGCGAGGAGATATCCTGCAAGACCGGAAGATTTCAAGGAATATCCGGTAGTTTTGATATACAACGAAAAACTGAAAACCTGGGAAGCTCACGGCTATTTAGAATACCGGGATAACTGTCCGGTGTGCGGTAGGGAAATGATAGTAAGAGCCATTCCAGGAACAACATGGCTTGCATGCTGTTCTGAGGAATGCTACAGAAAGTATTACGAAGAACATGAGCGAAAACAAGAATAGATGGGATACCTTGGCAGACCTGTTTCACTACAGAGAAGATACTGGAATGTATAAGAAGCTAGAGCTAGCAAAAACGAACAGAGGGATTGCAATTATACTCAGAGAAGGCCAAAAAGGCAAAGATAGAAACAGCATTGTTTTCCAGCTTAATGAGCAGGAAATTGCATATTTGGCTGTGAAGTTGTGGAAGTTGGTATGACAGATCCGAGATTAAGGCTGGCCTGGAACATAAAGAAGCAGAGATGGGAGTACATACCTTACGAGCCTTGGATGTTTGAGCATGAAGGAGATGATGGAAAGAATGATTAGAAGGAGGATAAAGGAGCTGAAGAAGGAAGTAATGACGCAGATAGAAGGGCTTAGAGAAGTGCTGGACAGAGTGGAAAACATGCTTAAGAAGTATGGAAATGTAAACAAGTATATGGCATTAGCCGAGATAGAAATACAGGACATAATAGCGTATGGGCAAACAATATCGGA
>Ga0209410_1000842_pt1 | contig 14560 bp, 9 predicted proteins | sample Mar14436cmmetaG_FD_184135 | JGI IMG/M metagenome (GOLD analysis project Ga0209410, IMG submission 184135) | Marine hydrothermal vent microbial communities from Guaymas Basin, Gulf of California to study Microbial Dark Matter (Phase II) - Marker... ... | reverse complement strand
TACATAGATGCGGAGCACGCCCTGGACCTGAACTATGCCCGCTCCTTGGGGGTGAACGTGGACGACCTGCTGCTGTCTCAGCCGGATACTGGAGAGCAGGCCCTGGAGATCGCCGAGATCCTGGTCAGAAGCGGGGCGGTGGACGTGATCGTGATCGATTCGGTGGCAGCCCTGGTTCCAAGGGCGGAGATCGAGGGGGAGATGGGGGAGCCCCATGTGGGCCTTCAGGCCAGGCTCATGTCCCAGGCCCTCCGAAAGCTCACCGCCACCATAAGCAAGTCCCAAGCGATCGTCATCTTCATCAACCAGATCAGGATGAAAATAGGGGTGATGTTCGGGAACCCGGAGACTACCCCTGGGGGAAACGCACTGAAGTTCTACTCCTCGGTGAGGATCGACATCCGGAAGATCGCTTCCATCAAGCGAGGACAGGAGACGATCGGAAGCCGCACCAAGGTGAGGGTGGTGAAGAACAAGGTGGCCCCTCCCTTCAAGGAGGCGGAGTTTGACCTGATCTACGGGGAGGGGATATCGAGGGAGGGGGAGGTCCTTGACCTGGGCACAGATCTGAACATCGTCGAGAAGATAGGTACCTGGTATTCCTTTGGAGACCTGCGGCTGGGGCAGGGAAGGGAGAACGCCAAGACCTTCTTGAAGGAGAATCCTGAGGTGATGAAAGAGATAGAGGAGAAGATATTAAGCCATTACGGTCTCCTGAAGAAGGAGGGATAAGCCATGGAAGTGGAGCTCAACGAACTCCTGCTGGACGCCATAAACAGGAGGGCATCAGACGTTCACCTGAAGGTGGGACAGCCCCCGATCTTCCGGATAGACGGGGAGCTGGTCTCCCTAGATCAGTACCCTCCTCTTAAGGCAAGTGAGGTGGCCAAGATAGCCTACCAGATCATGAGCGAGAGGCAGAGGGAACACTTCCTCAAGCACCGGGAGATAGACATGGGCTATGGGGTGATGGGATTGGGGAGGTTCCGGGTGAACATCTTCCAGCAGAGGGGGACCATAGCCATCGCCTTCCGGATCGTGCCCTTTGAGATAAAGGGGTTCGAGGAGCTGAACCTGCCCGTGGAGCCTTTGGAACGCCTCTCCATGGAGCAGCGGGGGCTGATCCTGGTGACCGGGACCACCGGCTCAGGCAAAAGCACCACCTTGGCAGCGATGATAGACTACATCAACCGTCACAGGCGCTGTCACGTGATAACCATCGAGGACCCGATCGAGTTCCTCCACCGGGACCACCTGAGCATCATCTCCCAGAGGGAGATAGGGAGCGATACGGAAAGCTTCGCCCAGGCCCTGAAGATGGCCCTGCGCCAGGATCCCGACGTGATCCTGGTGGGCGAGATGCGGGACTTCGAGACCATAGATACGGCCCTTCTAGCGGCCGAGACGGGTCATCTGGTCCTCTCCACCCTGCACACCCTCGATGCCAAGGAGACGATAAACCGGATCGTGGCCGTCTATCCCCCTTATCAGCAGAAACAGATCAGGCTCCAGCTTGCCAGCGTGCTGAAAGGGGTCATCTCCCAGAGGCTCCTCCCCAAGGCCGACGGGGTGGGCAGGGTGCCGGCCGTGGAACTCCTGATATCCACGGCGCGCATCCGGGAGTGCATCATAGATAAGGACCGGACCCATGAGATCCCAATAGCCATAGCCGAAGGGCACGTAACCTACGGGACCCAGACCTTCGATCAGTCCCTCATGTCCCTCCTTCAGAAGGGACTCATCACCTATGAGGAGGCCCTCCGCCACTGCACCAACCCCGATGACTTCGCCCTCAGGGTGAAGGGCATTCTGGCCACCAGTGATATGGGATGGCAGGAGTTCGAGGTGGCCGAAAGGCGCAAGTCAGAACTTGAGCTGGAGGAGGAAGGGTGATCAGCGGAAACGAGATAAGGCGGTCATTTCTCGATTACTTCGCCTCCAAGGGCCATCAGGTGGTGAAGAGCTCTTCCTTGGTTCCCCACGATGATCCCACCCTGCTCTTCACCAATGCGGGGATGGTCCAGTTCAAGAAGGTCTTCCTGCAGCAGGAAAAGAGGCCTTACCGGAGGGCCACCTCGGTCCAGAAGTGCTTGAGGGCAGGGGGTAAGCACAACGATCTGGAGAACGTGGGATATACCGCCCGCCACCACACCTTCTTCGAGATGCTCGGGAACTTTTCCTTCGGGGATTACTTCAAGCGCGAGGCGATAGAGATGGCCTGGGAGTACCTGACCCAGGTCCTGCGCCTCCCGGTGGAAAGACTCTGGGTGTCGGTCCACCGGGAGGACGATGAGGCCTCGAGGCTCTGGGAGGAGCTGGCAGGGCTCCCCCCTTCCAGGATCGTCCCCCTGGGGGACGAGGACAACTTCTGGGCCATGGGGGATACGGGCCCCTGCGGCCCATGCTCCGAGATCATCATCGACCAGGGGGAGGAGGTGGGCTGCGGCAGGCCCACCTGCGGGGTGGGATGTAACTGTGACCGGTTCCTGGAGCTCTGGAACTTGGTGTTCATGCAGTACAACCGGGAGGCCGACGGGACCATGACTCCCCTCCCTTCCCCGAGCATAGACACGGGGATGGGGCTCGAGAGGATCACGGCGGTCCTCCAGGGGGTGAAGAGCAACTACGACACCGACCTCTTCCGGGGGATCATCTCCAGAATAGAGGAGATAAGCGGCGTAAGGTACGGGGAGAACTCCAAGGCAGATATTTCCATCAGGGTCATCGCCGATCACAGCCGGGCCGTGGCCTTTCTGGTCGCCGATGGTGTCCTCCCCTCCAACGAGGGGAGGGGGTATGTCCTGAGGAGGATCATCCGCCGGGCAGCCAGGCACTCAAGGACCTTAGGGGTGGAGGGAGGGATCCTGGTATCGGTGATCTCCAAGGTGATAGAGGGGATGGGCGAGGTGTACCCGGAGCTCCTGGAGGCCCGCAAGGTGATAGAGGAGGTGAGCAGGAGGGAGGAGGAGCGGTTCGCCGAGACCCTCGATTATGGACTGCGCCTCCTCACCGAGGAGATGGAGGAGCTGAAGGAAAGGGGAGAGAGGGTGATCTCCGGGGAGGTGATCTTCCGCCTCTACGACACCTACGGCTTCCCGGTGGACCTCACCGAGGAGGTGGCCAGGGAAGAGGGTTTTTCCCTCGATATGGAGGGGTTCCACCGGGAAATGGAGGGACAGAGGAGACGGGGGAAGGAGTCCTGGAGGGGAGGGGAGGAGTTAACCCCTCACTACCAGAGGATGGCAGAGGAGGGGATCACCACGACCTTTGTCGGATACGAGAGGCTCCAAGAGAAGGGGAAGATCCTGGCCCTCATCAGGGATGGCGAGCGCGTCAAGGGGGCAAGAGAGGGGGAGGAGGTGGAGCTCATAACCGACATCACTCCCTTTTACGCTGAGGCCGGAGGACAGGTGGCCGATGGAGGGGCCATCAGGACCCCAGGGGGTGAGCTGAAGGTGACCGATGTGAGAAGGCCCCTTCCTTCCCTCATCGTCCACAGGGGAAAGGTCCTGAAGGGGGAGATAAGTGAGGGGGAGGAGGCCCTCCTGGTGGTGGATGAGCCCAGGAGGATGGCGACGGCCCGCAACCACACCGCCACCCACATCCTGCACGCCGTCTTAAGGGAGGTGCTGGGGGAGCACGTCCGGCAGGCCGGATCTCTCGTCGCCCCGTCGAGGCTGAGGTTTGACTTCACCCACTTCTCCCCCATCCCGAAGGAGGTCCTTCAGGAGATAGAGGAGGAGGTGAACAGGAGGATATGGCGGGATGATGAGGTGAGGACGGAGGTCACCGCCCTGGAGGAGGCCCTGAAGCGGGGAGCGATCGCCCTGTTCGGGGAGAAGTACGGGGAGGAGGTAAGGGTAGTGGCCATAGGCGATTACAGCATGGAGCTCTGCGGGGGGACCCATGTAAGGAGGACGGGAGAGATCGGCCTCTTCAAGATCGTCACCGAGGGAGGGGTCGCAGCAGGGGTGAGGAGGATAGAGGCCCTTACGGCCGAGGAGGCCTTAAGATATATCCGAAGAGAGGAGGAGCTCATCGAGGAGCTCGGCTCCCTGCTCCGTTCCACCCCTCAGGAGCTCCTCAGGAAGGCCTTAAGGGTGCTGGAGGAGAGGAGACAGTTGGAGAAGGAGCTGGAGGGACTGCGCCGCAAACTCCTCGGCGCCCCCTCGGGACTGACCCCCACGGAGAGGGAGATAGGAGGGGTAAAGGTGGCCACCCTCAGGGCAGAGGAGATGGACGTTAAGGCCCTGAGGGAGCTCGGAGACGGGATAAAGTCCCGGATGGGCTCAGGGATAGTCCTTCTGGGGAGCAAAAGCGGGGAGAAGGCCACCTGCATTCTGATGGTTACCAGGGATCTCTCCTCCCAATACCCCGCCAATGAGCTCCTCAAGGAACTGCTCTCCCTTACGGGAGGGAGAGGAGGAGGGCAGCCCACGATGGCCCAGGCCGGGATGAAGGCCTCCGAGCTGGAGAAGGCCTTCGAGGCCATATTTGACGTAGTCCGCAGATGGCAGGATCGCTGATCATCCATGTCTTCAAAGAAAATCTTAAATAAATCATCAATAAAAAGGAGGGGGTCATGGCGAGGTTGGATATCAGATGTAATGTCCAAGTGCCCGTAACCCTCATGCCTGTGAGGAGATGGGGGAACTCCCCCCAGCAGGCCCTCACCAGGGACATGGGCATCTATGGCGCCTTCCTTAAAGCTAAAGCTCCCCTTTCATTGCCGGTGGACTCTCTGATCAACCTGAAGGCCCATCTGCCCTATGCCCCTGTGGAGACCGAGGGGAGGGTACTCAGGAGGGAGGAGGCAGGATTGGCCGTCAAGTTCACCCGCTTAGACAGGAGGTCAAAGTCATTGCTCTGGAACTACATCAAGGAGAAGATCCCCCACTGGGAGAGGTGTCCCTTCTGTGGAGCGGAAAACCCGCCCGGGGTGGATTACTGCGGAGGGTGCGGTCTGTTCATCAACTTTCACATCGACAACTATTTAGAGATCCACGAGAGGGAGGTCATCTCCCGCCAGTCCCGACGGCTGGAGAGCGCCCTGGAGAGGTTCAACGAGAGGATGGAGGAGATCGAGAGGCGACTCCTGGGAGGAGAGGGAGAGGAGCAGGAGCTGCTCAAGGAGGTCTCCTCCGCCATCTACGAGGTATGCGACGTGTGTCGGGACCTGGATGAGGTGGTCGGAGAGGAGAGGGAGTCGCTGAAGGAGAAGAAGCTGATGCTCAGGGAGAGGACGGAGAGGTTCTTCTCCAAGAGCTACTTCATGAGACATGCCAGGAGCTGGCCGAGGGGTTATCCCGGCGATTACAAGATGCTGGAGAACATCTACCGGAACATACCCCTTTCGGACGGCATCGGATACCTGCTGGACCTTCACTTCCTCAACACGGCCCTGGCCGTGGGGGTGAGGGAGCGCTTGGCCACCCTGAGGGAGCTCCTCCGTCGGGAGCTCGAGGTGAGACAGAAGCCCACCATCCTGGATGTGGCCTGCGGCCCCTGCCGCGAGATCTTCGAGCTCGCTCCTGAGATCGCCCAGTCGGAGGCGAGGATCACCTGCGTGGACTTCGACTCCGAGGCCCTGGATTTCGCCTACAACAGGATCTCCTACACCAAGGTGGCCTCCCAGGTCCAGTTCCGGAAGTACAACGCCCTGAGGATGGTAAACCACGAGAAGAACCTGAAGGAGTTCGGCCCCCAGGACATCATCTTCAGCACCGGACTCTTCGACTACCTGACCGATGACCTGCTGGTGAAGCTGATCAGGGCCCTCTATCAGCTGCTCAAGCCCGGCGGAAAGCTCATCTGTTCCTTCAAGGATAGCACCATGTACAAGACCCAGGAGTATCACTGGTTCGTCGACTGGGATTCCTTCTTCCAGAGGACGGCAGAGCAGAGCAGATCGCTCCTCACCGAGGCAGGGATAGAGGATGAGCTGATAAAGACCACGAGGGAGAGGACAGGGGTGATAATCTTTTACATAGTGGAGAAGCCGTAACAGGGTGACCAAAGAGGAATACGTAAAGGAGAACCTGCTCAAGCAGACCCAATACTGGATCGAGGCGATCCTCATCCTGGGGGGGATCCTCTTTCTCCTCCTTGCCCTGATGGACTACCATGCTGCCAACCCCTACTTTCCCTACTTTCTGAAGCTCAGGATAGCCATAGCCGCCGTATTGGGCTTTCTGGCTTTGCTCAACCGGAGGAGGAGCGAAAGGCTTCAGTATTCCATCATCATCGTGGGCTCGGCGCTTTCAGCCCTTACCATCGAGCTGATGATCCTTAAGCTGGGGGGCCATCGCTCCTCCTATTACGCCGGCCTCAACCTGGTGGTGATATGTGTGCTCGGGTTTGTCCCCATAAACGTGAAGACTTCCGCGCTGGTGGTCTCGACCATTTACCTGATCTACCTCATTCCCATCCTCCTCTTCGACCGGATCACCGATATCTCGACCTTCGCCAGCAACAACGCCTTCCTCATTTCGACCTTCCTGATCCTCCTGGTGTGGAGGTCCCTCAGTCAGAAGCGGCTTCGGAAGGAGCTGGAGCTCCAGTACGAGCTCAACCGGGAGAGGGAGAAACTGGCCCATTACTCCTCGGAGCTGGAGAGGATCGTCGATGAGCGGACGAAGAGGCTCCAGCGCTCGGAGCAGGTCCTGAGGACCCTCTTCGAGAACGCCAACGACGGCATAGTGATCATGGACAGGGAGGGGAACATCATCAGGGACAACCCGCGGGCCCGTGAGATCCACGGATACGAGACCCTGGTGGGGAGGAACGTGAGGACCCTGGAGGTGGATAAGGACTTGACCAAATGGAGGGAGAGGATGGAGAGGCTCCTTGCCGGAGAGTCTCTGGTGTTCGAGACGGAACACTATCGAAAGGACGGAACCAAGGTCTCCCTGGAGGTGAGCTCCAGGGCCATCGAGATAGAGGGGGAGAAGTACATCCAGTCCTTTTACCGGGACATAACGGAGAGGAAGAGGCTTCAGGCCCAGCTCCTCCACTCCCAGAAGATGGAGTCGATCGGCATCCTCGCCGGGGGGATCGCCCATGACTTCAACAACCTCCTGACCTCCATACGGGGCTATGCCGATCTGCTCCTCATGGATGAGGGGCTTGACGAGAAGGTAGCGGAGAAGGTGAAGCAGATAGAGATATCGGCGAGGAGCGCCTCCCAGCTCGTCTCCAAGCTCCTCAACTTTGCCCGAAGGAAGGAGATGGAGATCGTCCCCTTCGACTTGAACAGGGTAGTGGAGGATACCCTGACGATGGTCTCAAGGATGATCCCCAAAAACGTGGCAGTAAAAAAGGAGCTTTCCGAACCTCTCACCTCCATCGAAGGGGACGTGAGCCAGATCGAACAGGTCCTCCTGAACCTCATCCTGAACGCCGTGGACGCCATGCCCGAGGGAGGGGAGATCACGATAAGGACCCAGGAGATCTCCCTGCCCGATCGCCGGCGCTACCTGGTCCATCTGCCGCCGGGGCGTTATGTCCATCTAAGCGTTGCGGACACGGGCGTGGGCATTCCCCAGGAGCATCTCCCCCATATCTTCGAGCCCTTTTACACCACCAAAGAGAGGGGCAAGGGGACGGGGCTGGGGCTGGCCATGGTTTACGGGATCGTGAAGGAGCACAAGGGGGAGATCACCGTGGAGAGCAAGGTAGGGGAGGGGACGGTCTTCGACATCTACCTTCCAGTCTCCGAGAAGAAGGCCATAAGCATGAGTGAGGAGGGAGAGGTAAGGGTCCCTCCACCAGTGGAGGGGAGGAGGATCCTGGTGATAGACGACGAGGTGGCGGTCCTGAAGTTGATCAAGGAGATCCTGGAAAGGAGCGGATATGAGGTAGTGGCCACGGCTGACCCTCTGCAGGGGGTGGAGACCTTGGAGAGGGAGCGTCACGGGATAGACCTCCTCATCACCGATATGATCATGCCGAAGATGGACGGAGGAAAGGTGGCCAAGAGGGCGAAGGAGATAAATCCTCAGATAAAGGTGATAGCGATCACGGGCTATCGGGATGAGATCGAGGACGTCCCGGTCGACGGCTTCCTCAGGAAGCCCTTCGAGACGGGGAAGTTGCTCTCCATGGTCAGGGATGTCCTGTGGGGTCATAGGGAGATGACCACCTGATCCCTTTTCCCCTTGACGCCCCATGCTCTTAAGGGATCTGGTGGAAATATCGCGGAAGGTCAGCCTTACCTCCCGAAAGAAGGAGAAGGTTTCGCTGATCGCCTCCCTCCTTTCCCGGCTCAGAGGGGAGGAGGTGAGGCTCGCTGCCTCCTATCTCTCGGGTCGCATCCCCCAGGGGCGCCTCGGTGTGGGCTGGAGGACGATGGAGGAGGCCATGAGGGATCTGCCGAGGAGGGAAGGTCCTCTCTCCGCCCCTGAGGTGGACCGCTTCTTCGATGAGATTGCCTCTCAGAGGGGGGCCGGGTCATTGGAGAGGAAGATCAGAGCGTTGAGGGAGATGCTCTCCAGGGCCCGAGAGGAGGAGCAGCGCTTTCTCTCTTCCCTGATCATGGGGGAGATGAGACAGGGGGCCCTGGAAGGTCTGGTCCTTGAAGCGATAGGAAAGGCATCGGGTCTCCCTCAAGAGCGGGTCCGCCAGGCCTTCATGTTCTCTGGGGATGTGGGAGAGGTAGCCAGGGCAGCCATAGAGGAAGGGGAAGGAGGCCTTGGGCGGTTCGGCCCCCGGCTCTTTCAGCCCATCGCCCCCATGCTTGCCAGCCCGGCCGAGGACGAGGGGGAGGCCCTGAAGCGCTTAGGGGAGGCGGGCTGGGAATACAAGATGGACGGGGCCCGGGTTCAGATCCATAAGGGGGGCAACGAGGTGAGGGTCTTCAGCCGGCACCTGAAGGAGGTGACGAAAAGCGTCCCTGAGGTGGTGGAACTGGGAAGGCGCCTCCCCTTCAAGGAGGCGATCCTTGAGGGGGAGGCCCTGGCCCTGCGCCAGGACGGAAGGCCCCAGCCCTTCCAGGTGACCATGCGTCGCTTCGGGAGGATGAAGGAGGTGGAGAGAATGAGGAGGGAGATCCCCCTCACCCCTTACTTTTTCGATATCCTCTACTTAGACGGGGAGTCCCTGATCCAGGTCCCCTATAGGGAACGCTTCAGGGCCCTTTCCGATGGGGTCCCCTCCGAAAACCTCATCCCTCGGATCGTCACCGCCGATAAGAAAGAGGTGGAGGAGTTCCTCCGCAGGAGCATATCGGCAGGGCACGAGGGGCTTATGGCCAAAGGACTTGATTCCCCTTATGTAGCTGGACATCGGGGCTTTCACTGGCTCAAGATCAAACGGGCCCAGACCCTCGATCTGGTAGTCCTGGCGGCCGAATGGGGGCATGGAAGGAGGAGGGGCTACCTGAGCAACCTCCACCTCGGCGCATGGGACCCGAAGGCGGGGAGGTTCGTGATGCTGGGGAAGACCTTCAAGGGGCTCACCGACGAGATGCTCCGCTACCAGACCGAAAGGCTCCTTGAACTTGAGACGGAGCGCGACGAATGGACCGTCTACGTGAGGCCAGAGTTGGTCGTCGAGGTGGCCTTCAGCGACCTTCAGGAGAGCCCCCGCTACCCCGCGGGGATAGCCCTCAGGTTCGCTCGCGTGAAGGGCTATCGCCCTGACAAATCCCCTCAGGAAGTGGACACCATCGAGAGGGTGAGAGAGATCTTTGAGGCCCAAAGGAGGTAAGGAGGCAAGTTTTTTGCTAAAAAGGAGTGAGGAGATGGAAAGTTCGCCTTTCACCGCTTCAGACAGGGAAGAGTTCGCCCGCTTGGGGATCGAAGAGGAGAAGGCCCTCTTTCAGCTCCGACTCCTTCAGGGACCACCTCCTCATCTCGAGCTCGTACGGGCCTGTACCGTAGGGGACGGGATAAAGGCGGTCCCGGAGGAAGAGAAGAAAGGGCTCATCGAGCTTTACGAGGAGGCGGCCTCTGGGGGGCGCTCGATGAAGTTCGTGCCCGCCTCAGGGGCGGCGACGAGGATGTTCAAGGCCCTGGAATGGTTCAGAAGCGAGTTTCCGGATATGGGCTGGGAGGAGCTGAGGGCCAGGAAAGGTGAGAGGAAGGAGTTCGGGGAGGTGCTCACCTTCCTGGAAAACCTGGAAAGGTTCGCCTTCTTTGGGGACCTTGAGGCGGCCCTCGCCCAGGATGGCCTGGACCTGAGGGAGCTCCTCAGGGAGGGGAAGATAAGGACGGTGCTCGATTACTTCCTCGGCCCCGAGGGGCTTAAGTACGGCTCCCTCCCAAAAGGCCTACTGAAGTTCCACTGCTATCCCGAGGGGTGTCGCACCGCCTTCGAGGAGCACCTGGTCGAGGCCGCTCAGTACGTGCGGGACTCCGGGGGGGTATGCAGGCTCCACTTCACCGTCTCTCCCCAGCACAGGGACCACTTTGAGGGGCACTTCCGGGAGGTCAGGAAGATATACGAGAGGAGGTTCGGGGTGCGCTACGAGGTGACCTTCTCCGAGCAGAAGAGGTCCACCGACACCATCGCCGTGGACGCCGAGGGGAGACCCTTCCGCCTCCCCGATGGGAAGCTCCTCTTCAGGCCAGGGGGGCACGGCGCCCTCCTGGAGAACCTGAACGAACTGGAAGGGGACATCGTCTTCATCAAGAACATAGACAACGTCGTCCCCGATCGGCTGAAGCCCCCTACCTTCCTCTGGAAAAAGATCCTGGGGGGATATCTCCTGAGGGTCCAGTCCAAGACTTTCTCCTACCTGGAGAAATTAGAGGGCGGCCTCCTGAGGGACGAGGAGCTGGATGAAGTGCTCGGTTTCCTCCGAGAGGAGTTCTCCACAGTGCCCCCCGAGGACTGGGGGCGGCTCTCTCCCCAGAGGAAGAGGGATTACCTGATGGATAGGCTACACCGACCCATCAGGGTATGTGGGGTGGTACCAAACCAGGGAGAGCCGGGCGGTGGTCCCTTCTGGGTGGCGGGAAGGGATGGGACCATCTCCGTGCAGATCGTGGAGAGCGCTCAGGTCGCCCCCACCAAGGAACAGCAGGAGATCTTCCTCTCAGCCACCCACTTCAACCCCGTGGACATCGTCTGCGGCCTGAGGGACCATAAGGGGAGGAGGTTTGACCTCTCCCGGTATGTGGATCCGGAGGCGGTCATCATCACCGAGAAGTCGAAGGATGGAAGGCCCCTTAAGGCCTTAGAGCTCCCTGGCCTCTGGAACGGCTCCATGGCCTACTGGAACACGGTGTTCGTGGAGGTCCCCCTCATCACCTTCAACCCGGTTAAGGTCGTAAACGACCTCCTCCGTCCCGAACATCAACCATGAGGAGGCATGCGATGGAGCGTGTGATAGAGAATCCAGACAGGGTGAAGAAGGCCGAGATAGTGGTGGGCATCCCCTCCTACAAGGAGGCCGACTCCATCGGGTACGTGGTCGGAAAGGTGGACGAGGGCCTCACTAAGTACTTCTGGAGGAAGGAGGCCGTCATCCTGAACGTGGACAACAACTCCCCCGATGGCACAAAGGACGCTTTCTTCTCCACTCCCACCAAGACCCCCAAGCTCTATATCTCCACCCCCCCTGGGGTGAAGGGAAAGGGGAGGAACATCAGGAACCTCTTTGAGGCCGGCGTGGAACTGGGGGCAGAGGTGATCATCATGGTGGATGCGGACCTCAAGAGCATCACCCCCCAGTGGATGCAGTACCTGGCCGAGCCCATCTACTTGGGGAACGACTACGTGATCCCCATCTATGTCCGCCACAAATATGACGGGACCATCACTAACAACATCACCTACCCCCTCACCCGGGTCCTCTACGGCCTGAGGACCCGCCAGCCTATCGCCGGGGACTTCGCCTTCTCCGGGAGGCTGGCCCGGGCCTATCTCACGGAGAAGACCTGGGATGAGAACGTCTACGAGTTCGGGATAGACATCTGGATGACCACCATCGCCATCGCCCGACGCTTCAAGGTGTGTCAGACCTTCCTCGGGGCCCCCAAGTCCCACCGGGCCAAGGATCCTGGCGCTCACCTGGGTCCCATGTTCTACCAGGTGATCGGGACGGTTTTTCAGCTCGCCATAGACTTCGAGTTCATCTGGAAGGACGTGGCTGATAGCCTGCCCACCAGCATCTTCGGCTTTGGCCTCGGGGTCAAGGAGGACCCTCCCGAGGTGAAGGTGGACACCGAAAGGCTCTACAGGAACTTCCTCCAGGGAGAGGAGGAGTACAGGGAGGTATGGGAGAAGGTCATCTCTTCCCTGAACCTCACTGACCTGATGGGGGTGAAAGGAAAGGCTCCCCAGGAGGTATCGGTCCCTGCTGATCTCTGGGCGAGGATCCTCTTCGATTACATCGTCGCCTTCCGGGATGAGGCCTTCGAAAGGCCCCTCCTGCTCAACTCCCTCATCCCCATCTACTACATCAGGACCCTCAGTTACGTGAACTCCACCAGGGAGATGGACACCAAGGAGGCCGAGGAGTTCCTGGAGGAGGAATGCCGCATCATGGAGGGGGAAAAGTACTACCTGATCGCCAAGTGGAACCAGACCCCGAGGAGGGACGGCCTCCCATCCATCGCCCAGTACCTGGCCGAGGAGCAGGCCCTTTGAGGGATCCGCAGGGCGACTTCTTGAGGCTCAAGGATGAGCTGAAGAGGGGGGTCCTTCGACCCGTATACCTCCTTTACGGGCAGGAGGACCACCTGAGGGAAAAGGCGGTGGGGATGATCGTTGAGGCCGTCCTCCCACCCGAGGAAAGGGCCTTGAACCTTTTGTCCCTTTCCGCAGAGGAATCCTCCCCTGAGGAGGTCCTCGAGCTGTGTTCCTCCCTGCCCCTGATGGGAAAGGGGAAGGTGGTCCTCATAAAGGGAAAGGAGAAATCCCCCCTCCTCAAGTCTTCCCTCCTCCTTCAATATCTTCAGAACCCCTCCCCTTCCACCGTCCTCATCCTCTCCGTCCAGGGGGACCTCACCCCAGTACCTCGAGGGCTGAAGGATGAGTGGACGTATTCCTTCCCCTCGGTGAAAGAACGGGACCTCCTCCCCTGGATTCAAAGGATGGCGTCCGAGAAGGGGGTTGAGATCTCTCGGAAGGCAGCCCAACTGATGAGGGAACTGTTGGGGGCTGATCTCGTCTCGGTGGAGAAGGAGCTCGAGAAGCTCTCCCTCTATGTGGAAGGAGGTCGGATCGAGGAGGAGGATGTACTGGAGACGGTGGGGGCGATGAGGGTCCCCTCCGTATTCGAGCTCGCCTCCTCCCTGGCCGAAAGGGACCTGAGAGGGGCCCTTAAGGCCTTCGACCGCCTTTGGGAATCGGGGGAGCTCCCCTCAAGGCTCCTGGGGGCCATGGCGTGGTACTTCCGCAGGCTCCTCTTCTTGAAGGAGATCCTGGGTACCGGGAAAGAGGGAACCGAAAGGAAGGAGATGGTCTCCCTTGCCAGAAGGCTCCCTCAAGAGCGGCTCGAGGAGGCCCTCCTTATGATTTACGAGGCGGATCTCGACCTCAAATCCACCTCTTTACCTCCCAGGTTGCTAATGGAAAGGCTGATCGTCAGCCTATGCGGTTGAGGCCCCTCCCAGGCGGTTTACCAGACGGGTAAGGCGGGAGACCTTCCTTGCGGCATTGCGCCAGTGGATCACGCCCTTGCTTGCTGCCTTGTCGATGAAGGGGATGGCCTGGGCGAGAGCCGCCTGGGCCTTCTCCTTATCCCCCTCAGCCACTGCCTCCCTCACCCTCCTGATCAGCGTCCTGAGGGTGGACCTGTAATGCTTATTCCTCAATCGTCGGGCCTCGTTCTGCCTGATCCTTTTCAGTACCGATTTGCTCCTCTTCGCCACTATCACCCTCCTCGAAGAAAGGACTTTTAACCAACTTCCTCCCTTTTGTCAAGGGAATGTCCCCCGAAGGCGGTGCATGGGTATAAACATAGGTACCACCCCTTGGAGGTGGGGGCAGGTATAGAAAGGGTAGAGGCTGCCCACCTCATCCTTGAGGTCTTTCGCAAGGCTCAGGTACCCTGGGATCGGAAAATCAACCCCCTCAGGGGATGGGAGGGCAGCCGTGGGTAAAGTATATCACGATTTGAGGAAGACGTCTCCGGAGGCAGCAAGGCTCCTGGTGAGGAAGGTGCTGGAGCAGAACGGGGGCAACGTGTCAAAGACAGCAAGGATCCTGGGCATCTCACGCAAGACCGTCAGAAGGGCAAGGGAAGGCCCCCTTGAGGATCTTTCCAGAAGACCCAAAAGCTCACCAAGGAGGCTCCGGGCCGATTTCGAGCAGTTGATCCTCACCGAGGCCAAAAGGACGGGCTATGGCCCGATGAGGCTCTCAAAACTCCTGTGGAGGAAGTACACGCTGGGGATCTCCCCCAACACCATAAAGGCCATTTTAAGGAGGCATGGGATCAGGAGGAAGAGGAGGAGGGTGAGGAGGGGCTCGAGGCCCCTTTACGACTACGAGCACCTTCTGCCCTTTGAGGAGATGCAGGTGGACACAAAGTACATCCTCGATCAGGATTCCCTTCCCAGGGATGTCTATGAGCATATAAAGGCGTGGGGGCTTCCGATTTATCAGTGGAGTC
>Ga0209410_1000841_pt1 | contig 14574 bp, 7 predicted proteins | sample Mar14436cmmetaG_FD_184135 | JGI IMG/M metagenome (GOLD analysis project Ga0209410, IMG submission 184135) | Marine hydrothermal vent microbial communities from Guaymas Basin, Gulf of California to study Microbial Dark Matter (Phase II) - Marker... ... | reverse complement strand
ATGTCAAATTATTGCAAGATATCGATATATAGGGCCAGGATATGTGTCGTTGGGTACCAGTGGGTTAAAAACTGACATAGAGGGGTGGACAATCAGTACAGGGGTTAAGTTGCACAAGTACGTAAGGTTGAACGCAAGGTGGCGTAGTGAACACAACAACCTCGCTAATACAAAGCTACAGCGTACAGACGATAACGAAGTACGTGGTAGGTTAGTGGTTAGGGTGCCAAAGCTACCGCAGGTGAGTTTCGAGATACGTGAATTTAAGCGTACCGGCAGGACGATCACCAACAGACGTAGCTATAGAGTGAGGATAAATTATCAAATTGTGCCACCGATAGGTATAAACATAGGATGTAGGGTGGATAACCGTGATACATTAACCACAGTGGACGTAATGACAGGTATGAGCTGGCGTCTGTCGGAGGTGTTGTCTTTAAACAACAATCTTGTATACGGACATGATAGAATAGATTATAGAGGTAGAGTGAATCTACAAAAAAACGGATTAAACATCTGGCTATCGGTTGGTGTTGGTGGTACAAAAGGTTGTTATCGATGGTACACCACCACAGGTGTTGGCTACAAGGTGAGCAAATATGCAAGCTTAGGTAGCCGTCTACGATACAATCGTGCAGGTAGTGATGATGAAATACTTGTCAATGCATATTTGCAGGCAAGTTTTAAATAACAGGGGGTAAAATGCTTAAAACCTGCAAGCTATTGTGTAGCTTGTTATTGACAACCGTGGTTGTTGGTGAAGGGTTAAGGGTAACAGATGTGGTAGGCTGTTACGTAGGTGATTGGTTTCGCTACGTAGAGGTGTGGCGATATGAGCTACCTGCACGTACAGAGGATATGGAAGTGACGGTGCAATTTAAACTGTGGGATGAAACAGGTACAGAAATTGTGTCAGGTGTGTCGATACCATTCACGTTGAGCAAGGATGTGAACGTCCTGTACTCCACCGATATACCAGGATGGGAAGAGCTCACATATTCGGAAGCTGAACGTAATCGGATACTACGTACAAATAGATTACGTGAAGGTAGATATCAGCTATGGGTAGCTATATTCTCGTACATGGAGATGTTAACCCAAGACACTGTATGGATTACGGTGGTGGAACCCAATCCACCGGAGTTGATTGAACCACTCGACAACGATACGTTATATACACAGTATCCAGTGTTTGAATGGACACCGGTTGAGTTACCAGCAGATGTAACGGTTATCTACAGGGTGAGGGTTTGGGAGCTGCTCGAGGGTCAGACAATAGCAGAGGCTACACGTAATGTACCGTGGTGGCAGGTGGAGCTCGAAAACACCACACGCATAGTCTATCCGGTAGAGGCGAGGCCACTTGAGTTCAACAAATCGTACATATGGCAAGTGCAAACGTTTGACGTAGCGGGGTATCCGCTTGGTGATAATGAGGGTAAAAGTGAGGTATATCAATTTACAGTTGTACCACATGCTGTCACTGTGCTGCCAGTAACTATCGGTACGGAGATGGCCGTTAACAAGGAGCTGATAGAATGTGAGCTGCTCGACCACTATATGTTTATACCTGCGTGGATATGTGAATCCATAGGTGGCAACATCTACACGGGTATGATCGATACTGCGATGGTATTGCCCGAAATTGACACCACCAGCAACATGTTCGCTATATGGATAGATTCATTGGCAATAGACAGTATCGATGGTGTAATCCATATATCAATAAAGCCAATAGTTGTCACCGATACAATAGTTATGGCAACATTCATGTACCGATACGTAGGTGATACACTGTGGCATGTTATCGAAATCGACACCACATGTGATGATGGCTATCGTTGTATGTGGGAAGTAGATGCATCACGTTATGGGACATATGAGGTTGAAGTTGGTGCACTCGATAATCATTACAGGTGGGCGGAATGTTTTGCATTCATACATGCAGGTAAAGTTCAGGCTGAAGAGATACTATATGAGTGGGGAGATTACGAAAAATTGGAACGCAAAGCAGATAGCTTACGGGAGGAGTTGAATAAAGTTAGCGGAAAGATAGATGAACTCAAGAGCAGGCTGAGACGGTTGCAACAAGAAGAGAAGCGAATACAACCTGAACGTCGTCGTATATGGCAAGAGTATAGAAAGGAGGAAAGTGCAGTTGATGCACTTCGTGGTATTGATCGACACATTATCCCCAGGTTATCAGGTCTATATAAGGATAGTGTGGCAAAAATACTCAATAGATTGCAACAGCTACGTGTACCAGATACTGCAAACATCGATAGAATATACACGGAGGCAAAGTGGCGAATGGAGTCGTGTGCAGATAATTTACAGAAGTTACAACAAAAGCGTAAGGGGTTACAACAACGTAAGCAGCAACTTGAACAATTGATAAGAGCTGAACAAACGAAGATCATGGGACGATATGTGGGTAAGCTTAAAATTGTTGGCTTCTATAACTATGGGCCAGCGATAATGCTTACAACAGAAGGTAAAGTGCTGGTGGGATGGGTATTTTCCGATATCACACGTAGATACAATGAGTTGATATCTGAATATGAGAAAGTGAAGAAGGAGATAGAAAAACTCGATAGACTGATCCCGGACAAACAGTCTGAACTCAACAAGTTACGGGATGCATTCAACAAGGCCAAAAAGGCCAAACAGCAACGTGACGAACGTAAAGCTTTGATGGTGAAGCTCACCGAATACTGTCGTCAGATACGGCAACTTGTGAGTGTGCTCGTTAAGTTGTGCAGATCGCACCCTACAGCATGTAGTGAGTTTCAACATCTGGTCGATAGGATACGCCAACAAGTGGAAAAATGTGACAGCATAGAAGTGGAGTGGGACGAATTCTGGCGGACACTTAATACGTTACATACGTGGAAACGCGAAAAGGAGCAGGATCTAAAACAGCACGTGGAGCGGTTGGAAGATGAAGTCAGACAGCTTGTCGAAAGATTGGATGAAATATTCCTTGAAAAGGAACGTATAAGAGATAGTCTGCAAACATTGCTACCAGTACGCGATAGTATAAATAAGGATCTATCACAACTTGAGTTATACCTTCAGAAACGAAAATGTGTACACGAACTTTACAAAGCGATACGTGCGAGGTTGGAACAGTTGAAAACCATTTACGAGGATGAAGAAGCTGAGCGAGAGTTGCGTGAAGAACTTGAGAAGGTTGGAATTAAAAACGCATTTGAAAGTGCGCTCCGTGAGTTACCCGACAGTTTAAAACGGAAAGCCGATGGCGAACTTATTACGTGGTCAGATTTTGTATCCGCGATGATATCGGGTGCACCCGATTTGATAAAGGGCACATTTATAAAGCCAGCTACGGTGAAAGTAGGACTTGCAGGTATGGGTGCGACGGCATTTTTGAACATCCTCTATAGTATGTATATAAACTGGATGCAAAGTGCCATTATTGAAGGTTGGATACGCATAGTATGTAAAGAATTATGTAACATGATACAACTTGAACAAAAGGATTGTGGCTACATCCGTAACGATGAGCATCCACCATCTGTAATTTACTACAGGAAATACGGTAAGGGGGCAATAGTAATTGTACTTGGACCAACAAGTTACGCCTGTAAGTGTGAGTTCTCTGAGTAGTAGTTACAGAGCTGACACGTAAAGTTGATACCTCAGCTCGATAATATCTCCATAATTGTGTACCAGATACGTTGAATAACTCAACAATAAAGGGTTGACAAAATATTAATTATTATATTTTTGTTGATATAAAAGAGAGAATATTAGAGGCTATTTGAGAAGCTTCTGATAATAATTCAGCGACAAAAAGGAGGTGAAGATGAAAATAAAGCCATTGGGTGCAAGGGTAGTAGTGAAGCGTATGGAGATGGAGACACGTACAAAGGCCGGGATTGTCATCCCGGATACTGCGAAAGAGAAACCCTCTGTGGGTGAGGTACTCGCTGTGGGGCCTGGCAAGCGCAATGAGAAGGGTGAGTATCAGCCACTCGATGTGAAGGTAGGTGATAAGATTATATTCAGCAAGTATGCAGGTACGGAGATAGAGCTTGAGGGTGAAGAGTATCTCATATTACAGGAGGATGAAATATTGGGTATACTTGAGAGCTAAAAGGAGGTACAATGGCAGCCAAAGAAATACGCTACGAGGAAGAAGCAAGGCAGAAGGTAAGATCAGGTGTGGAAAAGTTAGCAGCTGCTGTTAAGATAACACTGGGACCCAAGGGTAGAAATGCTATACTTGAGAAGAAGTTTGGTGCACCTACCGTCACAAAGGATGGTGTCACCGTAGCAAAGGAGATAGAACTGGAAGACCCATTCGAAAACATAGGTGCACAACTCGTACGTGAGGTGGCGAGCAAAACCTCAGACGTGGCAGGTGATGGTACTACCACCGCAACTGTACTTGCAGAGGCGATATTTCGAGAGGGGTTGAGAAATATCACTGCGGGTGCAAACCCGATGTTCCTCAAACGCGGTATCGAAAAAGCTATCAACACAGTGGTTGAGGAGCTCAAACGTATGTCGAAACCCACACAGAAGAAAGAGGAGATTGCGCAGGTAGGTACGATCTCAGCTAATAACGATCCGGAGATAGGCGAGATGATTGCTGAAGCTATGGAGAAGGTTGGCAAAGAGGGTGTGATCACCGTCGAAGAGGGTAAGGGCACAAAATTGGAACTCAAACTCGTAGAGGGTATGCAATTCGATAGGGGCTACATATCGCCATACTTTATCACGGATCCGGACAAGATGGAGGTGGTGCTCGAAAACGTACGTATCCTGCTGTACGATAAGAAGATAAGCTCTGTCAAACCATTGTTACCCATACTGGAACAGGTTGTACGTGAGGGTGGGTCACTGCTGGTGATTGCGGAGGATGTTGAAGGTGAGGCACTCGCTACCCTCGTAGTGAATAAACTCAAGGGTGTACTGAACTGTTGCGCAGTTAAGGCACCAGGTTATGGCGACAGAAGGAAAGCCATGTTGGAGGATATCGCTATACTCACCGGAGGTAGGGTGATCTCCGAGGATAAAGGGATGAAGCTCGAAAATACCACGATTTCGGACCTGGGTAGAGCGAAAAAGGTGAAGGTAGATAAGGAGAATACGACGATCATCGAGGGTGCAGGCGATAAATCGATGATCCAAGCACGTATGAACCAGATTCGTAAAGAGATAGAGGAAGCCACTTCGGATTACGATAAGGAGAAGCTACAGGAGAGGCTTGCCAAACTTGCAGGCGGTGTCGCAGTAATCTATGTGGGTGCACCTACAGAGCCTGAAATGAAAGAGAAGAAGGCACGTGTGGAGGATGCCCTACATGCAACGAAGGCCGCCGTCGAGGAGGGCATATTGCCAGGTGGTGGTGTCGCCTATGTACGTGCTATAAAGAGGGTGGAGGAGCTGGAGAAGAAGCTCGAGGGTGACGAAAAGATAGGCGTTCGCATAGTGAGAAACGCATTGGAGGCACCATTACGTCAAATAGCTATGAATGCAGGTTATGATGGCTCAGTCGTATTCCATAAGGTGTTGGAGGCTGATAATCCCAATATTGGGTTCGATGCCAACAAAGGTGAGATTGTGGATATGATGGAAGCCGGTATAATTGACCCCACCAAGGTGGTGAGAGTGGCACTCGAAAACGCCGGTAGTGTAGCATCGTTACTACTTACGAGTGATGTACTGGTTGTAGAGAAACCCGAGAAAGAGAAGGAGAAGACACCACCTATGCCAGAGTATTAATAGAGTAGGGGGAGCATGCTCCCCCTACTTTTAATCACAAAATGCCACTTTATGAATACCAATGTGTAGAATGTGGATATAAATTCACGATATGGCAGAAAATAAGTGACCCTCCAATTGAGAGGTGTCCACGTTGTAAAGGCAAAGTTGAACGCATTATATCACCTAATCTTGGGATCATCTTCAAGGGTAGCGGATTCTATGTAACCGACTATAAGCATAAAGAGCAGCAATCCAAAGGTAAAAAGGAGAAAGAGAACAACGAATAACCTATAAAGTGTTGCCCACCGTATGAAGGCATATTCCAAAATCAATTTTGGCCTAAAAGTAGGTAAACGTGACAACGATGGGTTACACCCCATTATCAGCCTCATGGTGAAGATAAATTTCTACGATGAGCTTACAATCCTACCGGCAAGTAAATTTGAACTCCACAGTTCAGCCCCCCCATATGGCGAGGATAACTTAGTCTATAAAGTGGTGCACGAATTTTACCGCAGGATAGGTAAACCCCCACGTGTTAAGGTTATACTCAAGAAGAACGTATGGATAGGTAGCGGTTTAGGTGGTGGTAGTGCTGATGCAGCTACCGCGTTGAAGATGTTGAACGAATTTGAGGGCTACCCATTGAATAATAAAGAGTTGCTGGAACTCGGTCAGCAATTAGGTAGTGATGTACCATTCTTCTTGAATAGCAACGGATTGGCTATAGTGCTGGGTAAAGGTGAGACTGTCCTGCCATTGGATGCGAAATTTCCGTTCCCTTACATATTGCTTGTCAATCCAGGGGTTGAAATATCGACACAGACAATGTATCAGATGTTAGATGAATTCAGAATCTCAACAGGTATAGAGAGTTGCTTGACATTTTCTGATAAAGATATAATCTTTTTGAAGGATGCCATCGAGAAAGGTGACTGGCATCTGTGGGATTGGCGAAACGAATTTGAACCGCTACTAAGGATGCGATACAAAGTTTATGACGAAATATACGAATGGCTAAAATCTATAGGGGCAGAGGTTGTAAGCATCACAGGTACAGGTGCGGCAATGTATGGGTTGTTCAAAAAGCCGCCACAGTTCAGCGTATGTAGTTGGAGGGTACAGCTTACTATGCCTGTCTATACTGGGGTGTAGGCTAATGGCAGGCCACGGGATTTTGGATCCCGGCGTGGTGGTTCGAATCCACCCACCCCAGCTAACCAACCGGGAGTGAAGATGTGGCAAAAGTTCTTTACTGAAGAACAGAATATGATACGTGAGCTTACACGTAAATTCACTGTGGAGAAGATCATACCCGTACGACGAGAGTTGGACGAAAATGAGGAATTCCCATGGGAGCTCGTTAAGGAGATGGCCAAACTCGACCTGTTTCGCATATTTATACCTGAGCAATATAATGGGCTTGGCGGTGGTGTACTCGATCTTGCAATAGCTGTTGAGGAGATGGCCAAAGGTTGTGCAGGTGTAGCCACCACATATGCAGCTAATGCGTTAGCAGCCTTCCCTATAATACTCTATGGGACTGATGAGCAGAAGCGTAAATATTTGCCACCTATTGCAAACGGTGAAAAATTAGCCGCATTTGCGCTTACCGAACCCGAAGCTGGTTCAGATGCAGGTAACGTCAAAACACGTGCTGTGAGAGAGGGAGATCACTATATTATCACCGGTAGGAAGCAATGGATAACCAACGGCGGTGAAGCTGATATATATGTGGTTATTGCATCAACCAACCCCGATAGGGGGGCACGTGGCCTATCCGCCTTTATTATGGAAAAGGGTATGGAGGGGTTCGATTTCGGTAAGAAAGAGAAGAAGATGGGCATAAGGGCATCAGTAACGAGGGAGCTGATATTTGATGACGTGAAGGTACCCAAGGATAACCTTTTGGGGCGCGAAAACCTTGGCTTTGTGATCGCAATGCGTACATTCGACTACGCAAGACCAGGTGTTGGTGCATTAGCTGTAGGTATAGCAGAAGCGGCACTCGAGGAAGCGGTTAGGTTTGCCAAAACCAGGCATCAGTTTGGGCAACCCATAAGTTCGTTTGAAGGTATACAATTTATGATTGCGGAGATGGCGACAAAGATAGAGGCAGCACGTAGCTTAGTCTATATGGTTAGCAAGTATATAGATAGTGGTGAGAAGGATATTTCTAAATACTCGGCGATGGCAAAACTTTTTGCATCCGACGTAGCTATGGAGGTGACCACGAAAGCTGTGCAAATCATGGGTGGCTATGGTTATATGCGTGAATATCCAGTGGAGAAAATGATGCGTGATGCTAAAATCACCCAGATATATGAGGGTACGAATGAGATACAGAAGCTGGTGATTGCCGCCAAACTCATACGTGAGATAGTATGATCTTTATTTTCCTCCTATGTAGGATCATCGATGTCAATGTGGTATATTCACCCGAAAGCAAGAATATCTATTACCACCGGGATGAGCCAAATTTACCGATCCTACCTGTACAGGTTAAACTCAAAGAAGATGAAAGGGTTATCAGCTATACATTAGCTGAAGCAGATAGTGTTGTAGAGTATATTGGTGAGACGGTTGATACTTATTGCAACACTGATGGGTTGGTACAATTTACAGGCGAAACCTTCATACGTGGTAGCAGGGTAGCTAACTTTGTCGTATATCCGGTTAGATACGTTGGTAATAAGCGTATCGATTACGAAGCGCTTACTCTACACATAGAAACAGATGTAGCGAAACGGTCACCGTTGAAATCGTTACGCAGTTCTATAGATAGGAGAGACTTCAAAAAGTACTGTGTATCGTACGCACCTTCTTTGAAAGGCGATCCAGTACACTATGTTATCATTACGGGTGAAGCGTTGCTCAATAGTTTCAATAGATTGCGTCAGTTTTACCTCAAACGCGGTATCCCTACGGAAATAAGGACAGTAGAGTGGATAGCTGATAACTACTTTGGAATAGATCTGTGCGAAAAGGTACGCAATTTTATCAAAGATGCCTATGTGTTGTGGGGTACCAGGTACGTACTGATAGGGGGTGACCCTTCTATAGTGCCCATACGGTATGCGCGGTTCAAGGCAACCCCCGAGGATGATTATATACCAACCGATCTATACTATGCATGCCTCGATGGTAACTGGAACGCAGATGGGGATTGGGAGTTTGGTGAATTAGAAGATGAAGTCGACTTCGGTGTAGATGTATACGTAGGTCGTATATCGGTTGAGACACCAGCCGAAGCTGATGCTGTGGTTGATAAGATAATAACCTATCAGGCAACCCCTGATACTGGGTATGTACTTAAGATGCTATTCCTTGGTGCATATATATCGGAGCAGGAGAGTGGTGAAACCTACTGTGAAGATATAAGCAATGTAATACCGCAGAGGTTTAATAAAGTCAAACTATACGAAAATCCTGATGGATATCCGGGTGCCGATGATATAGCACCTGATGGTACACCACGAAGGGTGATAGATTCGCTAAACTCGGGATTCAACTTCATACTTTATGAGGGGCATGGTACACATAGAAATGTTCTCCTAAGATACCGTAACCCACGGGTGGCACTCACATCTATCGATATAAGTAGGTTAAACAATGGGCCACGATTCTCTATATGGGAGTTGGTTAGCTGTCACATTGGGGCGGTGGATTACAACTGTTTTGCGGAAGCATTTATCAACAACCCATATGGGGGTGGTGTCGCCATCAGGACGGCAACGCGGTTCGATTACCCAGCTATCGTCTTACCTGGGAATAAAAAGTTTTTTAAATTAATGATAGATTCAGCACTTACCATAGGCGAGGCGGCTGCCAAATCGTTAGAATACCTAATACCACAGGCGATGAGTGGTTATACTTATGAAAGAGATGTTATGCTATCTTCAATCCTTGTGGGCGATCCCATGTTACGGGCATGGACTGATACGGTTAAAGTGCCGGAGTTGCTGATAGATAGGGATAGCTTGCCGCTCGGCTACTGTACACTTACAGTTACTGTGACAATAGATGATACACCCGTACCTGGTGCAAATGTTGCAGTATATAAGGAAGGGGAAGCTTTCGGTTATCAACATACGAACGGAGATGGGCAAGCTTGTTTCCCGTTATACCTTGAGACTGCAGATACTGGGTTAACAATAACGGTGTATGGCACAAACATATATCCGGTAACACGTGAGATACCAGTCTATAGGGAAGGGCCTTTACCATCGTTTGCGGGTAAGGTGCCAATCACTCCGCTGGAGGTAGGTACGGTTTGTAGTTTCAAAATTTTGATCAAAAACGATGGTGATACATCAGTTGCCGGCGATATAGTGGTGTGGTCACCCTATGCAGAAGGGAATACATCGCCACAGTCAATGGTGATCATAATCGATAGTACTGCAAAGTTTGAAGAGGTTACCCCCGGTGACACAGTATGTACGATCGATCCAGTAAGTATGATATTTTCGACTTCGATACCATATTCGTTTGCAGTACCGTTTGAGCTTAGGATAAATGATAGCTGGATGGATACCTTTTATATAGATCCAAAAGCGCCACACGTTGTTTACCTGTACCATAGATGGGTTAGCTTTCAGGATACAAATTATTACGTGCCAATTTTCAAGAACATAGGGGATGCTGTTGCGCGGGATGTGGAGATATCCATAGATAGTGTTGAGGGTGGTAACTTCCGGTTTATGCATGTTACGTTGGATTCGTTGCCACCCAAAAGCGAACATGCGGTACGGTTCGCTTATGAAAGTGTTGGCCCTTTGAGCTTTAGAATATCGTGGGTTGAAGCACATGGTATAACTGGCGAAAAGTGGATATCGAAAGAAGTAGTACAACCTATCGATAGTATCTGGACATATCCAACAGAAAGGGCTATCATAATTAACTGGTCATCCAGCTCCATGTATTTCAATATCTATAGGGAAGAAGCAGATACCTTTATTCGTATTAACAGTTTACCTATATCTGGGGCAACATATTACGAAGATCGCAATATAGAATTGGGTGATGCATATAGGTATTACGTGACGGCATTGGATAGCTTCGGTAACGAAAGTATGGCCTCCGACACTGTATTTGAGAGCAGTTATCCATCTGCTTACCCGGGTTGGCCTATAAGACGTATCACGGCACACATAGAAGGGAATGCGGTTGCTGTGGATATGGACAACGACAACATCTGTGAGATCATCGTGAATACGGTGGCAGGGTCACTTTATGTGTTCAACCTACAAGGTGAGGTGTTGGATGGCTTTCCAGTGTATGTTGAGAAAAGTTACGCAGCACCAGCGGTAGGTGATTTGGATAACGATGGTCAACCTGAAATAGTAAACGTAAGTTGGTATCCACCATTGAAAGTTACAGCCGTACGTGCAGATGGTGAAATATGGTGGCAAAGAACAATAGAGGGTGGCAGTATCGCTAACCCTGTGTTGGCTGATTTAGATGGCGATTCACTATTGGAAGTGATAGTCACAACGTTATCAGCTGATATATACATATTTCGGTACAATGGTACAAGCTATACTGATGATACAACTGGACTATTCAAAGCAGTTACTGGGGGTGCAACATACAACCCGCCAGCTGTTTGTGATCTCGACAACGATGGCTATCCTGAAATAATCTTTGGTGGTGGTACATCCAACAAGCTTTATGTATGGCATAGTAATGGTGATACCATGACAGGCTTCCCTGTGAATTTAGGTGAATGTGTAAGTCGTGCCCCTGTAGTGGGTGATATTGTGAGCGATTCAACAGGCTTAGAGATTGCAGTTAACACCACAACAAAGCTATACGTGATAGATCATAAAGGGAGGATATTGCCTGGATGGCCACAGGAGGTGATAAACGACCAAACCTGGGTAACTTTTGGTGCATCACCTGTGTTGGCGGAACTCGATGGCGACGATAATTTGGAGATTATAGTTGGTGGTATACCTGGGATATACGTATATGCTTATGACGGTACATTATGCCTACCGATACTGCCACGAGCTGAACCTTCAGTAGGTGATCCAGTCGTTGTAGATATTGATAATGACGGGATTAAGGAAATATTTATCGGTTCTAAGGATGATCATCTCTATTGTTATCAGGCAAATGGCCAGAAAAAGCCAGGCTTCCCGATACATGTGGATTGGTACACATGGGGTGACCCCACAATCACAGATGTTGACAAGGATGGCGACCTCGAGATCATACAGACAACGCTCGAGGGTACAATCTACATGTGGGATATAGATGCAGCTTATGAGCATGAGGATATCGATTGGCCAATGCATAGGCATGACCCTCATTACACAGGCGTGTATGACAAACCTATCACTACAGTAATGGAGGGCCTTGCAGCTACGATGAAAGTTGAACTATATCCTACTATAACCACAGATATGGTCAGGATGCGACTTATGCTACCTGTAGATACAAAGGTATCGGTTAAAGTATACAATACATTGGGGCAACTCGTGAAATGCTGGACATGGCATCTTACACGTGGTGTACATGAAGTTGATTGGCGTACTTATAGCTTGCCAACCGGCATATATTTCATATATTTGGAATCTCTTAATAAGAGGTTAACCAACAAGATAGTGGTTGTACACTGATGGCAGAGAAAGGTAAAATCCTGATAGTTGAGTCACCCACGAAAGCTAAAATCATAAGTAAGTTTCTGTCTGGTTACAAAGTGCTATCATCTAAAGGGCATATCAAAGATTTGCCAGAAAATGAGCTGGGGGTTGATGAACATAATAACTTCAAACCCACATACGTTATCATTCCTGGCAAGGAAAAGATCGTGGAGAGACTACGTACAGCTACAAAGCATGCAAAAGAGGTCATAATAGCGACTGACCCTGATCGTGAAGGTGAAGCAATAGCATATCATATTGCCGAGGAGATAAAGCGGCCGATACATAGGGTGCTATTTTATGAAATAACACCACAAAGCGTACGTAAGGCTATAAAGGAGCGACTTGATATCGATATGAACAAGGTGCATTCGCAGCTTGCACGTCGGATATTGGATAGACTGGTAGGTTATAAGGTGAGCCCATTACTATGGAAAATCATAGGTAGCGGGCTATCAGCAGGTAGGGTACAGAGTGTGGCACTTAGGCTCATCTGTGAGCGTGAAGAAGCCATAAGGAAATTTAAGCCACGTGAGTATTGGGAGATATACGTTAAGTTTACGTGTGAGGTGGGTAGCTTTATGGCGAAGTTGGAGGAAATAGGTGGCAAAAAAGTGAAGATCGAATCCGAACATGACGCCATAGATATTGTGGATAAGATAAGGGGGGCAAAATTTCACGTGAGTGAGTTCAAGATATACGATAAGAAACGTTACCCACACCCTCCTTACGTGACATCGGCACTACAGGAGGATGCTGCCCATATGTTGAAGTTTGCACCTTCCTACACGATGAGGATCGCACAGAAGTTATTCGAGGGTATCGAAATGGATGACGAAGCGGAGGGGCTCATCACCTACATGCGTACGGATTCGGTAAGGGTGAGCCGTCACGCGCAGCTGGAGGCACGTGAGTATATCAAAAGAATGTGGGGGGATGAGTTTCTACCTGGTTCACCACCAAAGTACAAGGAGAAGGCAAAAATAGTGCAGGGTGCACACGAAGCTATACGGCCAACAAAAGTGAGTAGGGAACCTGATAATGTGAAAAGATACCTAAGTGAGGACGAATACAAGCTATACAAGCTGATATGGTGCCGGTTTGTTGCATCACAGATGAACCCCGCTATATACGAAGTTAGGGAAGCTACGATAGAAGGTGATGGATTCACTATGAGAGCATCATCGCAGGCGATTAAATTTGAGGGTTTCCTTAAAGTATGGGATGAGAAAACCAAAGCTGGCGAAAGTTTACCCACTCTAACTCCTGGCATGGAGTTAAACGTGGAGGCAATCTACAAGAAACGTAAGTTTACACAACCGCCACCAAGGTATACTGAAGGTAGTATGGTGAAGGAGTTGGAACGTCTGGGTATAGGACGTCCATCCACATACGCTATCATTATATCAACGTTAAAAGATAGAAAGTATGTGGTCAAAAGGAGAGGCTACCTGATACCCACCGATTTAGGTGAAAGGGTTAACCGTATCCTTGTGAAATACTTTGCAGATATATTTAATGTGGAGTTCACCCGCAACATGGAGAAACAGTTAGATGAAATTGAAGCAAATAAGGTCGATTATCTGCAGGTACTGCAGGCCTTTTATAGGCCATTCAAAAAGGAGGTGGAGGAGGTCGAGAAACACAAAAAGGAGATACGTGCCACAATAAAGGAAAGACGTGACGAATCGTGCCCAATATGTGGGGCACAGCTTACCGTCCGATATGGTAAATTTGGTAGATTCCTTGCATGTAGTAGGTTTCCAAAGTGTAAATATACGAGACCATATCCCACAGGGGTTAGATGCCCCAATTGCGGAGGTATGTTAGTCGAACGTATGGATAAGCAAGGACGTCTGCTTTATGTTTGTGATAACCCAAACTGCCATTTCATGCTGAGGGATAAACCTATAAACATGAAATGCAATAAGTGTGGCTACCCCATACTTTTGGATAAGGTGAAATATTACGAATGTCCTCGCTGTAAAACCAAGATATATTTCAAAAATGGGGATACATCGTAGATCCATGATTGACAAGCCTCTGGGTCAATATATCTTTAACACCAATATTGACATATGTTGAGATGCATTATCTTGAACATGAAATACCTTGACAATGTAGATGATGGTTGTAATATCTAACATAACAAGGAGGTAGGATGAAGAAGGTTGATCTTGCCGCCAGGATA
>Ga0209410_1000839_pt1 | contig 14593 bp, 8 predicted proteins | sample Mar14436cmmetaG_FD_184135 | JGI IMG/M metagenome (GOLD analysis project Ga0209410, IMG submission 184135) | Marine hydrothermal vent microbial communities from Guaymas Basin, Gulf of California to study Microbial Dark Matter (Phase II) - Marker... ... | reverse complement strand
GCCGCTTCGCTTGCTGTCAAAGCTGCTTCGTTTCACTTCGCACCCTTTGGGCTTACGGCTTTGACAGCGCTGCACGGCGTGCTCTTGAAAAATCGAAGGTTGGTGAGAAAGAAAAATATTTTATTCCTTTCAACCAACTCTAGTTTTTAAAAAGCAGATTGCGGAGTGCCATCAAGACTGGCGAAAGCCACCCTGAAAGGGCTTGGTCTTGATGGCTTAACGGAGCAATCTGCTAAGCTATAAATAGGTTGGTGAAGTTAATCTTGAGGTATCATCGCCACCTAAAAGCTGAAACAACCAATACAAAGGTTATATTTGGTGAAGCTAAGGGGTTATATGGGACTTCGTGTAGCTAAATTCAGGCGATTGCGGATAATTTTTTTGCTCTTGTTAGCCCATGGATGAGTCTGAGAAAAAAATGACTTTTTCAACAAGCTGTTAAAATTAAAAACAATATTTTGGGTTTAAATCAGATTAGTTTTGTAAATTAGCAATGATTTTATAGACTCCTTCTAGGGCTTGCTCTAACCTCTTTGGTTTTTTCCCACCGGCTTGAGCCATTTCTGGTTTTCCACCCCCACCCCCATCAATAAAATGCACAATGTTTTTTATAATTTCATTGGCCTGAATCTTTGGAGTTAAATCTTGGGTCACTATGGCCAATAACAGGGCCTTACTATCGGTACGGGTTCCCAAAACAATAACTCCACTTTTTAATTTGTCCCTTAACTTGTCTCCCATTTGCCTTAATGTTTCCATATCTGTATTTGGGACTTCGGTGGCCAAAACAGAGATGCCATTTATCTTCTTTACTCCTTTTAATATTTCTTCAGACTGTGTACTAACTAATCGTGACTTTAAGACAGTAATTTCCTTTTCCATTTGTTTATTTTCTTGCAGGAGATGTTCTATTTTTAACAAAATATCCTTTGGTTTTGCCTTTAAAAGAGAGGCTAAATTTTGCCAAAGACGTTCTTTTTCTTGGACATATTTTACGGCTGCTTCCCCTGTAACGGCCTCAATCCGTCTCACCCCTGCAGCCACACTGCTCTCAGAGAGAATTTTAAAATACCCTATATCTCCACTCCGTTTAACATGGGTACCGCCACATAACTCTTTACTTAAACCAGAAATGGAAACCACTCTCACCATATCCGCATATTTTTCTTCAAATATAGCAATAGCTCCTGATTTTATGGCTTGAATAAGAGGCATCTCCTGTGTTTCTACAGGTAAATTTTTTCGGATACTCCTATTTACCCAAAGTTCTATTTTTTCTAATGTTTCAGGGTCTATATGGGCAAAATGGGTAAAATCAAAACGCAGACGTTCAGGAGCCACTAAAGAACCTGCTTGTTTGATATGGGTTCCTAATATATTTCTTAAGGCTGCCTGTAAAAGATGGGTGGCAGTGTGATTACAAGCAATGGCTGAGCGTCTCTTTTCATCTACTTTTAGTAACACTTCATCACCAATAGAAAACTTACCTTTTTTTATCTTTACCAAGTGCACAAAGATGTTTCCTGCCCGCTGAGTATCCTTTACCTCAGCCTCCCCTTGTCCCGAAGTGATAATACCTGTATCCCCTATTTGTCCCCCACTTTCTCCATAAAAAGGCGTTTTTTCGGTAATAAGCTCACATTCCTCTCCCACTCTGATACTTTTTAATTCCTTTCCTTTCTTTATTAAATGGGTGATTTTAGACCTGGTTTCTAAAGTCTCATAACCAACAAATACCGTTTTTTCTCCTCTATATGTAAATTCTGTATAAATATCTATTCCCGTCAAAATATCAGTGCCAGCTTTTTGTGCTTGGCGGGCACGGCTTTTTTGTAAAGCCATGGCCTTTTCAAAACCAGCGATATCTACTTCCACCCCTTCTTCTTTGGCCATATCAGTGATAATATCTATAGGAAAGCCATAAGTATCATAAAGTTTAAACGCGGTTTCCCCAGGAAGAATATGCACTGTTTTTTGCCTAATTTTTTCTATTTCTTGGCTCAGCAGTTTAAGACCAAAATCTAATGTTTCCAGAAAACGTTCTTCTTCTTTTTGGGTAATTTCTTTAATTAAAGGGTGTGCCTCTTTGATTTCAGGATAAATATCTCCCATGGTATCTTTAACAATATCAGTAAGGGTATATAAAAAGGGCTTTTTTAGACCTAAAACATGGCCATGTCGCACAGCTCTTCTTAAAATCCTTCGTAAGACATAACCCCGTCCCTCATTGGAAGGCAAAATTCCATCAGCCATAATAAAACTAATAGCCCGGCTATGATCAGCAATTACTCGAAAGGAGATATCTTTTTTTCCATCTTTACCATAAGAAATTCCTGTCATATTACAAAGGGCATCTATAATAGGTTTAAATAAATCTGTCTCATAATTAGAATTCACTCCTTGAATTACCATAGCCATTCTTTCTAGGCCCATTCCTGTATCCACACAAGGATTGGGTAAAGAGGTAAGTCTTCCTTCACTGTCTTTGTTATATTGCATAAATACTAAGTTCCAAAGTTCTAACCATCTGTCACAGTCACACCCCACTGCACATTCTGGTCGTCCACAGCTAAAATTTTTACCTAAATCATAAATAATTTCTGAACAAGGACCACAGGGACCAGTTTCCCCCATGGACCAAAAATTGTCTTTTTCACTCAGGCGCACAATACGTTCTGTGGGAATGCCTATTTTTTTATGCCAGATTTGATAGGCCTCATCGTCATTTTTAAACACAGTAATCCAGAGTTTTTCCTTAGATAAGCCAAATTCTTTAGTCACCAATTCCCAAGCATAGGCAATAGCTTCTTCCTTAAAATAATCTCCAAAGGAAAAGTTGCCCAACATTTCAAAAAATGTGTGATGACGAATAGTATGCCCAACATTTTCTAAATCATTATGCTTCCCCCCTGCGCGTACACATTTTTGGCAACTGGCTGCCCGTTTGTAACTTCTCTTTTCCTCACCTAAAAATACCCGTTTAAACTGCACCATACCTGCATTGGTGAAAAGTAAAGTGGGGTCACCAGGGGGAATTAAAGGACAAGATGGAACTATAGTATGTCCTCTTTTTTCAAAATAATCCAAGAATCGCTTTCGAATCTCCGTTGATAACATGACATCTCCTTATAGTAACATTATCCAGGTTGCTGGGCCTTTTGGGATGGTTGTTTTGACTTTTCTTCTTTTATTAAACCTGCTTTTTGCTTAATCATTTTTTCTATCTCTCTCTTTATTTCTGGGTGTTCCTTTAAGTAATTTTTGGCATTCTCTCTACCCTGACCTAATCTCTGGTTTTTATAAGTATACCATGCCCCGCTTTTTTCTATAAAACCCCAATTTACTCCTAGGTCTAAAATGTTTCCTTCTTGGGAGATACCTTCGCCATAAATAATATCAAATTCTGCCTCTTTAAAAGGAGGAGCAATTTTATTTTTTACTACTTTTGCTCTAGTTCTATTCCCAATTACCTGCTCTCCCTCCTTGATGGGTCCAATCCGACGAATATCTATACGCATAGAAGCATAGAATTTTAAGGCATTCCCGCCGGTAGTGGTTTCTGGGTTACCAAACATTACCCCAATTTTTGTCCGGATTTGGTTGATAAAAATCAAAGATGTGTGAGATTTACTCACAATACCTGTTAATTTTCGTAAGGCCTGAGACATAAGCCTGGCTTGTAATCCCATATGACTATCACCCATATCTCCTTCCAGCTCAGCTCTAGGCACCAAGGCAGCTACTGAATCTACCACTACGATATCTACCCCTCCACTTCTTACCAACATTTCTGCAATTTCTAAGGCCTGTTCGCCATAATCAGGCTGAGAGACCAGGAGTTCATCTGTGTTTACTCCTAATTTTTTGGCATAATAAACATCTAGGGCATGCTCAGCGTCAACAAAGGCCGCTACCCCACCTTGTTTTTGGGCCTCAGCAATAATGTGTAAGGCAAGGGTAGTTTTCCCAGAGGATTCTGGTCCAAAAATTTCTATTACCCGACCTTTAGGTATACCACCAACGCCGGTGGCCAGATCCAGAGAGAGTGCCCCAGTAGAGATAGAGGGAATATCAAAGATTTTTTCCCTACTCCCCAGGCGCATGATGGCCCCTTTGCCAAACTGTTTTTCAATTTGGCTCATGGCCATTTGAATTGCTTGCTGTTTTTGTGCATTCATAACTTACTCCTTTTTAAAAATAATTTTTTCTAAGGCTGTATATTTTGCTCCTTTAGGATGTAACTCACTTTTAAATAATACAATTTCTTTTACTATAAAGGAAGGCGTAGTGAAATTTCCATATTTTTCAACGATTTTTGATAATAATTGGGTATTTATTCTTTTTTTAATTCTTCCCAAAGTAAGGTGGGGAGCAAAATTGCGATTTTCTTCAGGAAAACCTAATTGAGTTAATCCCTTTTCCAAGGCATTATGTAATGCTTTTAACGGCGCAAGCTCTCCCTGAAGTCCTATCCAGATTACCCGTGCCCTGTTTAAAGAGGGAAAAGCTCCAAGGCCATATCCCTGTAAGCTGAAAGGGTTTATTTTTTCTGCTGCCACAGCCATTACCTGTTTTAGAGCAGAAATTTGTGTTTCTTCTATATTCCCCAAAAACTTAATAGTAAGGTGGATGTTAGAAGCCTTTACCCAGTTCACTTCAGGAAAGATGAGTCTTAATTCCTTTTGAATTTCTTCTAAACTCTGTTTCACAGTTTGCGGTAAAGGAATAGCAATAAAACTCCGAATCATGAAATCAGATATCTCCTCAATTTGTCTAAGGCAGTCATGGCAGTAAGCATTTTTATTTCTTCTCTTGAGCCGGTGAAGAAATGTTCACTCACTTCTATACCATTTTCTGATTTGGCCAAAGCAATAAACACCGTTCCTACTGGAGCTTCTGGGCCACCTGTAGGGCCAGCATAACCAGTTACTGCTAACCCCACATTGCTTTTAGCTAAATGACGGACACCTGCTGCCATGTATTTAGCAGTTTGTTTACTCACTGGACCATGGGTATTTATAATTTCTGCTGGAATCCCCAAGATTTCCATCTTGGCTTGATTACTGTAAGTAATTACCCCCTGATCAAAGTAATCAGAACTCCCAGCTACACTGGTAATAAGGTGGCCAATAAGACCACCAGTTAATGACTCAGCAGTGGCCAATTTATAACCTTTTTTAAGGAGCAATTTTCCTACTACCTGGGGCATGGTTTCTGTGTCTTCGCCAAAAATATCATGGCCTAAGATATCTTTTATTTTATCTACTACTTGGTTAAGGATTTTCTTTTGGGGTGAGCGTAAGACCAGATGAACTTCTGGGAAACAAGGAAGTGAGCTGGGTTTTATTTCAGGGAAATCAGTCCATAGCTCAGCTACTTTTTCTTCTACCTCGCTCTCAGAAAGACCAAAGATACGCAAGGTTTTTTTATAAATTAAAGAAGGTGAAGGGAAGGCAGTTTTTAAATCAGGTAACACCTGGTTTTTTAAAATTTTTGACATTTGTTTAGGTACACCTGGGAGAAAATATAAATGTTTCCCTTGATAAAGCAACTTAAAACCACAGGCATGAAAGGCTAAGCCAATGGGTTGGCTACCTTTTGGTAATAAAGCCATTTTTTCATGAGCTGGTAAAAATTTCTTTCCTCGTTTGGCCAAGCATGTCTTTAAATGCTGATAGGCTTCTTCATTTCGCTTTAAAGGCAAGTTCAGAGCCTCTGCTACTGCCTTCACTGTTTTATCATCCCAGGTGGGCCCCAATCCTCCAGTCAACACAATAAAGTCCACCTTATTTAAGCTAGAAAGAAGAACGTCTTGGATACTTTGGTGTTCGTCTCCTACTACTGTAATCCGATTGACTACAAAACCTGCTTTATATAACTCTCCAGCAAGCTCAAAACTATTAGTGTCCATTACTTCTCCAACCAGTAATTCATCACCAATAGCAATAATTTCTCCTCTGGCCATCATTTAACCCAAAGGTTAATTAATTGTAATATACACCAACTATAAAAACCTGCCATCATGTCATCTAAAACAATACCCATTCCCCCTTTCATTTTTTCCAAGGAACGGATAGGGTATGGTTTTATTATATCAAAAAAACGAAATAAAAGAAAAGCCCCTATAATATAAGGCCACCTTAAAGGCAAAGCCCAAATCGCCAGCCAATAACCAAGCATTTCATCAATCACTATCTGTGAGGGGTCATTTTTTGGGAAGTATCTCTGGGCGATTTCAGCAACTAGAATACCTATAAATGTGGCAAAGATAAGAAATACCAAATAGTATCCATAGGAATGGGGGAGTAGAAAACAAATAAGCATGGCCAACAAAGTGCCATAAGTTCCAGGTGCCCCTGGTAGATAACCAATGCCCAATCCAGTGGCTAGAGAAAGGGTGGCGAACTTCAATATTTTTGAATTCATCAGGAAGCTTATTCTTTCAATAGAGGTGACTTCAATGCCTGTTCTTCCCAATAATTAAACACATCTATTCCTTCTATATCAGCCCTTTCTTTTCCACTTACTATACGGTTGAGATGAGCTAAAGTATCCTTTCCTGTGGTTGAGAAACTGCCTCTAATGAGTTTTATCTCTGTATAGTCAGGAGAAATAATTACCAAATCACGATATTGGTCATTTTCTGGAATGCCATAAATAAGTTCTGGGGGATGTTTCAATTCAGGCCCTACCTCTTTATAATTCAATATCTCAAATATTAGTTCCAAACCTTCTTCTATTTTTTCCAGGTCATTTTTTTCATAGACCAATATGGTTTCTTTAAAAATTTGCTTTATTTCAAAGGGTGTTCCTTTCAGGTCCAACTGAGATAGGGCTTTTTTATAAAGATAATCAACAGCCTCCAGACGCTTTTTAAAAGCAATATCACTATTTACTAGAATCTTTTTTATATTGGTAAAGCTTACCATTTCTTTAATAGTGGGGTTACGGCGCATGGCCACATCTTCTATCGTAGTATGGCGATAAATAGGAAGCTCATTATCCAATACCACAATGTCCTCATCATGAGTATAGATTTTGAGTTCCCTTGTTTCTACCAGTTCATAGTGATTTTTCTTTAAAAAATTTAAAACAGCCTCTTTCGCAGCCATGATTTTCCCTTCATGTCTCCTTATTTTTTCTAATGCAGAGGCATAGAGTTTATCCAAGGCCATTTTTTCTTTTAACTGTTCTTTCAGTCCCATGTTTATAGAATACTATTAAATCACATAATTGACAAACAACATCATTTCTCCATTATCACTCTGTATAACACCTCACCTAATTCTTTAATTTTAAAGGGTTTAATTATAAATCCCTTAAATCCATATTTTGTGAATTCTGTCATAACTGGATCAGTAGAATAGCCACTTGAAACAATGGCCTTAACAGTAGGGTCTATTTCCAATAACTTGTTTATGGTTTCCTTGCCTCCCATTCCTTTAGGAATAGTCAAGTCCATTATGATTGCATCAAATGGTTGCCCTTGTGCTTTGGCTTTTTTATATAGTTCAATAGCTTCAATTCCTTCTTTAGCAAATTCCACCTCATAACCTAAAAATACAAGCATTTCACCTATTACCTTTCTAACTAATTCTTCATCATCCATTACTAAAATTTTCCCCTTCCCGGTCTGAATTTTTTCTTTAAGTCCCTTTCTCATAAATACATTTTTTAAAGAAGCAGGAAGATAGACCTTAAAAGTTGTTCCCACTCCAAGTTCAGTTTCTACCTCAATATACCCGTCATGTTTTTTAATAATGGAATAAACAATAGCCAGTCCCAAACCGCTCCCTTTTTGTTTGGTAGTAAAATAAGGCTCAAATATTTTGGGAAGGTGCTCTTTTGGTATACCAATTCCTTGATCTACAATAGATATTTTTACATATCTTCCCTTTTTTTCTCCTTCACTTACAGTGACATTTTCTGCGGTTAACTTAATTCTTCCGCCTTCTGGCATAGACTGAATGGCATTAATAATTAAATTGTTGATCGCCTGATTGATTTGCCCCTCATCTATTTCAACTGCCCAGAGGTTATTGGATATAGAAAATTCGCACTGCACATTGCTCCCACTTAGGGCAAAAAGCGCCGATTCCTTTAGTAAGTCTGAAATAAACATGGTTTTCTTAATCGGTGCCCCACCACTAGAAAAAGTAAGTAATTGTTGAGCTAAATCTTTGGCTCGTAAGGACGCCTTTTCTGCCTCAATCAATCTTTCATATATTTTCTCTCCTGGTCTTGTAAACTCCTTTGCCAGAATAATATTACCCAAGATTGCGGTTAAAATGTTGTTAAAGTCATGAGCAATACCCCCGGCAAGGATACCCAGAGAATTCAATTTGTCTGCCTTCATTAGCTCTTGTTCAATCCTCCGTTTTTCACTAACATCACGGAAGACTAAAACCACACCTATGATTTTTCCATTCTCATCTTTAATAGGAGCACCACTATCATCAATAGACCGTCTTGTTCCGTCTTTGCTTATCAATAGGGTATGATTCGCCAGTCCCACAACAATACCCTCTCTTAGCACCCTAGTAACCGGATCATCAACTTGCTTACCTGTTTTTTCATTTATGATATTAAAGATCTTCTTTAGATGTTTCCCGCTAGCCTCTTTCTGTTTCCAGCCTGTTAGGGACTCAGCTATAGGATTCATAAATATCACACATCCATTTATATCTGTGGCAATTACAGCATCGCCTATACTTTTGAGGGTAGTGGTTAACCATTGTTGACTTTCTTTTAACCTCCTTTCCATCTCATGTTTGTAAAGAGCCATTTCAATAGTAATGTATAATTCTTTTTCTTCAAAGGGCTTGAGTATATAACCAAAAGGCTCTGTTATCTTCGCCCGCTGCAATGTTTTCTCATCCGCATAGGCCGTAAGATATACCACTGGGATATGGAAGCGTCTACGAATTTGCTCAGCCGCCTCAATGCCATCTATTCCTCCTCCCAACACGATATCCATCAGCACCAAATCAGGCTGTATTTCTTGTGCTTTTTCAATACCTTCCTTTCCAGAATAGGCAATGGCAGGCACCGCATATCCCAATTTTTTTAATGTATTCTGTATATCTTGGGCAATGATACCTTCATCTTCAACCACCAGTATTTGTGCCTTAGCCATGATTTTACTCCATCAAATTTTATTATTTCTGATAAGGAATGGTCACCTTAAACTCTGTTCCTCTAGTTCTATCCAAGTCAATAGTAGCCCTAAGTTGTTTTACTAAAGTCATTACTAACTTCAAACCCAGTGTTTTTGGATTCTGGAAATCTAGATCTTTAGGTAAACCTATTCCATTATCATTAACAACCAAGATAATCTTGTCATCTTGTGGATATAAGTCAATACAGATTTCGCCTTCCTTACCTGAAGGGAAGGCATATTTTAGGGCATTTGAAACAAGTTCGTTTATAATTAAACCACAGGGAATAGCAATATTTATGTCCAGTAAAACATCTTGGGCATTTATCTTCAAGGCAATAGTGCCTGGAGAGGTCTTATAAGAGCGGAACAAGGTAGTGGTTAAGGTCTGGATGTATTCAGCAAGCTCTATTTTTGATAAATCTTTGGATTGATACAATTTTTCATGGATGAGGGCCATGGATTTTACCCGGTTTTGGCTCTCTTTAAATGCCTCAATTGCCTGTTGGTCTTTGATATGTTCCAGTTGAAGATTGAGCAGACTGGAAATAATCTGCAAATTATTTTTTACACGATGGTGAATTTCTTTTAGAAGTAACTCTTTCTCTTTAAGTGAGGTCTTAATTTGGTGTTCCGCCTGTTTCATTTTATTTACTAATTGCGCATTTTCTAAAGAAATGGCAGCCTGAGAGGCTAACAATTGGGTCATCTTTGTTCTTTCTGCAGTAAAAACTGAATCAGCCAAGCGGTTTTCTAAATATAAAATCCCTATTAACTTAGACTGTTTAATCAATGGAAGACAAAGGACAGATTGAAGCCCCATGTCCTGTACTTCAGGATTTTCCTTAAACTCTCCCTCTTGAGAAGCATTGTTGAGAACTATTCTTTCTCTGGTTCTATACACATAACGGACAATAGCCTTACAAATATCTGTAGCCTGTTCAAAGTGATATTTAGTATTTCGGGTTTTATCTTTTCTGCTGATGTGACTCTCAGCCACAACCAGGAGTGTGTTATCTTCTTCGATCAAAAGGTAACCATGCTGGGCTCCAGAAGCCTCTAAAGCCACATTCATAATCTTTCCCAAGAGGAGATCCAGGTCTATCTCTGCTGAAATAGCAGTTGAAGACTTCATTAGGTAATCGGCATCTAAACAGGGGAGGGTAGGAGCAATGGGTTGGGGTCCAGCTGTTACAGAAACTTTTTCTTCAAAATACTGTGGATATTTTTCTATAAGAAAAAACTCTTTTCGTTCGGCATGGCATTTTTTATATAGCCTAGCTGCCTCTTTAAAGTAAAGTTCGGCTGTTCCTACACCTAGTTCCCTGAGAAGTTCTCCCTGATTCTCATTAAGGTGAGCTTCTAGAAAGGTATATCGCTGCTCATGGGCCATGGCTATAGCATCAAAGTAAAGGTTCCTGGCCTTTTTTAAATCACCAATAGCCCTTTCCAATTCTGCATAGATAAAGGACAGATAAGGCCTGAGCATGGGACCATATTGAGTCCAGGATTCAATCTTTTTGATTAGGGGTTGAATATAAGACAGCACTTGGTGTTTGCTTTGATAAATGATTTTCCTTTCATAAAGCCTAAGGGCATTGAGCACTTGAAATACATACCACTGTCGCTTTAATAGATGGTCAGTAAGTCCTCTCAGATAGCGCTTGAGTATTTGTAAATAATGTTCCGCTTTTTCATATTCTCCAAAATAATAATGAGTTAAGGCCATATGGATAATGTAGCTTCCTGCGGCAGAAATATGATTTTCCCTCTCCCATTTTTTTATCTTCTCCTCCATAGGAATGGGTGTGTAATCTCTCTTCATAGGTGCAATCCAAGCAGATTGCATGGCCTCAGCCAGGGCAACAGAAAAGGTTAAATGGTATTTTTGAGAAAACTGGAGGCACTCTTGGGCATATTCTTCAATGGCCAATAGGTCAGCCCCTTGCACCTGAAGACTCCACATCAATGGCCCGTACAGGAGTCCAGCATTATATAAATCACCACAGTTTTTCCCCCACTGAATTCCTTTTAAACAATGGTTAACAATCTCTTGAGGATGATGCCTGGTATGCATAGTGACCCAAGCAACTCCATTCATCCCTCGTGTAGCCCCAAAGGTATTGGGGTATCTTTCACACAAATTAAGGGCTAGGTCTTCATACTTAAAAGCCTGTTCAAATTTTCCTTGTTCCCCCAGATAGAGCCCCATGATAGAAAAGGAGTAAATTACCGATTCATCCATGCCCCCTTCTAAACAGTGTTTGGTGGACTGCACTGCCGAAAGATATAGTTGGGGCACCAGACCTGACATGTATAAGTCAGGGATAAGTTCACTGTAAAAGGCCAATTCAATTTTACTCCTCCTTTTCTTGGTAAATGGCATATTCAGAAGAATGTCCCAAATTCTATCACCATATTGGGAATTGATTTCATTCATTAACTGCTCTCGTTTCTCCTCTGCAAGTTCAGGTTCTTCTGGAATAGATTTTCCGAAATAGGCCAATCCGCGGTTGGCGGTTTCAATAGCCTTTATAAAATTGCCTATAGATGAAAGCGAAGTGGTTTGTTCTGCTAGGGCCTCTGCCTTGTCCAAATCAGTTTTAGCATGTTCAAGTAATTGATTCAGCAGTTTTTCTGAGTTCTCATATCTTCCACACATTAATTCGGTCTTGGCCAATTTTTGAAAAATCTTAAATGTTCTCTGATATTGTATTTCCCAGCAATCCTCTGGTAATAATTCAAGGCTTTGTCTAAAATATTCATTAGCTGCTTCTGTAGCTAAAGCATTTAAGGCCTTGTTACCTGCATGATAGTTAATATCCGACAATTGATAAAGCCTTTTTTTATCTAATTCCTCTTCCCTTCCTAAATTAAGATGAGAAGCAATGGTAAAGAGGTTATCCAGTTTTTCTAAGTCTGCTCCTTTGGGAATAACAGAAAGCAGGTGGTTTCCAATCTCCCAATGGATTTTTCTTTTCCTTTCAGCTCTTATGGTGGAGAGCACTGCCTCCTGTACCCGATCGTGAACAAATCGCAATTCATCCCTATTTTCTATTAGAAGTTGCTGACTTAAGGCAGGCTTTAGCCTTTCAAATGTATCAAACAACGGGAGTTCTTTCACTAATGCAACCTCGTCTGGCGTGAAGCGGTTTCCCATGCAAGCACAAAGTTCTAGCAACTCAATGGTTTCAGGAGGCAGTTTTTTGATCTTTGAGTAAAAAAGGGCTACAATGGTGGGTGGCATATCAGACTGCCTGATTTTATCTATGTCCCATTGCCATTGTCTGTTTCCATTTAAAAAGAGTAAATTTTCATTATACAGATAAGATAACATTTCGCTCACAAACAAAGGATTTCCCTCGCTAAATTCGGTTATAAAATCTGCTAAGGCCTGGGTTTCTGAAAGCGGAGAATCCAAGATATAAGAAATCATCTCATGACAATGCTGTGGTTTAAGAGATTCCAACCTAATTTCTTTTAAAGGTTGAGCGTTTTTCCTGATGTTCCGTATTAGCTTTGTCAGTGGATGGCTTGAATCTACTTCATTATGACGATAGGCTCCTAAAAGTAACAGATAGGGGTGTTCTTGGTAGTTAGCAAAGATGTTAGCCAAAAAATCAAAGGAGGCCACATCGCACCATTGAAGGTCGTCAATAAAAAGCACCAGGGGATGTTCCTTGCCAGCCAGACAGGCCAAAAAACGGCCAAAGACATCTTGGAAGCGATTTTTGGACTCTACAGGTGGTAGTGGCTTAACCTGCGGTTGAGGGCCAATCAGGGTTTCTAGTTCTGGAATCACATCAGTGACCACCCGCCCATCATTTCCAACTGCTTTCATAATCTTTTGTCTCCAAAAAGCTACCCTTTCATCACTTTCAGTCAAAAAAGTTCTCATTAAATTCCTAAAGGCCTGGATAAGGGAGCTATATGGAATATTCTTTTGATAAACATCAAATTTCCCAGAGGTAAAATAACCTCTATGCTCCACAATGGATTTCTGAAGCTCTTGAATTAAACGAGTCTTTCCGATACCAGGCAGCCCAGAAATTAATAAACAGCAAAAAGCCCCATCAGTCACTTTATTATATTCCTCAAGGATAATTTCAGTCTCCTTATCACGTCCCACCATTTTAGAGACAAAAGTAATGCGATGGCTGCGGTCATAAACTCCTAAAGGAAATTCACTAATTATACCGGTAGTTAAATAATTATCCTGACATTGTTTGAGGTCAGCCAACAGTCCTGAAGCACTCTGGTAACGTTTTTCAGGTTGCTTTAACATTAACTTGGCCACTATCTTACTTAAAATAGAAGGAATTTCGGGATTTAATTCACATACAGGTGTTGCCTTCTCTGCTAAGTGGGAATGAATTAATTCCAGAGGATCAGTGGAAAAAAAAGGAAGTTTTCCTGTTAGCAATTTATAAAAGGTGATTCCTAAGGAATAAAGGTCAGTAGAAAAATCAACTCTGTGGTTGATACGTCCTGTTTGTTCAGGAGAGGTATAAGCCAATGTCCCTTCAATGAAATAAGGGTCATAAATAAAATGACTCACATCTTTCACATCTAAAGGGGTTATAAAATCAATTAAGCGAATATCAAGATTCTTAGGTTGAATTAGAATATTATGAGGTTTGACCCCACCATGAATAATGCCTGCTTCATGAACATTATGGAGGACTTCGGCTATTTGGCAAGCTATAACCAAAAATTTATCTAAGGCAATTTTGGTTTGTCTTTTGGCCCACTGTTCCAGTGTTATTCCATCAAAATAATTCTGAGTGAAAAACGGGACACCCCCTATTATCTTAAAAGATAAAGGAATGATAACACGGGTATCATGTAAAACCTTAAGATGTTCAATTCTCTGCCGAAAATATCTTTTTTGTTCTTCAGACAGCAAAACTCCCTTTAGAATCTTAAGGACTAATGGCTGCCTGGGATTTTTTTTGTGAAACGCCTTATATACTACAGACTGGGGACTTTCACCTAGCTTTTCCCCAATATTATAATCAGGAATTATGATTCCCATTTTCTATTTTATAGGCCATAAATTTCTAATAGTCAATGTTGATTATTTCAGGACTTTCCCCAGAATTTTTAGAAGCTTTCTAAAAAGAAAGATAAGGTGAGTTCCTCAAAACAGTAATAACTTTAAAACAAAACGGTCAAATATAGTAACTGACCTTACCCACAGTATGATAATTGTTTTTAATTTTAATCTATAACATTATAAAAAATCATTTTTTAGGCTGGGGCTGTCAAGGAGTGCTCGCCCGCCTGTTGGCAGGTAGGTCTGCCAGGAGAGACGTTAGAACAAAAAATGGGCCCGCCTGCCTGCGGGCAGGTTGGAATTTTATCCAAAAATCAATCGCGGATTTTTGAAAAAATTTTCCTCTTGACAACTTATTTTTACTATGTTATTTAACTTAA